>Ga0163101_100245_pt1 | contig 12327 bp, 5 predicted proteins | sample TAMARWmetagpilot_2_FD_111548 | JGI IMG/M metagenome (GOLD analysis project Ga0163101, IMG submission 111548) | Phycosphere-associated microbial communities from TAMU algal ponds, Corpus Christi, Texas, USA - TAMU ARW1 11/11 metagenome pilot | ecosystem: Engineered > Artificial ecosystem >...
AAGAAAACAATAGGCTCAAGGCGATATCCTTTGAACATGCCGCATCTTCCATCCTTTCTCGTTGGCTCTATTGTCTCAGGAACGGCCTTTTTGATTGTACACGAACAGTTATCTCATCGTACACGGCTTTCCAAAAAGTGGAAACTGCGAGGTAAGTCGTCAATCGTATTCGTCGTTGCTCAATATGACGTCTCACGCTTTTTCGATATTTTTTACTGCAATTTAGAAATCGTCGAAAATAAATGCGGCGAGCTTCTGGCAAAAGCGAGGTCTGTAAGGGACGAACAATCCAACACTCGAAATGTAAGTGTGTCGCGCCACTGAGGTGTGGGAAATCCAGAAACGGATGAGCAACCGCCTCCTGCGGTCCGAATCAAGCCTTTCACAGGTGGGATACTCCTCTCATACCACTGTTCGCCTCGTAAATTCATTTATGCCAGGTTCAAGGAATGAGAAATTTCTCGTTGACTAAAACTTGGAACGACGGAATTGCCAAAGTGCAAAATGCTCTTGGCCGGGATGAGTAAAGAATTTAACGACGTTTCATTAATGTATTTTCTTCAACATTTATTTTTCTTTTGCGCTTCAATGCCTTTCGACGTTGTAAGCCGTATTTTTCTGTGGCATGCATGGCGGTGGAAAGGCCATTGAAACTAAAAGAACCACCGAACGCGTTTTGGAGGTGCATGCTGAGCGAAATTCTGTAAATTATTGAATCGCAATACAGTGTACGTGGAACAAATACACACCCTCCTCCCTCCCGGCTTTCTGGAGTTGAGAGTCAAAGATCAATTCACAGTCAGCGCGAAATTCTTTTCGCATCGACCCTACGTTATCACCCTCCATGCTGACGGCAGAAGTCTCAGAGCGGTCTGATTGAATGTAAGCTGTCGGAGAAGCAAGCGTCGTGGTACCAAGAATTATAAAGGATCAAAACAGGAACGAAGAAAGCAATTCTTCTAATGTAACCTTCTCTCGCATAGAGTCAAAATTAGGTTAATCTACCTACTCAACAGTCATTCATTTCGAAGGAGGGCAACAATTTTTAAACAGCGGAACTGGGCTGGAGATTAGGTAATCATTTGACTTCACAGTTAAGCATTAACTCGAAACTGGCCGGCTTTCGACATGCGCTAGCTCGTTGGCGATCCCATGCAACTCTTCTTCTAGCTGCGAATGTATAAAGTCCAGATTGCACTTCTGCGCTGTCCAAACGGCACGCTCTTTGTCATGAATTTGGTCTCGTTCCTGGTACCGACGAGCGAGCTCAGCAGTCTTTTGACGAGTCCGCTCATTGGCACGCTTCAGGCCCTCCACAACCTCAGCCTGTCGATCGTAAAAGTCTTCCCACTGGTCACACTTGCCAGTCACCTTCCGAATGTAGTCTCGAAGACGGGAACACTTTAGTTCTAAATGATCGCTTCGCGTCGATGCCATTTTGAATTCGTTAGTCATAGTACGCAGGGATGCCGTGCTTTCGTCAAGCTGATCCTGCAGTCTGGAAAGAGCATCGTTTGACTCCTGTATGCGTTTCTCCCACACGTTGATTTCAGCATTATGTTGGTCCAACTTCGAAAGAGCGTCGTCACGTTCCTTAACGTCGGCTTGGAGCTGATTCACAGTCTGCGTCCGTTTATCGAGAGAAATTTCCAGCGAATTGAGTTGTTCTTTGTATTCAGCAAGCCCCATAATAGCTGCTTCTCGCGATACTTCTAAATCCTTGATAGCTTCCTTTCGCTCTGCTAGCTCTCGTCGGACATCGGAGAGGACCTCTTGGGATTTTTCATACTCTGCTTGCATTTTGCCATTTTCGGAAAGTGCTGTTTCCAGGTCTTCCCGGGCTTTTGCGAGATGCCTTTGGCTTTCGATTGCAAGCCCTTCAGCGGATTCACGAGCACGATCATACATCAGCTTGGATTCTTCATTAGAATTGTGTAAAAAACAAAAATTCGCAAGCTTCTCATTGCACTCGAGGTATTTCTCTTTGAGATCCTGCATTGCAAAATCAGAATCGTCCACGAGACCTTTGCAGTGGAAGACTTCCCTTCGCAATTCAGCGTTGGCTTCAACTTGCTGCTCGTACAATTCGCGAAGTTTAGCGCTCGTTCGCTTGTCGTCTTCAAGCTCAGCCTTCATAGAATCTAGCTGTTTCCTGACGAGTCCATTTTCGATTTTCGCGGAATCCAAATTTTCCAGAAGAGATTTTCTTTCGACCTGAATTTCTTCTAGTGACGAGAGCGTGTGTTCCAAAGACTTGCGTTCGGTAGCCGAACTTTCAGTTATAGTAGTTTTCAGCCCAGTGCATTCCAGCTCAAGCTCAGTAATTTTGTTGAGCAAGGAGTCTCTTTCGGTGGTGATGGCATCTAGGACGGATAATTTCAGCTGGCACTCGGTAAGGCTTTCTTGAGTCTCGAAGAGGGCTTCCTGGTGTTTTTCCATTTCGCTGTTGGCGTCGGCATTTTCGAACTGAAGCTTCGACAAGCTCTTCAACAAGTCATCTCGTTCTTGGCCAATTATGTCTAAAGATTCATTCGCCTTCTTCAATTCGGTCAGTTGCTTGCTGGAAGCCTCCTGCAGACTTGCAATCTTAGTGGCACTTTCCTTTTTCTCTGATGTGACCGATTTGTGAAGCGAATGAAGCAAAGCGATTTCATCTCGAGCGATGGCAAGCTGTTCTTCCGATGCAGATAGTCGTATCTGGGCTGCCTGCTGCGACTCGGCTATCTTTTGAGACAGACTTATTTCCATCGACTCTTGAATGATTTGCTTTTCTACTTTGGCATCCGCATACGATTCTTGAATTGTAGCAATGTGAGCCTCGAGCTCTTGGCATTGCTTTGTCTTTTCCCCTAGCAGTGCTTCAAGCTCTTCGATTCTCTCCTTAGCCTTCGCACAATCATTCGTCATTGACTCAAACCTGGATTCAAAAAATTTCCTCTCGTTCCTTTTAGGTAAATCTTGGATGCTGGAAAATGAATCCCGCATACTGTCACGTTTGGCTTCCAAGTCTTCCAATCTCCGAAGCACCACCACTTTGTCCGTATCACTCGAAAGAGATCCACAATGCAATCTCAACGACACAATCTCAGAGGTTTTATCGTCGATCTGTTCGTTGTCAGCCACCAATGCAACCGCTATCTCTCCTTTCTTGTCATTGGTTGTCGTTAGGCGCTGATCCAAAATGCTTCGGTCCAATCCAAGTCCCTCGATGTCTCTTTCGCTTCGGGAAACCTTGTCGACGACTTCAGACTCGGAGATAAAGGTCTCTCCTTTGCGAGAGAAAATGCTTTCTATGACCTCGTTGACATGGATTGAAACTGCCGATGCAGTGGTATCAGAGTCGGTCTTCTCTACTTGACAAAGGTTTGTGTCGTTTTCTTTCAGGGTTGCTTCTATGCACCCATTGTGAAAATTGCTGATTTTTGCTACGGCGTTTCTCTCTTTGCATGCTAGTGAGAGATCCTTGGCCATTGCATGGAGCTCCGATTCGAGTTCTTCCACCCGTTGCTGTAAGACGATGACGTCCTGCAGTGCAATCTCTTTCTGTTCTTCCAGTTCCGATGTACGGCAAATCAATTCGTTGATCCGTCGCCTCGGGCTCTGGAGTTCCTTGCCTCGCGGGCGCAGTAAAGTTGTGGTATTGTGGGTATTCTCCATGGGGGATTGATCGATAGAAACCGGCGATAAAGAAAACAAATGAGAAATACCGGCAATGCTAGACATCGTGTCGGTGTCTAGCGGTAGTGACACGGTAAAATCGAATTCGGTCTCGTGGACGCCATACGACTCGGCGAAACCATGAAGCCTAGCTTCTTCCATTAACTCTAGATCTGTCGATGCGCCTCCGGGATTATCGAATGTTGCATCTAAAGCACCGTCACTAGGAAGTGGTGTCGCGGGTGCCGATTCCGCCAGCCCATGGGCAGCACTCACAGTATCGACAGCAGTAGTACTGTCTCCAAAAATGATTGATTCTCTCACGTACGAGACTGCCTCCACTGCCTGACCCATTCGAGCTACGAGTTCTCCGTGACGGTTGACAAGTCTCTCTTCCAAGATAGTGGCCTGGCTCTCGGTCTGGGCAACTACCTTCTGTACCGCCCATAACAGTTCGCTTTCCTTCTGGCGCCATGCGTCTCGGGCAACGGCAATATCTGTGTGGGCTACTTCCAAATCAGAGCTAGCGCGACTCAGCTTCTGCTGGAACAAGTTTTCATCACTCAAGCGTGCTTCCTTTAGATCGTCAATTTCTCTTCTTAAACAATCGAGTTGCCCAAGTGCCGCATCGAGCTCTTGCGATTGTTCGTCTTTTTGTTTAATCGCAGATGCAGCGTCTAGCTCTAAAGTCTCGATCCGCGAGAGGGTATCGGCGAGTTTCGATGAGAATTGACGTTCCCGTTCAGTGTGTTGCTCGTTTCGTAACGTCTCTTCGTTACGGAGGGCATCAAGCTCACTTCGCGTTGCCTCGAGTTCCTGCCCATCCTTTTCGAACTGTTCCAATTTGGTCTCACATACAGCGAGTTTCTCGTTGGCCGCCTCCAGCTCGACCAACAGCTCGCGTTTTTCCTCCGCAACCTTTCCCAATTCCTTTCGAAGCAGGCCGGCAGCCCTTGAGCTGTCGTGACCGCTGGAGGTGAGCTCCCGAATGCGACCCTCTAAACAGCGAATTTCCCCCTCGCCGTCTGCAAACTTGGTCCTCCAAAGAGCCACGTCGTCGTTGGCTTTTTGCAATAACAAGCGCGACTGCTCTAGTTCGTCAGTCCGTTGGGCGTCACTCGTCAATCGGCGTTGCAGCAATTCCCGACACTCGTCACCCTCGACTATCGTTTGGTTGGCCACAGTCAACTTCTGGTGAGCCTCTTCAAGCTGTCGGAAGAGATCATCGTACCGGGCCGCTGTCGTTTCCAAATCTCTGTGGTGACGGCCTTCCAATGCCTCCAATTCCGAGACACGGGCTGATAAACTTTCGCATTGGCGAAGCGCCGCCGTTCGCTCTTCCAAGGTGACCTCCAACCGTTCCCGTAGCGATGGATTCTCCGACTGGGCAGTGTGACACCGATCGGACGGGTTCTCCATCGTGGACGGTTCTCGGGAAGCCATATTCGCGATGTGCTCGCCAAGGGACGGGCCCATTCCTTCCTTACGATCGATTGGACGAGGGAACTCTTCCAAGGCCCGTCGTGTACGATCCTTGTCTGAGGGAGAGGCGGCATTGTCGGTTTCGGTGTCGGTCTTGACCTGCCGTACCGTCTCTTCGGCCCGTCCGAGTTGCTCGCGCAACAATGTGTTTTCTTGATCCAACCGTGTAATGTTCTCGCTCAAGTGCTCGATCCTCTGTTCCAAGGCCGTCTTCTCGGAAGACAATTCCATACACGTTTGATCGGCAAAGCGTACTTCCTTGACGAGTGTTTTGTTGCGTTCCCAGAGAGACTCCACATCCGGGAGGGATGACGGAGTGGATGGGACCGGAGGATGGAGCATTGCCTTGGGGATTGGTGCCGGGTGGTTGGGAACCGACGACGACGGCGACTGCAGCACCGACACGGTAGATTCCGCTTCTATGCGCCGCTGCGTTTCACAATCCCGTTCGTACTCGGCGTTGGCCAAGGCCTCTTCCAATTGTGCGATCCGATCGAGATAGGTCTTGCTTTCCTGCAAGGCAATCTGTGTGGAATTTTGCCGAAAGGTGGTAAAGGCTACCCGATCGGCAGCGTACAGAGGTTGTTCGCTGTCTACGTTGCGGAAATGCCGTTCGGGGTCGTCGGGCGTAGCCCCTTCAGCAGTGAAGGACGCCGACTGAATCCGGACCAATGCGGGAGTCACTGGCTGCGATCGCCAGGTTTTCCAAAAATGCAAAGGCGTCGTGTCGGTGGCAGCGGTAATTGTCTTGTTGACCGTGGCTGGGGCGTCGTCACCGTGACTATCTTTGCCGTCGTAGTCGTCCTCCTCCGGCTCTTTGGTCGAGACACTAATCAGGGACGTGTCTAGTAGACTCATGGCGACTTCTTCGGTCATATCAATACCGGTCCACCGTTCCGGAGTATCCCCAAACATGGCCCAGTAGGATCCATCCCGAGTCTGCGATGCGACCTCTGGTTCGTCGTCGAGCGAGACGTGAATATCGCAGTCGGTGTGCAGCGCCGCTTCCACGTCCCGGAACAAGTCGGAGGGTGCACTATTACCCAAAACGGGGGTAGACGTCGGCAAAGCCGCTTCTTGATTGTCGTCTTCGTCCACGGTCACGGCGACCCGCAAGGGTTCCGTGTGCGGCTCGGGTTCCGCCAAGGAGGGCGACGCGGTCGCGTCGGCCGTTTCAATGCTAAGCACCGTTCGAAAACGCTTTTGGGACGGTGATGGTGTCTGTCCTTGCTTTTGTTGTTGTTGCGCCTTCATGCGCTGTTTGACGGCCGCGTGTTTGCCCAGAGACCGCGTGTCACGGTGGCTTCGGGGTCGTCGCGACGCGTCTTCCGTCGCGGGTTTTTCCACAAACATTAGACGCTGCTGGGCCAATTGCTGAACGGGGGAACAAATATGTAGTGGGATACATAGAAGAATATCCAAGTAAGGGAGAAGTAAGAGAAAGAGGGACGTGTGGGAATCGACGGATAAGCCTCGCCTACCGTATCCACTACCGAGCGTAACTACCGCGACGTCCACTTACCGTAGCGAGTTTCCCCAACATGATGGAACGATGGGTCTCAACGGGGTCGCCGTTGCCTTGCGGTGCCGTACGTAACGTTTGTAATCAACTTGGGACGCTACAACTTTGAACGACTCACTGTCATTTACAGTACGGCGCACAAGCTTGTTCACCGATCCGACTCCTTGCCCCAATGCCCACAGCGCTTCGAACTGAGGATGTACCGTTCGCTGGGTACACTCACACTCACCCCCGGCATCCTACCGATACCTTGCTGCCGCGTGCGCCGGCGCGACATATGATTGGCACTCAGACAGGCTGGCGCGACGGCAGGTCGGTTTCGATGATTTAATACAAACTCCCTATACTTAAGCAGTACTATACTCTGTGACAACCTTTGAAATCTCAACTAACTGAACATCCGAGCATATGGTTTCCTACGGTTCTAACATTCCCTTACATTTATATTTCTGAAGTTGTGAGTGCCGTGTGAAACCGATGCCGTCCCAAACTGCGGGGTGGCACGGTATCCAGTGGAAAAAGCGTAGACCATCATCGTCGGATAGATCACAGCCAGGTTTCGCATAGATTTCCAGAGCGCGGCGACGAGGAACGGGTCCCTCTCGCAAGGCTCTACGGTTATTCCCTATTCTATACAGGCACCACTACAGCCTATCTATTTTCTCGTCCCCCCATGAAAGTGAACGCTGTTCGTTTTGTGCTTTCGTTCCTTGCATGCGGGACAGTCATCCCACCGCGATGGGTCGTTGCGGAACCGACGGACTCATCCGGAGAGGTCGGCTTCCCTCCGTTGCTCGACCCGGACGACGTGGCTTACTTTTTCGCAAACGACGACCTCGACGGTCTCCACTGGGCCTTGACCAACGTCTTTCAACGATCCCTCCGGAACCCCAACGCGACTCGACGCGGAGGGGAGCAACTCCCCGCCACGCTCGTCGCGCGGGGTGGCGGGTCGACCTACACCACCGCCTACAAACTCCAACACGATCTCGAACAAGCACTGTATCTGGCCGAGACTCTGGCCGATCCCGAACAGGCGTATTTCTTCCAACACACCGTCGTTCCCAAATACAGAGAGGTACTCGATCGGATACCCCCACTGGAATCCTTGACCCGCACCGGTGGCTTGTACCCCTTTTCACCAGACGATGTCGACACGGTCGGATCCATCTACAACAAAGCCTGGCACCAAGCCAACGTCCATGAATCCCTTCCGCTGGATGCCCAAGGCAGGCCGAAACCCCTCCTCAATCCCAATTTACAATTAAACTCTCTGCAACAGCAGTGGCTCGGTATCCCGACGAAATCCTCCGACAACCGTCCCCACCCTGGTATACTGGTCGTCGACGACGTCTTGACCGAATCGGCCCTCCAAGCCATTCGCCGTATCCTGTGGGATTCCACCATTTGGTATCAAACCAAGCTGCCGCTGCAATTTGGTGGCTACGTTGGTGCTTACATTGATGACGGCTTACACGACCGCCTCCTCCTCCAACTCGCACGGGAACTGGCCCGCGCGTTGCCCCGCATTTTTGAATCCCATCCACTCCGCTATCTGTGGGCCTACAAGTACGATTCCAACTATACCGGGATTAATCTACACGCGGACCAAGCAGCGGTCAATGTCAATCTCTGGGTTACACCGGATGAGGCCAATCTGGACCCCACATCCGGGGGTCTCGTGGTATTTACGGCCAAGCCCGACGCCACGATGGACTTTACCGCCTACAATACCAACACACAAGCCGTGGTGGAACAACTCCTCGCTCCCACCGACTTTGCCAACGTCACAATCCCGTACCGGTCCAATCGCATGGTTCTGTTCGATTCGGCACTATTTCATCAAACTGACACCTTTCGCTTTCGCAAAGGCTACCGAAACCGACGTATCAATCTGACGTTTTTGTACGGAACCATGCAACTGGAAAGGGCGGAGTTGTCGTCAGCTGATACCGAACTTTAATGAAAGCGGCGAATCAGAATGGGAAGCGTCAACAGAAGTATGTGGGTCGACAGTCTGGGAAGGAAAGCAATGACCTTGGTCTGAAACCAACATCCACATTCAAATTTGTCGAAATGAAGCTTTTTGTACTGTGACAGTGAATTGTATTATGAAGTCAATATGGGCCACACCCAGCATGCACATGCGTGGGAGCACAAACCGAATTTTCCACCACCCGTGTCTTTATCCGATACAGAGACTCCTTAGACCCAGCAAGCTTTGGTTGCCCTAATCATGTTTGAATTCTGGTATATTTGCAGTTAACCACCAAGCAGAGTGTTTCGTTCCGGTTGCTACTACTTGATTATTATTTGGACCTCTAGGATTAGACAAAGGCATGGTCTAACCAAAGCAGCAGTCCTTTGACCATGCCGGCATGCTAAAGTACTATGATAATGGGCTAGAATCATGCTAAAAGGAACCAAAGGATTGCAGATTCAATTAAAGCTACATTCGGAGGCAAAACAAAAGAACTGCCCGATTGACTGTGACCGATTGTGATACTCTGATGGACTTACTGTTAGGGATAACGAACCCCGTATAGGTAGAAGATTGCCTCTGGGGGATTTCATGAGTCGATGGCACGGAAATCGTACGATCGGCAGACAACGATTCCAAATGCAAACGAACGAGAGACAGACGGGAAATAACTCTAACCCTGTATAATAATTGTCGTCTCCTTTTCGTTCGCAATCTTTCATTACTACCAGTTACGAAAACGACGAGAATCAGAAACCTGCAGTGACTAACAGTAATTGATTTTCAAATCCAATAGCACACATCAGTCTCAGTCACTCTTCTGTCAGTCAATGTCATCAATACCATAGCACCAGCTCAAATTGTGCATTCGAGCGAAAGCTGCTTTTTCGTTTCCATATAAAGTATAAGCAAACCAATCATTCTTGTTCTGGAAAGAAAGCGATTTAAACCTTGGATGTTGGGGAGTCGTCGACTGCTCCCTTTTGTTCTCGTCCTCTTGATTGCAAAGAGAGTCATGGCATTCTGTGCAGCAGCTGGCTATATGGGTGTTAGTTCCCTATCGCGTTCCTTCCCATTAACCATAAAAAGATCGGGCAGATTCTTCCAGTGTTCTGATCGCATACGCCTCTCTCATTTTGGCGGCGCAAACCGACGTTGGCTGATAAACTCTACCTTAAAATGCACCGAAGTTGGCGATACGACCCGGCAAGTTCGGTTGGAGATTCCGACTGCCGAAGACATGGAAGATATCGGTGGTGTTTTGTCTACTTTATTGATCGATGAAGGCTCGTGGCCCCGAGGGAGCATTGTATTTTTGGATGGCGACTTGGGTGCCGGAAAAACAGCCTTTGCCCGTGGTTTTGTTCGCGCGGCGATTGGCGATCCAGTCCTTCGTGTGACCTCCCCAACCTACTTACTATCGAATACCTACGCACTGCGCCGAGGATACGAGTAAGTATAGCTTTTGACTTGCTATGGATTAGGGAGTGGCACGCAGCGCTTTGCAACTCACGTTTTCTCTCAACAGGATTCACCACATGGATCTCTACCGTTTGTCTGAAAATCCCGAGGACTTAATGCCGCTCAACTTGGATCAAGCTTTATCCAATGGCATCTCGTTAATTGAGTGGCCAATACGATTAGGAAGAGATAAAATTCCTCCACAGCGATTGGAAGTGCACATTACAATTCCAAGCGAATACACTGTGGAAGATGTGGATACCGAAGACAAACTACGTCACCTGACGATGACGCCGTACGGAAGCATTTGGGAGGAGAGACTGCAAAGACTACTGGCGAGCGGATACGTCGATGACTTGATCCTGGAACCATAACTTGATTACAAGCAAATTGTAAATAAAAGGAATAGAAACTTTGGCCTTTCTTCCGTATTTACCCGTTCTACTCTTCAGTCGGCGTCGGAGAGCCGCCGTTGCTGGATTCCGTACTTGTTTTTCGTCTTTTGCCCCGAGCTCTTTCTGTCGACCTCCGGGCTCCTGCTTGACGTGGACCAGAGGAAGCTGCAGCGATGGACGCTTCTACAGTACCTGAGGATTGAATGGAAGTTACTGGTGCCGCCGCTACCACGGGTTCGGGCTTTTTGTATTCTTCAACTGCCTTTTTGACAGCCTTGGCCTGTGGAAGGGAAATAATGTGAGGCATCTGGGAGACTGCTTTATGTATTTGTAGTATCGTGCCCCAACCTTTACCACTTACCTTTTTCGCAAGACCTTTTTCAATCGCTTGCGAACTTGCTTCCGCTAGACGACGTACCAAAACGTCTTCGCCATTCAGCGGTATGCGAGAGACCGAACCAAATCCCTTTGATGCGTCTCCAGCCAGTCGCAGTGCCTTTAAGCCTTTGTCGGTAACGACAATTTCCATTTTACCCACCGTGACGGACTCAAAATCGACTAGCTGTTGCCAGTCAATTTGCAAGGTTCCAGGGGAAGTCCGGGTGGTGTAGACGGGTCGAGCGCCAACTCGAATCGCAGCAATGTCGTAGGTACGCAACACGGCCGGAGCCCACTTTGTGGCCAACCAATCGGCCAGGCGTTCGACATCTGGGACGGAGGCAAAGTCGACCGAAAACAACTGAGCTCCACCACCAGTAGAATCCGCCGTCATCAAGTCTTCGGCAACCCGGGAGAATTCCTTTTCCCATTGCTCCATCGTAACGACATCGGTTCCTCGCTGGGAAGAAACGCAAATATCGAGTCCAGGCACTACTGTAACCTTACCAAGCACCAACAAAGCAGCGGCTTGGCCAATGACGTGGCGAGACGATCGCGTTGTCTTTCCCATCATAAAGTTACCCATTAGTGATAGTGTGGGGTCCACACGGATATCCCGAAACTGGAACTCTTCACAAAGCTCCGGATCACGTCGGGGGCCACCAACCAAAGCCGAAAAGTTAGGTGAAGATTCAGGAGTGCCAAACAGCTCACCGTGACGTAAGGTCGCAATCTTGGCTGCGGCTGAAGTGAAACCAGCAGACATGCCACTCATAGCTTGCGTGAGTGAGGACGGAATCTCCATCCTTTTGCCTTTGAGCAAACTACCCACGAAACCTCCAATTCCGGACGATACGGATTGTAAGTCATCGTCCATATCTCCGTTCGCCGACAAAATGGCGAGCTTCGTGCCAGAAATTTTAGAAGAAGCCTGTTGTGCGGCGATTTTGATTGCGTTTTTCCACGCGAATTCAGGATCCTCATCGTCCAGTTTGAGCTTTTTTTTTTCGGCAGGGCTCGTCTCGCAACCATCAAATGTGCATACAATCGCTTCGGCCGCACCACACCAAGCCGATACAGCCGTTACAGCTGAATTAGGGTCTTCTGGAGGTAGCAAAAGGGAGGGAACATCGGCGCCGGCTAGTTCCACACTTCCCCCAGCCGCGGCTATGGAAGCCAGTACTTCTTGCGATAAGATGACTTCTCTAGAACTCCCAGAGGATACGACGAACCAGCGAACTGCAGATCCCATCTCGGCGGCTTTAACCGCCGATACTTCGCCAATCCCCCCCGGAGGCGAAATTACCACCAGCGACGAAGTAGACGCCGACAGACGAGTAGAACGTGAGAGTTGGGTAAGGGCCCGAGGACGACGATGTAACTGACCAGGAGAAAAGGCGGTGCACACCATCATTGCCAAGGTGGCAGCGAAGAGACGCATGAAATTCATG
>Ga0163101_100249_pt1 | contig 12155 bp, 3 predicted proteins | sample TAMARWmetagpilot_2_FD_111548 | JGI IMG/M metagenome (GOLD analysis project Ga0163101, IMG submission 111548) | Phycosphere-associated microbial communities from TAMU algal ponds, Corpus Christi, Texas, USA - TAMU ARW1 11/11 metagenome pilot | ecosystem: Engineered > Artificial ecosystem >...
GAAACTGTTTCATGTCAGGCACCATGAGTTCGAGAGTTATAAATACGAATGGCGCTTTCCCGAGTCATATCCTCTTTCTATGCTCCTGAAAAGTTAGTCACGGGAGTTCCATAAGTGTTCCGCAACATGAGACAGTTCCAATCTGTTCCGAGAATAGGTTGACATAAGTAAGCAAGTACGCCACTCCGCGAGATAGAGAAGCAAGATAGATCTCCCCGTACATGGTTCCTTTGCTTGCGAGCCCGGCAGGAGAGGTTGGATTTGTGTCGTCAAAACCCTGACCATGGGAACCCCCGACCCCATGGCAAGCGCGGGCAAGACTTGCGGCAAGATCGCTGTCCGCTGGACTTTCTAGTCGAGCGATACAACTCAAACAAGCTTGATTGTTTGTATCTCAAAACGACTTTGCCACCACTACACCTACATACATTGATTGGTGTAGTTGAAAGCGTAAGAGGTCGTGCGGCATTGCCTCGGTGGGGACTGGAGTGTCGTAGCATCCTTCGACGAAGTGGAACCTTGTTGTCGTTCGCTACTTGCCGGAGTTGACGATTATACTCCAACTCCTTTACTGGACTACCTGACGTTACAGTTTTCTGTATCGGCAGAATTCCCTAGCTGTTTGGAGGCAACATGGCGGATGACGAAGTTCGACGCAAGAACGAAATCTCGGCCTTTGCCGCCATGGCGCTAGGTGCCAACAACGCCGCCGATGACGACGACAACGGCTCGGGAGATCGCCCGAACACTACTCGCTCCGGATCGGTCCACTTTTCGCAGCCCAGCACGCTAGAAAGCAGCAGCGAAGGTGTGACAGCGGCGGTCAACCAAAGTGATGAGCCGCAGAATATATTCGCCGACGCTGTGGCGCAAGCGGAAGACCGTACACCGTCTGGAACATTTGCCTTTTCCAAGGCTTCCCACAAACACGCCATGGCGGAAAGATCCAATTTGGAAGCGGCGGCAGCCGCATTGGCGGACGGTGACCCGGCGACGGAAGGGGCCCAAGCCAATTTTCCGGCACCGCCCTTGACGTCTCCACTACCACAACCGCCGACTCGTAAACCAGTTGAAGACGTTCCCATGTTTGCTGAACAAGTGATCATGCCGAAGCCGCTATTCTTTGGACCCATTCTACCGCCGCGAGTCGTTCTGCAAGCGCGAAAGATGGTTGTAGACGCCCAGCGGAGTCTCGGTTACGACCCAACTTCCAACGATACTCCCCCTCGACTCTCAGAGCTGCCTCCAGGCGTCCGCAACTTGGTTGGAGCCCTGCGCGTCTACGGTCACGGCATTGATGTTTTGGAGCCCATCGACGAAGATTCCGAATTTTGGAGGGGAGATGGAACTGTGCGAACCTTTCAACCAGTCTGGGACGAAACCTCACGGAACGAACGCGTTCACGAACACCGCAAACGACAGCGTCCGGAGGCGATTTCCCGGGCGTCTACGGCGCCCGCCAGGCTATGGCAAGAGACGGAGAGTGAGAAAACAGAAGACTCGGAAGAATCACTGACGGACTTGGAAGCTCCGATGACACCTAATGGACTTTCCAAAAACGAACAGTTCAGTATGTGGTTGCGTGCGGATGACGATTCGATCGAACACTTGTCGGCCGGAAGTCCCCGCGATATGACCGAATCAATTGTTAGCGTACGCTCGGTTGAAAGCCTGCACTCCCCCGCCCGGCTTCCGGAAGTGCCACTTTTGGAAAATTCTGCTCATCCATTATCGTCGACGGCACCCCAACACCCGCTATCGGACCAGGCGCTTTTCTCAAGGTGGGCACGCGGAGGAGCCAGTATGGTAGCCAGCGATTCCAGCCGATCTCTGGCAGACAGCACGGACAACGTTTCTGCCCCGGGAACTTTTCACCGGATACCAATATTGTCCCCGCTCGACGATAGTGACGATGATTCGGTCAATTACGATGAGTCAAAAAAGAAAGTGGGGGCCAACGACCACCTGACAAAGGCGGTGGCGTCCTTTGGGGGAGATCAACCCCTTCCAGCGTATGGTTTGGTGGCAGCAGAGACCAATTCACGAACGCTACTATCGCAAGTACCGCTAAACGAAACGCAGAAACGGCCTCTAACGAATTACGAACTCACTAATGGGCGCGTACCCCTCTTTGGTGTGGATGATCCGCCTTTGCCTTCAGAGGCGGATTTGGGTGCCCACGATTCCAAGGAGGAACAGGCCAGGTCTTACGAACAAAAACGCTCGCAAGACATTATCGCACGGTTTGTGGCTCCCAACGTTTTCGGGTCCATTGCTTGTCCGAATCCAGCTCTGCATCCCGACGACTTCCATTCCTGGAATGCCCGAGCTACGATAGGTTCAATCAACCAACGGATTCAAAATGGGGGTGCTCGTAGTGCAGCAGCCTCAGTGGCTTCTGATGGATTAAGCCTACCTTCTCTGTTACCTCATGTACGGCGCCCGTTGCAACAAAATGGGTCGCTTTCGCAAAAACCCAAAAAGCCCAACGGACGGAAGCAGTACGTGTCACGTTCCAGGTACGGGTGGTGGAATGTGGCAGAAGAGGACGACGAAGGAAAGGAGAAGTTTTCAAAGAGAGATGGGGCTAAAATCAAAGAAGAGAGCAGTATCGTACAGGAGGAAAACCCTATGTTACTACCACCCGTCCATCATAGCTCTTCCGCGCTGCAAGTCGTCACCTTACTGGAGCCTTCGCCCGAGGATTTGCATAAGGAGAACCTTCCTTTATCTCGAATGCACGCTGCAACGTCGATGGCACAGTCGTTACCGTATATTTCCGATCGGCCCCCGAATTATCGATACCTCCAAATAGACGCACAGGCAGTTGGTTTTCCACCCATGGGGGCTGAAGTTGAACCGCTGTTTTGCAAATTGTCGATCTACAATGTCGAGACGACAACGAACGAAGCGGCCGGAAATGCGTCCGCTACCCCCACACCAAACTTTAGTCGATGCGGTCGAGTGACAGAGGGCCTACACTTTGATGTGGTCAGCGACGAAGAGGTTGCCGAACGTTGCCATGCGGCGCTGTGGCCATACTCAACGTCTAGTCCGCAGTCGAAGATGTTACGTCCCCGTGGTGAAAGCCACGAACCAGAGAGGTTGCAAGGTACTCGATGTGGTGTATTCCCTTTACCTTCAACGTTGAATAATGACAGTCTATACGCGGTTTTGGTTGTTCACAAGGTTTTTTCTGACGATGGTGACGTCGCGCCGTATTTGAAGGCCAGCAAAGTAGCAACTGATGTTGGAAAGTTAAAGGTTCATGCCGAAAGAGCATCAAATCGTCATGGGGCTCTGCTGATGCCATTCGCTTTCGGAGTGGCGCCGCTGCTCCAAGTCTTTGGTATCGACAATCCTGTGGTGGCCAGTAGTCGTGCTGTTCAGATTCCTTTGTTTCGATACTCTCCTGGTTTAGGAGAACGCCAAATTGTGGATCATATTATGGTTATGCTTTTTCCGAAGGCTGCTCACCGGGTAGACGGTCTGTCAGGACCAGCAGCGGTAACGAACGGGGGTGCAGCAATGCTAGTTATGCGCAATTTTGGTTATCTTGGTCTGCATTCTGTCGTCGACCCCAAAAGCTCGTTGGCTCGAGATCGACTGGTGGACTTTACAGGGGAATTGCAGCTTCGAAGAAGAGCAGACGAAAAAAAAGATCAAGACATCACGAAATCTGTGAAGCATGATGCATATTTAAATCGCTTACCTTCGTGGCACTCTCAGTATTCTGCCGAACCTACGGTCAATGGAGGAAGGAATTCTGACTACGTCCCTGGGAATGAAAGCGAAAAATGTGAAGATCACTCATTACTGTACGCACAAGAATTAGCACCTTTGCCACTCCAGTTTCACGGTGTCGAAAGTTTTTACAACACGTCCTTTTACAATGAGCTCCTTTTCCATCCTCGAATGCTTCACAACTGCCCAAAAGGCAATACAGTTATCAAAGTCGAACTTAGGGAGCTGGAATGGAATAAAAAGTACGGAGTCTTTTTGGCACATTTGCCCGAATGCGGTCCGAGCATTCACAACAATAGAAGAGGCCCGAGTTTGGTTCAGAGCTCGTTTTCGTCGTGTTCTCCGCGAGGAAGTGGACCGAATTTCGTTGACGAGTTTAAGCTGAAGCTTCCTCTCGACCTGCAGACAAGAAGAGGAGAACGCACAGGGGCACTGGCTCTTTTGTTTACGGTATATCACGTTAAGGTTTCGTCCAGAACAAAGTGGAGTAAAAGAGCTAAAATGATATTCGGAACGACGCACCCTGCCGATTCCGCAGGTGAGCAAGAGGAACTTGAGTCTGTTGAGAAGTCGCGATTAAAACAAATTGCATGTGGCTTCCTTACTATTGGGTCTCAGGCGAGCGTGATCGACAATGGCACACATGACGTTCGAGTTAGCTATACAGCAAAACATCCACCAACCGAGATCACAGATCAAGGCATAATAGATCCAGGAGGCCTTGTCCTCATTGAGCAAGGGGAGGGAAACGATGGAATTCTTCCATCATTCGACGGCCCGTACGATTCTTGCGCTGAAACATCAGTTGTATCAAACGACAGCTGGATATCAGATCGGCTTACGCACGAGGTAACGAGAACTGATGCTTCGATTGCAAGTGCATCGGATTTGGCTTCGATCGCCGAAGACTCATCCACCATTGGCTCTAAGGCAATGGCTGCTACCGAGATTTCCCTATCGGTAGGTCGGAATAATATCTTGTTTTAGTGCTGCTGTGAGCCAATTTCTCACGTCTTCTTATTGTAAATTAAGGTGCGAGTGATTGTACATTCCTCAGTGCATCCTCAAAACGAAACAATTGCCCGTTTTCTACAGAATGAGCCAGAATTGCCTTGCCGGCCATTGGTTCCGAGCGGCTTGTTTCTTTCGAGTATAGCTATGGGCAGAGATTTCCTGCGGGATCAGGCTGAGCTTCGAAGCGCGCATCAATCCGAAGCTGACCTTGTAAAGCTTACGGTAGACATAGCGGATAAGCGGTGCTGTCCATTTTCGTGTTCGGCTTCTCATCTCCTCAGACTATCAGCGTCGCTTTGGCGATCACTTGCTTTTGGGAGCGGAAAACCAGATCTCGTGTGGGCAAATCCATCAGCAGTCATTCCACTACGGGTAGAGTCTTTTGCATCACTCATGGGTATAGTTTGTTCAGCTGCAATCACGTGTTCCAAACGGGGTATCACTCAAGTCGATGGCGTTACAAAGCTGAGTGTCGTCGCCCTTGGACGTGTTCTCGCCCTTGTTTTCGATGAAGAGCGTCTTTTTGCAGAACAAGCAGTTGAAGTGTTTGATCAAAGCCATTACTCTTTTGAGGACTCCTCGCAATATCAAAAGCGCCAGAATCATTCCTACAAGAAAACTCCTAAAAAAGGACGACACGTTCGGCAAAATTTCGCCCTTTTGAATAACGACACATCAGGTAGACAGAACAATCAAAAAAATTTAACTTTTCCCGGAAAGAAAGCCGATCTCGTTGACTTCCGCCACGGTACAGTCACTGTCCCACTATCGGCGCAAGTTTCCGACATGGGAGAGTCCGCCAAAGATTCAACTTGGAATCCCGTCAAAAGCGATGAAGGCAGCTCAAAATCATCAAGTTCAACTCATGAACATAAAGTTGATTCCAAATCTGATTTTCAAAGTGCACTTCGCATCGCTACATCAGAGGATGACTCCGAGATTTCAATAGAAAACACGGGTGTAAAGCGTGCCGCGGCTATGATTCAGGCTTTCAACGGAGCTTCCCGAGGAAACAGAAAATGGATGACTGCTCCGGCTATTGCACTATCCACCATTAAGGAATCGGAGGATGCTGATGCTAATGATTCAGAAATCTTTGAAGAACGACAGCAAATGAAACTATCGTCATATTCTAGGGACTCTTTGGATGATGAAATTGTTTTGAATTCCGACAACAAAGTGAGACCTAAACAAATGCGCGTTCCAAAGGTACAAAAATCAGAAGTGAGCAACGTTATTGGAACTTCAACTGTGATCGAAACTCCCACAGAGCTTAGCAAGGCTAATATTCCACAGTCTGATCTTGAAATTGAAAGAGCCGGGGTAGCGTTTCTAGATGTAATCGGAAAAAGCCTTGGATTGAGGTAAGAGGCCTGCAAAGTGTGTTTAATACTGTACTGTCAGCAATCAATCTCACGAGTTATCCATTTCCAGCTCAGATGCTCAAGCAATGGTAGGAGAAGAAAGGCGGGTAGGCTCGTCTCATCACCGAAAGACACAGAGTCGTTCTAGTATCGATTGGACTTTGAAAGGGGAGGAATTCGGATCAATATCTCAAGACGCTCAGCTTGACATGCGTGGTGAAGCACCAAAGGATACAAATGAGGAGCACGCAGAAGCAATGTCTACTCTGCAAAGAGAAGATGGTAATTCGTGTCAGCTCCCCGATTACGTTGATCGCCTCGTCGCATTCGGAAGGTCTTCGAGTCGTTCCGGTCGGTGGTTTCCGTATATATATGAAATTATAATCATGCAATGGGCAGGTATTTTGTCGCAACAAAGCGGACAGGGTGAGAAACCTCGAAGAGAGAACCCTGGCGAAGCACCGAAGAATTTCTCTGTACCATCCGGTGATGATAATCTCAACGAAGTTGCGTTCAGAGCTTTGGGTGTAGCTGTCGCTAGCGCTCCTTTGCTGTTCGAAGTAATCAAGAAGAGCCTCGGCTTTCGAGTTTCTCGCCTGTTTAACCATGAATTGTCGAAAAGCAACAGAAATGTGTGTCCACCTCTGGTTGAGCTGGACAAAACATTGTTTGGGACATTGGAACAAATCATATCGATGCTGACAGATGCTTGTATTGACTCAAGAAACTTTGACTCACTGGACCACCGACAGATGAGTTTTGATGTGAATGACTCTATTATTCGCTTTCTAAGGGATATGTTCAGTTTTTTGACTCCCAGCACCGTCTACCGTCTAATTCTGACTCATTTATCACGATTCTTGGCAAAGGATGGAAAGAACTGGCAAGACAGGGACTCCGATATTGGTCTAAGATGCTCCTGGGAGGTTGCAAAGCTACGGCTAAACACAATCACTGCTCTTGTAAGGTTCCCTGACTTTGTACGAGTAAACTCCCCACAGATGCTCAACTGGGGTGATTGGTGGACAAGAGCTCCAGTATTGACCACAGCCACATTCTTTGATGCTGTTTTGTCAAAGTTTGAGAAGTTTCGCCTTCCTGATCTGGTTGACAGCGAAGGATTGATGCAGAGCTCGAAGGCTACTGGCGTTTCCAACAGTGCACATTTGCGTCCTCATTGGCTTGCAGAACTTGTCATCGACATCTGTCTTCTTGGATCTGAACATGCAGAACAGTACATTCAAAACCGATCATCCTCCCTTGTTCACGAGCTCCTCTGGTCATGTAGCCAAGAGAGTGTTTTGGCGGAAAGAGCGACGGCTGTTGCAAGTATGTATGCCACTCTACTCGAGAAGCTCTTGCAACGTATCAACTACCTGTCTAGCTTTGCACCGAAAAGCCAGCTTCGTATAGATCTCTTAACGTCTGCAATCTACGTGTTGCAATCCGCTCCTCCACATTTGCTCCGTGCCCTTTGGAGGAAGCTTCTCTCTCGATTGAGAGGAAAAGGATCACTGGACAAGTACTGCTTGTGTAACAAGTCAAGTTCGTTGGGAGGGCTGGCAGTAGACGAAGAAAACCAAGGTAGACTTCCGAAAGGCACAGTGGAACTGAAAGAAGAAGCAGACGTGCTGGACATGTTTTGTTTACTAAATTTAGCGCTAAAGACGGCTGAATACGAAGGATGCGAAGAACATCTCGAAGGCGATAGTGCTGCCGATGGCCGGGACAGCATTGAGGTTTGGCGACGAGAATACCTACTAGCTCACAGTCAGTGCGGGGATCGAAGTTCGGACGCGCAAGAAAGAAATTCGTTTGAAAGTCGCCGTCAGCGAAGCGTTGCCGACTCTAGCTATTCGAGCTCGATTTCCCGAAAATGGCAAGCACACGATGGCTCGATCGTCGTTGTGAATACCGGCCATCAGATCAATATGGAGCTCTACCATATCTTGAGCGCAACTATCGACGGACAGTCTCTGTTGAATCCGGCAATTTATAGCAAAATTAGGAAGCACAGTGGTATCAGACCTATCGCGTGCTCTCTGATGTTGAGCTATGTTGATGTGGTCGTATTCGTAAGGGCTTCTACTTCGCTGTATTTGCATGCACTCGCACTGAAGCAGAGCGACATTGGCATCATCCGGACCTTCCAACTTTCCGGCGAGGTGATCAAGATCTTCGGGATAAAACTGTTTCTTGATGCTGTTGGCGAAACGCTACAGCACTGGATGCGGGTCATTTCCTTTCAATGCGGAGCACGGCGAGCCAACGTTCGAGTCGAGGCAACGGATTTGCTTGAACTCATCTTACGAAGCACATGGGAATGCTTTGGAAGCTTCTTTAGGATCAGAGTCCCTCTGCTTGCTGTCCAAACTGAAGTGATGGAACGAATTGTTGCAACAGCAGCGGCCCGCTTCTACAGGGACCAGCGTCGACTACGCACCGCTGTTGACACGTTTTCGAACATCAGCGCCGAGGCTAGCTTAGTACCTCTCTGGCGCACACTCGATCGGATCGAAAAGCAACCTGCGAGCCAAAACATTGCATTTCGTGTCGCACTCATTCGAATGTCTCAGAAATTGAAGAAGCTTTACCGGGCTTACATCGGCGCTAGAGTATTGTCATGCATTCAAGGCACCGCAGCAAGCAAAGATCTCGAAGATGACGAAGTCGTACATGATTACGAAACGGAGGGTCTTCTGCGAGCCAACCGAATCAACGTCCTTCGCGTAATCAACGCATCTGAAGGGCACAGCAAACAATTTCTTGGGTTTCAGGGTACTCACCGAACGACTAGTCGAGTGGCACACTACGAAGCGGTCGAGGACGCCTTTATTGATGCTGCTGACGTCTTCTCAGCCACGGAATTGCCAGAACACCGGGTTGCCTGGCTTCAAATGCTCGCTGACTTTCATGCATCGAGATCGAAATCTGCTGAGGAAGCTACTTGTCACTTTTTTATTCATTTGACGTATCAGCAAGCTGCCCCGCTTCACCGCTCCTTATGGTCAAGTACGGCTTTTCTTCCATGGACCGACAACATGCCTGACCCAGTATACATAGATGGAGATAACCCTACTGTCGACCCTGACTATACATCCGATTATGATCTAGAAGAAGCCTCTGGGAACTTGGGGCGAGATGCCAACTCTTTTCGACGGATCTTCTACCGAGTGGCCAATTCGGTTGGTGTCGAAAATACCGAATGGCAAAATAGTCTGAGCAAAACGCTATTTGGTGGCATTGCATTTTCGATCGAATACCACACGCTTCGTCCATGGATAAGCCTTCGAAAAATGGAAGAAAACATGGTAGAAGAAGCAGAAGGGGCGGGGGAACTGTTCCTCAAGGCAGGAATTGTCGAGAGCAGTCGCCTCGCGTGGAACCTCGCTACTCAGTATTACGCCGAGAAATTCAACTACGGAAAACTATCTGTTGTCTACCGACATCTTGCTCAAACTGTCGTCTCGGAAGTGCCCCCGATCGATACCAGTCTGCCACAGGAAATGTCTGCAACATTGGGGCGATTTTATCGAGTCTGGTTTCATGGAGGAGCCCCGGACGAGCTTAGTGGCGTTGAATTTGTTTATCGCGCTGATAGTAGTGTGGCATTAGACCAATTTGGTGAAGAGCTTCGAGGAGTAATAAAGTCAATCATACCTGACAAGACACCTATCCACTTGGTCCTCGACGGCCGCCCCGAATCAAGACTAGAGGAAGGCAACATCAGCTTGGGATTCAGCCGAATTGGCCCTGCGCCGCTCGAGCCTGTCCGAATCAAGGTTACTCCATTGCGACCAATGCTTGGGAATAGCTCTCATATGCGTGGACTTCCTGAGTGGTTCCACAGCTATGTGAGTGAATCCTTTTCAGGCTTAAGCCATCGACCGATGAGCGAGAGGAATCGGGGAGGACTGCGGCGGAGTGAGTCTATTGCAAGCGAAAATGGAGATAGGCGCCGAGATATCCGACACCGTGACCATGCAAGATCGTTCAGCGCCTCTGTCTTTTCATCTGGAGGGAGTTCGGCTGCTGGTACGCCCACCGCTCGCCGGAACCCAATTGGCCGTGTACACGATGGGGATCGACTAATGCGATTTTCAAATCCCGCAGTTAGCGTGTTAGCAGGAGTTGACAAATTTTGTTTCGTCCAACCCAAGGACAGGTCAAGTAAGGCGAAAGATTGGTGGAAGAGCTCGTCCGGTGATTTTGCCGAGAAATCCTTAAAAGTCACTCAACTTCAGGTCGGCCAGCAGTTTCCAGCTTGCGTTACTCGACAAGCCGTCGTTCATCGGTTGGTCTACTCCCAAAGTCCGCTTGAAGCAGGAGTTGACTCAGTATGTCAATGGTGCGCCGTACTGTTCCGGACGGCTGTTGCTACTGTGGGCATGGCCGTTATAAGGACCAACACAGACCCAGGCATAGGCAATGATGCAGCGAAAATTGTGGCCGACTGCATTCATTCGAGTCACGTTAAGGAAATCGGGTTGGCGCTTTTGAAAAGAAACTCAGATTTTCCGGAGCACGATCCGAATTCGGATTTTCTGACCGACAATGATCGTTTATCCGATGAGGAAATCAAAAAGCTTCAGGTGAAACTTGCACGTTTGATTGTCGTCTTTGTGGAGCTCTTGCATTTGTTAATTGCTCGCAATCGAGACATTCTCTTGGGGGTAATCAAGGATAGGAAAAAAAGCGACAATTCTATGGCTGAGACTGGCAGTGGGAATCGAAGTTTTCATCGCACTGCCTCACTTGGTCCTACAGTTTCGGATAGCATCGATCGCCATCCTCGATCTAACATCCACCAGCAGCGGTATCCCCATCAGCGTCACGACAGTCAGGGTAACATGCACGATTTCAGCGCTCTTCAGCCCTCTAGTTCGGTGCCTCCGCTAGGTCCGCCTAGGTGGCGCCGTCAGCAGCACACTGACCAAACTGACACAGCACCCCATCACACCAGGAGTCAAACTGACGGGGGAGCAACTCGTTCCGAGGAATTTCGGTCGAATCGTTCAGACACGGACAGTCGTGGAGCAGGGCGGTACAAGGGACAAAATCCGTCAGTTGAGCACCTCTCGACAGACTCGGGTTCCAACAGTGGTGGAGCGGTTTTCCGTACCGACTCTGCGATTGCTGTCCAGAGTGAACTACAGCGAGCTTTTATAAGTATGGTGAGAGTAGTGTATCCGAGCCTTCATGAAATTTTGAGAAATGACACGCCGCATTGGTTGAAACAGTGCACGCATGACAATTATTTTTCTATGAAAACGTACAAGCGCACCGAAATTCCGATTGCACAGGAGCTTTGCTTTGCCACGGGTGGCGACAGCAGTGCATTTATCGACGCGGAGAATGCCTCTGCTGCCGGAGGAACGCTCAAATCACTAAGCGACTCGAATTGGCCTGGTGTTCAGACGCAGCATCCGTTTTACGACGGTTCACAGCACGAGAGCTTGGCTGGCGGGAGCGATCGTGGTTCGGTCGTTTCGCGTGGATCCGAGCCTTACGGAATCAGCTTAATTTAAATGAGATATAGCAATTCCTGCGCATTGCATTCCGTGTTACAACTCAATATTTTTGAAAGTGCTGCTTTTGGCAAAAGAAATTATATGATCATAAGTTGAAAATTGAGAAAATTCTCTATTTGGGATGAGCAGGGGTGAAATTTTCGCTATTTGGGAAAATTCACACTGATTCTAAGTGTTTTTATTCTCGCGGGAAATAATTTTTTAAGTAATATTTTTACTTAAGAACAACCCCATATACTATGTATAGCCATTCAGATTCAATTCAGCAGTTCCCTCCATGATACCTGCCCCAAACCTACCACTGAGGTACAATATTGGAATGATAGAAAGAAGGCCATGAAATACGCAAAATTGGAGGCTCTAATGTGGGCAAAATAAAGGAGTAAAAACTAAATCTAGGATGTTTGTACAGCTGTGTTATTAGTTGACCATCGTTGTTGGAAAAGGTGCAAAATCTTTAAGGAATCTTTAGATTTCTGCAAGAGTTTCTGAAACAGCTTAC
>Ga0163101_100253_pt1 | contig 11997 bp, 10 predicted proteins | sample TAMARWmetagpilot_2_FD_111548 | JGI IMG/M metagenome (GOLD analysis project Ga0163101, IMG submission 111548) | Phycosphere-associated microbial communities from TAMU algal ponds, Corpus Christi, Texas, USA - TAMU ARW1 11/11 metagenome pilot | ecosystem: Engineered > Artificial ecosystem >...
ACACTACAACAGTGCCTCATCGATTCCAGATCATGACTCTCGTTCGGTACTGCACTCCGTAGCAACGAAGAATAGACAGTTTTTCCAACACGCCATTTTATCTATTCTTGTTCAGTAACACGGACGCTTGTGCTCCTTCTGCCTTTTTTTCTGTACTACGGAATGGGTCAAGCCGCGTCCCGGGCTGCCCAGCGTCTCGGACACCGCATCGAACAGGCCGCCGTCAAGGAACGCACGCAGGCGGAGCAAGCCGCCCAGCAACGATCCAAGGCATCCCCTGCTTTCTCGGATCCGCACGCCCTCCACGGAGGATTTACCCGAGGCGAAGGAAACGTAACGTCCGCGGCGGACCAACGACAACAGCAAGCCATCGCCCAGCGTCCCGGTGCGACCGGGGAGTACCAGGAAATGCGCCAAGATCTCATTCAATTCATCAATGATATGGGACCGTTGAAGAGAAAGGACCAAATGGAAGAGAAGAAACAACGGAAAACGCGACTACCCAAGAGTCTGAGGGAGCAGCTAGATGAACAGGAAGCCGTTAGTAAGCGGCCCGTGTCGCAACGTAAGAAAGTGAGCATGCCTTTGGCCGAGAAGGTTGAGGGTTACGAAACGATCAGATCAACTTCTTTTTCTTCGAAAGAAGAAGTCATCGATCCGAAGGATTTTGGTGGTACGGGAGATGTTCTGGATATTTTTGAGTTGCTGCATTTCAAGCGAGAGAAAGGGTCAACGGACGAAGCAGTGGACGCGTTTTATCGAAAGCACGTTTCGAGCGAACGCGAGTCCAAATGGGATCACGAGGATCAAGAACGACACAAAACCATGCTTCACAACGTCTTGAACTCAATTGAACTACCTATCGTGATGAAGGATACGGACAATTCCATGGTCGGGGCGTGGCCTTCCCGAGTGGAAGAGCTGAAGGAAATAAAACTCGTGGAACTGCCTCCATCGCAAGTCAAGCTGGTTCTGCATGACTTGTACGATACTTCGGAAAAGGAGGTGATTGTAGATGTTAAAGAGGCCAAGGCCTGAAATTGAACTAGGGCGACACGATCCATTCGCTAAAATTGCAGTATACTACCACACAAGGTTTTCTGTTTTATAAAGGTTTCTTTAAATTACTACCTGCGTACCGAGAACACTAAGCAAAAGACCTGGATATTCATCCAAGAACGGAATAAGACTCGCCTTTGGAAACACTAGAACCACGCAACCGCGTTTCCCAGCGGTCAACGTTGAGCTGTGCATAACATGGTGGTCTCCTTCTCGCTCATGAATAACCAGATCAGTCATGTTCTCCAAGAGATCGTAGTCCGCTCCCTCAGGTTTGTCTCCAAAACCATACGCCGATCCGTAGTCGTCGCTCACTTCCGAAACACCTTCCGAAGACAAGAGACCAGCAACCATTTTCGAGACGTCCCCCAGGAAGTGACCTCGACTGAACACCAAGCCACCGGTAAATGCTCGACGACTATATAGCCGTCCTAGAACCTTGTTCGCAAAGCGTGCCCTCGACGATCGTCGTCGGATGATGGAGTTGCGCTTGGATCTTAAGCCCGCGTCAGCATCGTCGGTGAAGGTGTAATCGACTTGCCCTTCACTTTCGTTGTCACAGCTGTCCATGTCATTTAAAGAGTCGTCGGTCGAAATATTCGAGACGACAGAACCTTCCCGAGAGCCTTCCTTCAATAAGTAATCTGCTCGTTTTTGCAAACCTCTGCTAAGTTTGGCATAATCGTGAGCATCGGTGAACGGAGTATCATTGCTTACAGAACGGTTGAAGACATGGTCAAACTGTACAACTTTCTGATCGTCGTGCTCAGCCGACGACATAGATGATTCGTCGCCACCAGGTGAGTCCGCCTGACGTACACCGAGCTCCCTCATAACTTTTTGCGCATCAGCTCTCATCGATTCCGATACACTCAAATCGCCCATTCTGTCATGCTCGACGATATCCTTCGCTTGAACAGCCGCCGAACCTGCATTGCGGCGCTTTGGGACAAAAGAAGCAGTTCCAGAAACCATAATGAAGGCTCGGTCAACCGGAGCACCTGATCGCCACAAACGTTCGCCAGGTTGAAAACAAATGGGACCTTCTGCCAAGCTCTCGAGGTGTCTCTTCTGGACTGCACTTAATTTTCGTAGAGCAGAGTTGCCATTTAATAACTCCAATACATTCAAGCTTCGGACCGCCTCTTGGTAAAGTTCATCAGTCGCAGTAGAGCCGTTTTCGAAGCTCGTTTCTCTCTTTGCCCTGCCCTGTTGGGCTTTCCGATCGAGATACTTACGGTACAAAGGCGAACCACTCTTTAGGATAGTTTGAAGACTCGAAAATTCAACTGTTATGACCTTCACTCCCTCCGTGGAAAGCGCTACAACGTCGTGATTGTCGCTAGTATCACTTTCCCCACTCAAAAGAAGGTCCGGCTGCAGCGCGACCGGACCTGTCCAGTCACCGGCGTGCCATACCGCCTTAGGGATCTCCTTACCTTCCGCGATCATTTTCAAGGTGCCGCCCGTATTTCTTGGATTGCCTCCTTGACTAATTTTCTCCGTACAAGTACCTTCCCAAACGACACACAAGAGCTGGCTACGTCGAGTAGAGGGTACAACGACAGCACCAGGGGCATAGGCATCTACCTTCGCTGTTTCGAGCACTTCCATGGTAAATGCATAGGAGAGGCTGTAGAGAAAAGAGGTAGGTGTCAGAGGCCGAGCGTTATCTTTTTGTCACTTTTGTTAAAATGCCTCACCTTGAAAGAAAAGGCACCGCACTCAGTAGGTTCAATATAAACCACGCATCGGTACTCGAAGCAGGCCTCATTGAAACAAGCGGAACTGACTGGGGATCGTGACTTAAGCATGAAGCGCTTCTCACTTGTCTTTCTTTTGCGCCAATAAAATCAAGGTTCTGGAACGAATTCATCATTGTACGGGGCTCGCTTTGAACAGTTAACCTACTAGGTACATTTGCATTTGCTACTGCAGCTTCCTCTGATATGCTTTCGTACTCGCTGTGGCCGTTCCATATGTACTCGCCATCCCTACAAGAATCTGATGAAGCACTATGCCGGCTCCCCCGGCGGACATGGTCGTCAGATTGGTTCGCTATCTGATCCAAGCGAATAGTCCCCGCTGTTCCCGTTGGAGCAACACGAAGCTCGCATCCAGCAGGCAAAGCGGACGTGTGGACAACATAAAGCCGTTTCTTTACCTCCTTAGGAAGCTGAAGCAAAACCTCAAGTGGCGTGTGAATCGGAGGTGCACCGGCTTCGTGTAACAAAAGGTCCGTGTCCTGCAACGGAAGATTTCTGAGATCGTCAGCACGTGCTTTCGATAAAATACCTGTTTCTTGAAGCTTGTCTATCGCAGGGGGACTGTTGAAATGATCCCCGGTAAAAACCATTGATCGCCCCCTCCATTCGACTCGAAACCCTACACAAGGAATTGTGTGAAGTGTGTACGTAAAATAAAACGTAGCTCCTTGAAAACGAAGTGCTTCACCAATGATTGCTGGCTTGTAGCGATGGCTATGCCGGAGAAGAGCAGGACTAAGGGCGGACAGAGCCGCGTATTTGCGAATGAAACTTTTGTAGATTGTTGGTGTAGTTATCACCACGACTGGCGATCCTGTCAGAACTTTTTGAAAGGCTCCTGCATCGTGATCTGCGTGACAGTGGGTGAGAATGATGCCCACAATAGTTCGTGGACGAATTCCTTCTCTTTCCAATGTAGCAGACGAGTAAGGAGGAGGATCTATCATCACTCCTCGCCCATTGATCCATAACACGTATCCAGAAACAGAACCGCTCTTGTCGAAGCCGTGAGAATTGCCAAGAACAGTCACTCCGAAAGAAGGCGGATGAAATGAAGGCGGAGGCAGGATTCTTTCCGGCTCGTTCAACCATCTTTCTAGATCTGCTGAAGAGGAAAGATCCCTTTCTTCTGCAAATGATTTGCTTTTGCGACAATTTGGCCCGACATCATCCAATATCGAATGACCGCCAAAGCCATCGACGCTCATTAATTCAGAGACCTTGACATGCCCAGAAAACCGAGCTTTTCCAATGATTTTGTTATTTTCATCAACATCATGAATGATGTATTCAGTTCCGCCAGGCATCTTAAATATTTCGACGCGGGGGACACTTCGTTCCTTGATTTGATCCACAGTTGCAGACGTCGGCCAAACCGTGGAGACATCGCCTATGATCGCAACAAGAGAAATGAAACTGAGACGAGGACTCTTTGCACAACATGCGACGTATGAACGACTCAGAACTTACCCATAAAACGAGCCTGGGAATATGTCCAGGGAGTGGCTTGCTCCCTGGATTCGACTGCTTGCAAGTCCTTCGGAACTTCTTCTTCCGCGTCACTCTCAGCACCGCAATCTTCGTCTTCGCTCTTGCAACCATCACCTTGTTCCTCGACTTTCCCTTCTGCGTTGGGAGGAACACCAAGACCTTCGTGCCCGTCCGATCGCATCTCAAAGTGTCGAAATTCCAGGAGCGTCTCAATTACTAGCTCATTCCCGTCTGGCATGATTCGAAAGTGTTTCAATTCCTTGGTAAAGTTCGGAATAGCATTCCTAGGGAAATCCTTAGCAAAATCTTCCGCTTCGAACGCCAAGGGGTCTTCTTCCCGGCGGAACTGTGCCGGTCCAAGCAGTGTCTCACTGAAGACTTTCCGTATATTGTCTTCGGCGTCTTCTGAATCCACGACTAGTGTACAGCGTTTCTTGTAAACAAAAAAATTAAAGTAAGCCGGGAACTCAAATTCCGCCAAATTGACTCCCAATGCAGGCCCCATTTCACGACAAAAGCGCTCTACAGGCACAATGTATACCTGAGGGACCGGTATACCCAGCTGCATACTGTCCTTGATGGTCTCGGGGGGCAAGCCGAACTAAAGAGCAAATCAGCATGGTAGTGTGAGTAAAATTTGTCAGGATCAGCATCAGCGGCAATCCATGTAGCCTTGTTCCCTACTTACCTGTACTCGACCGACAGCTTTGGTGTCTATGCTAAGTCCTCCACGAGGTAGCTTGGTTTGATCCAATAGCGGTATCAAGTCGTACGAGCTCCTACCTGCGGGCGTGTCTTGATGATGGTCAGCGGTACGAACGGGATCATTCTCTTCCACCAGCGGCGGTTTCGTCTCATGTTGGCCGCTCATAGCCTGCTTCGGACGATTTGTGTTCGGTCGGTTGCGATTTTCGTTGACGTGAGGAAGTGCTGATTTTTTCAAGCTCGGCGCGGGCGGTTCCATCAGTTGTGCCTGTGGTTCTAAACCGTGGCCGGGTGCCGTCGATGAAAGGTCAATGGCCGCTTCCAAGCTTTCTTCCTCGACACGCGCATTCACGCTACTATTATCGCTTTCGTGTCGCTCAGCCTGCAAAAGTGATGCACTCGTATTTCCCGATTCCTTCTTATTCTTCTTTTGAAAGATCTTCTTCACGGACTTCATCAGAGCAGATAGAAATGCTCCGATGGCCGTAATGGATTGTTACTTTTGGAAACGGAATGACACTGCGACAGATATGACCACAGTAGTGACCCAGCGAAAACGAGAAAAACCCTTCGATTCCCAAGCGAATTGTGAAATAGGGGTCGACCAGCAAAGAAAATCAGGCCTGTTCCTCCTATCGGCACCTCGACGAAAAGCACCTTTGCGACACAGGTAAACACGTTCCGTCGACCAACGGCCACGATTTTAGAGTAGAGGCCTGGCCCAATTTGAGAATGATGGAATGCGGAGGGTGAAATTGGTTTTGTATCTCCGTTCACAGTTAGCCAACACTGCCACCACGTCTACCGACGGGACAAGCTTTTTCGTTTCAAGCTGTGAAGTCTTCGATGAAGGAGACATTCTGGAATTAAGTAAGTCAGAGTAAGTGTTTTAGTAGAATTGATCTTTGAGATTCTCAATATCTACAGTGAATGTTAATTAAAATATTTGGTGATAATTGTAGACATAAATGTAAGTCCTGACCGATAGAACCTCCAAAACTGCACAGGGGGACCGATTATGTAAGGTGGTATGTTATGGTAGTGCCCGTAACTGTTGAGAGTCACAGAGAGCACACTAGCCCATTTGGTAGTCATGGCATTAATTGAACTGTGTGAAAATGATGAGGACACGACTGCCACAAGCGGAAGCAATCGAAGGCCCTTTCATTGATCGTCGAGACTATGAGATGTTTGCGTGGTGTATTAGTGTATAATTGAAATAGCAACGAAAGGGATAATTCTATGCTTCCTCTCCAAAGCTTCTTTATCAAGGAATCAGACAACCATCTATGGAAGCAGCATATAGAGCTTTCATTCATGAACTTTCGCGATGAAACAACTTTTTTTGGTTATTCTCGTCACATCCACGAATTTGCTCATCACACGTGTTTCGGGATTTGTTTCCTGTGTATCACGGCAACAGCAAACCGATGCCTCGCCGAGAAATTGGAAATGCGCTCTGCAAGCGTCATCGAACTCGGAGGAAGCCGAACGTGAGGTGGACGAGAAGGTTTATCAGAGCATCGACATAGATGCAGTTTCAGACGCCGAGGCTCTATTGGCAGTTAGGGCATATTTGCAGCGCAAAAATAGACTAGGTTCTTGGTCAAAGTATGAAGAACGGAAGCGTCAGGCCAGACAGTCCATTTCGTCCATGCAGAATGCTTCTTCTAGGTCTGTGGACGAGGCTGGGTTCTTTTGGGAAGACCCGGCGCAGCTCCGATATCTTTACCATGACTCTGAAGCGAGCAAAACTATTTCTAGTCGACATGACGACAGCGAGGCAGACCTTTCAGAAATGGAAGAGACAGACGAGACACTCGTCCTCCCAGTTGACGGTGAGGCGAAATCACGTACCGACACCGAGTTACTGGATTTCCCCATGGATGAAGAAGATTTTGACGCAGACGCGACAGCCGACTCTTTTTTTGATCACGGACCTTCGGATTCCAGAATACGGCGCTCGAAAGCTGCTCGAAAAACGTGGTCCAATCCGGATTGGCGCAAAATGTGGTACGAAAGACGGTGGGGAGAACGCCGCCGGCAGCGTGTTCCGGGAAAGCAAGAACAAAAGATAATGGAAGACAGAGTTCGTACCTTCAACCCAGATCAATTGCTTGGCAGCGAGGCTTTGTCGTCGCTAACGGAAGGTGAAATAGCGGACGCAATCTGCAGCTACGTGGGGGCCAATCGCAAACGCTCTTTTTCTCGCCAGATATCTTTACAGGAACGGAAAGCCGCTTTGCAGAAGCCCCCTCCTATCCAAGCGTTGCCTAGAGACTATCTTCTCCAACAGGACCCAGCAGTCCTGATAGAAAACCGACGGAAACGAGCAAGACGTGCCTCTCAGGCGTATCAAAAGCGACTAGACAACGAATCATTTCAAAGAGATGGCCAGCGGCGACGACAAGCATCAGCCAAGCGAGCCGCGGATGGAAAAGCGTCAGCACGGACTATATCGCAAGCTCGAACGCCAGACGCTGCTCTCCAACGGATTACGGCCGATTTGGACGATGAGCGCATACCTGCTATACTCGACGTTGAGCTTATTTTAGAGCCCACTCGTCTTGGCCGGCGAAAGAACGTTTTACGTCGAATTCTTAGTGTTTGTTTCGACTTGCGGGGGAAATGTGTACCAGATGAAAGCACTTTGGAAGAGTGGAACAACGCAAAAGAAGACACTGCCGAAAGTGTCGAACCTTATGGCTTTGTCTTTGCGACGAGCTGCTCAATCGACCATCTCGGCAAGTTTGTCCTGTACTGTGTCCAAAAGGCGCACCGAGAATTACCCTTCTTTGTGCGCAAGTGATTTTTTGCAGAGTGGCTCAAAAGATACCCATGGAGTGATTATTCTTCCTTGACTGAAACCAGCAAGAGAGGTTCTGGCTTTTACAAGCTACATGCACGGTTTGTGTTAAGTTCATTCTCTCGCCTTGCTGGAAGCAAATGTATCTCAGTTTATCAATACTCTATTGATTTTCACTTCTACACTACTTCACACGAGTCTTTCTCATTTCCTTCACTTTTTATTCGGCCAGTGCTTCTGCTTGTTGTTCGGATCAAATAACAGACACGAATAATTTGTCTACTGCGATGCCACTGCTCCGAAATTGGTTCCCAGAATTTCGCTTGTCTTGGCAATTTTATACGACATTGCCTTTTCCCATTTGTCACGGACACGCTTGTATAGATGTAGTGCTGCCATGGCGTCTTCGTACGGACTGTGTGGGATACCTGGTTCCTGGATAGTCTTTCGCAACTTGTCCGCACACAAATCCTTGAGTTTGCGGGGCCAGAGGACGCCATCTTCGAATCGAATTTTCATAAAGGGCTCGTACTTGGCCGTGTCTCGCGTTTGTTGCCAAGGATGACGCAGAGAGAGAGCGGCCAGGTCGTTTTTCAAACCGTGGCCGACCAGAACGCGATCACGTAGCAGGTTCTTTACTTCTTGGCGGCATGACTCCAAGTCGCCAGCATGTGCAAGATCAGCCTCGGTGATCCCGGAAACAAACGTGCGATAGTCCGTGACGGTTTGTTCGGGTCGAATTATGCGATCCAACAGCACATTTCCGTGCCAGTTGACCAGGACAACGCGAGCCAAGGCGGATTTGGTACCAAGCGCACCCACACCCACCATTTCACAGTCCATGGCGACATACTGGGCTTGTTCTTCCTTAGTGAGATCCAGCGGGATAGGCTTGCGTGGGGAAATTGAATTGCCGCCACTTTTGCGTGACCGGTTACGACGGCGCCGACGCGAGGGTTTGGTCGGCGCGTCACAACGGTCCGGTTTGGTTGTTGTATGCTGGTGGGTCGAAATTGTCGACGAAAAAGAAGTCAGACTTGCCAAGCTTTCGGAATCATCCGAGGCGCTGCTACCGGATCGAGGACGCGGAGTTGTAGAAGTGGGTGTCGTCGTTATCGATGAAGTGCCGGAGTTTGTCGAAACCGGAGAAGAAAGCTATGCAGTGCAAGAGTTGGACAGAAAATGACCAGTGAGTACAAAAAATGCTGTTGAAAGACTGACACTTGCAAAGAAGACGGCTAGTCTCTACTAACCTTGGGAGGAATAGCCATGGTAAAAGAGATTCTAGACTGCAAATTTTGGAAAGAATTGCTGGTCCGTGTGAGCCCTGTTCGGTTTTTATGACGATGCAATGCGACTGGTTGGCATGCCTCTCTGGTCAGAAGACATATGTTGTGCGATGTGATGTGTTGGTGTGTCGGCCGGTTCTAGATTGCGCCGGATGATTCAGGACTGGGTCCACACACACGTCGACTCTCCACGTTGATCGACGCGTACAAAAAGGCCCAACAAAAAAATAGAAATAGGATTCTGTTTTGGAAGGAATAAAAAAGCGCATCAGTCCCGTGACTAAACCTTTAAATGGAAATAGCTCTTGTACCTTTGGATTGGCTAGTTCTTTGACATCCGGTAGTGAATGTCGACTTCCCCCCCGTGGATCGGATGGAATTCGCATTGGGACTCAGGTATCTTTGATTCGCGTGTTGTCGTTGAAACCTGGTGTCGACGTCAACATTGGGCTTTGGAAACGTCAGCTTAGTTAACATGTTCAAGTCTCCGGAGACAGGAAATCGTGACTGACGTCAGTTTCTGATTCACGAAACACCACCGCGCCAGTGACGAGACGAAACCGCTATCCCGTCCATCGATCGAATTCCTTCGCTGATCGCCAGCACATCGCATCGTTGCCCCCCGTGGCAACCAGCACAATGGCGGCGACTCGACTGACTGGCATTTACCGACGTTCAGTGATTGCTTTGCTTCCAGCTCATCCGTCGTGTAACATTCGTGGCAGGAATTGTATCTATGCTGGTCTCCGCGTGTTGCTTCTCGTATCTTGACTAGAGCCATTGACGACGCTCACAGTCAGTGCGATACTACAATGCGACGACAGTCGCTTGTCGTGGGTGTCGTCGTTGCGCTGCAACCCAATCCAATCTTGGCCTTTTCTACCAGCAGATCGCCGACTCTGAAGCGTGAACACCCGCGTTGGGTCAATAACCAGAAACGACCCCCGTCAGTTTTGTCCGCCGTCTCGCCGATAGATACCTTGGTGGATTCCTGGAAGGCACTTTGGGAAAAGCCAACGGCCGCCGTTTCCTTGCCCAAGAAACACCCGGCACAGACAGTGCAAAATTTTATTAGCGCCTACAATGAAAGAGATTACAACACGCTCGAGAATATGGTCGACCCAGACATTGAATTTGACGACACGGCTTACCCAAAACCGTGTCGAGGGCTGCCCGAACTTGAGCGTCGTTGGCGCTTGACCCGGAATGCTCAAGGAGACAAGCGCATACAAGTCGCGGTCGATGACATTGCCTCTTCTACGACCACTGTAGGTATTCGTTTTCATTTGGAAAATGTCGAAGGCGAGATTCCCAACGGTCGGGGAGCTGCCTTTTTCCAACTTTCCAACGACGGTCTACTGGTTAAAAAGGTGTTTTGGGTACAAGAATCGGCTCAGAAAGGGGGAGAGGCCAGTCTGCAAACCCTCAATCGCGCCAGCAAAGTTATGAAATTGACTGGCTATAACAAGGCCACCGCCACATCTACCGCCACGAAGGAGGCGTCCGAAATGATCGAAAGCTCATTCTTGTCTCTACCAGAGAAGTATTTTGCGGCTTGGAATCGTCGAGACATGAGCAGTGCGGTTGCCTTGTTTGCGGATACCGTCACGTATGATGATACGGCCTTTCCGGAACCATTTAGCGGCAAAACAAATTTGTCATCGCATCTTTATAAATGCTCCAACGCGTTCCCTTCCACTTTTACCTTTCAAGTCGACAAGGTGGCCGACGCTGGAGACCGGATCTCTGTGTTATGGCACGTAGAAAACGACGGGGATGATTTACCTTTTACGAGGGGATGCTCCTTTTACAACGTTGATACTAAACGAAACGAAATACTGGACGGCATTGATTTTGTTGAACCCGGGCCGATTAAACTCGGAGGATTCCGTTTGCTGGTGTCGACGGTCAGAACTAACCTTGAACGTGAACCGGCTCGATACGTACCACTGATATCCTGGATTGCCTACATCTATATTGTATTCTTCTCAAACGGGATCCTGCCGGGTGCGAATGCGCTAGAGCTTGAACAACGAACTTGGGAAGAGGTTCGTGATTTGTCGCTCAACTTTTTCCTCGTTTCACCACTTCTCCAATTATCCTTCTCTCCAACGGTGCATCCTATGCTAGAAGGCGTTTTCAATTTGCTCCTGTCTTGGGCGGCCATGTTTGCCGGTTTCTTGAGCGACGACCGTCGAGAGAAGCCCAATGTCGCCCCAATGCTTCCAATCGTCATCGGTATGCAGTTTCTGACATCGGCGTTTCTAATGCCCTATCTAGTGCTCCGGTCGACCGAAGAAAGCACACTCGTGGCAAAGGACGCCCTTCCGAAAGTGGCTCAATTGGCAGAGGCGCGGGCGCTGGCGCCCTTCTTGGCGTCGGTAGGAACTGGTTCCATCGTATGGGGACTAGTAGGACGAATGGCAGATTTTGGGGACTTGTCGACTCGCTGGTCCAGTTTTATCGATCTGCTGAGTATTGACCGCGTAGGCTCGAGCTTTGTCGTTGATCTAGCATTGTTTTGGCTTTTTCAATCATTTTTGATTGACGATGACCTTAAGCGGAGGGGCATAGATCCAGAAACTAGCGAACTTCCGGTCTTTCTGGGAAAGTATGTTCCGTTCTTTGGCATGGCACTCTACCTTGCGATGCGACCACCACTTCCTCTGAATATACAGAACTCGCAAAATGACTAGCCTTCAAACCGTCTAGCTAGTTTCCGACTTTGTAGACGTGGTCAATGAATAGTAAAACAATCATAGCTTCGGTGCTCGAATAAGCTTCTCTTTTGTCGTATGTATGGTTACAGTTAATGTAAGATGACTGAATTCTTCGCGTGGCCATCGGTACAGGACTTATACAGAACCTTTGATTTCCGACA
>Ga0163101_100256_pt1 | contig 11817 bp, 7 predicted proteins | sample TAMARWmetagpilot_2_FD_111548 | JGI IMG/M metagenome (GOLD analysis project Ga0163101, IMG submission 111548) | Phycosphere-associated microbial communities from TAMU algal ponds, Corpus Christi, Texas, USA - TAMU ARW1 11/11 metagenome pilot | ecosystem: Engineered > Artificial ecosystem >...
AGGCCGCCGTCGGAAGTGTGAAATATTTGGATAACCATTGTCGGTCGCCAATCGGCACGGGCACAGCTGCAGATGGGAAGAACATGTGTATCAGAGAATTCTCTAGAGCATCTGCTGTGACATGTAGTTTGGTCGGAACTGGTGCGCTGATCATGTTGCCCTAGCCCTAATTGAAATTCTGTTGAGAAGTACAATTATGTTCGTCGAAAAAAAAAGCATAGTATTCACTATCGACATACGTGCAGCTCTAGACTATCCAGCTCCGGAGGTTGAATGGTCAACCTGGATAGTCGTCGTTCCAAGAGATCCTTTCAGATATTCCTTTCAAGGTTGATGCTTGCCTTGCCATCGCGCTTTTCAGAAAATTCGTAGCACAGTGTTTCTGAAAACTTTGGTAGAACAGCTACGATGTCGACTCGAAAAAGGCGAGTCCCAGTCGCCTGGCCACGTTCTCGTAACCGCCAAATTCTTGAATACTTTTATCCAGCAGCTCTCCTTCTGCACCGGAACTTAGAAGTTTTCCTTTCGACGGCATGCTAAGTGCAGGGTTCTTCATAGGTGGAGATCTGTGCATATGATCATTGCGAATATATTCCAACAAACGAATTCCGAAATCCAGGTCAAACGGCCCCCAACACATGTCGGCGTGTAGGTCTTGTGTCTTGTGTTTGGACTCTTTGGTGCTGTAGCTCATACCCAAACGTGCTGCCAAAAACTTTCGCCCGCCGTAGTATTGAATCAAGGCGTACAACTTCTCGTACCCATGGTTTTGAATAGCTGACACAATTGGAAACTTCTCGTAATTACGGTCGCCATATTCATCTATGTAGCCTTTCAACAATAGCAAGAGCTCCAGCTGACCTTCGAAATAATACCAATCGCGATGTGTCACCATGCCTGCCAATCGTTCTATCCGATTGCTTCCTCCGAACCGTACCATGGCTTGTTTCAAATCGCCATATCCATTAGCGGCCAGCTCGCTGGGGCGGGGCATCCATACCGCAGGACGACCCAGATCTCGACGACATTGATCAGTGTACTCGTACCTGATGTATACAACAGCAAAAAAATCAATGAGGCAATTAGAGTGAATCATACATCTCATAAAAGCCTTCATGTACCCACAAGTGCTGAACAATCGTTTGCATGCTCCAATATCCTTTCGGCCGCCGATTGCTTTGATGCATCCATAAACTTCCGTCTCGCGTCGGTTTGAATGACGCGAACGGTGGTTTTTCGGAAGAAAGAGTCTTATCAAGGTCGATGAGCTGTAGAAGCTCGGGCAGGGATTCGTTCATTGCGTCACTCCAGCGCCCGGGCATGATCCTAACAGCGCAATTCAGCGTTTGAGCTATTTCTTTTCTCCCCCCATTCGATGCGATAGCTGCTCGAATGTCGTGTCGCTGGTAGTGCATCAGTAACGTTTCAGATGGAATCAGAATGGGATCCGTTCTTTCCACCCTGACTCCAGCATCTCTCCAGAAATGGGCAATCTCGCGTTTTAAATTCCTGGAATCGACCCAATAATATTTCGGTCTACGATTCCGAGGTTTCCGTCGCAATTGCATTTTCCGTTGTACATTAGGAGCACAGAGTGCGGGCGGTGTTGGACCCGCATTCGCACTGGGTGAATCACTGGTCAGCTTTGTCATCGTTGCCTGCTGATAGTGCCTCCGGTGACCACTTGAAACAAGGTGAAAGGCGGCATTTGTTCTGTCTTGTTGCCACAATAATAAAAACAACACAAAAGACACCGGTACAGCAGCATATCTTAGTAGTGTAGGGGCTGGATAGCTCGACATCTTGATGGTTAATGAAAATGCAGGGCTGGCTGTGCGTTTCATCAACTCATCAATGGTAACAAAATGTAACTTGACGAGTGACAAGGATTATCAATTGGTGCTCGACTTGTGAAAGCGACATGGGCGACGTAAAATTTACTTGTTGCAGTTCATGTGTGTGACATCAACAACACAAATACCCAAATTTACAATGATATGTCGTATATGTGTCGCTTCGATTTCGTAGCCGTGTAATTAGACGGACCCCGACCTTGTTCCAGTAACATATCTTCACATCGCTTCTTCATAGTTTGCTTCGTAGAGGAATCATGTTTTTTTGGCAACGTTCGTCTCAGATCATTAAACAGGAAGACGGCATTCTTTTCCGCCATCAACAACTGTTTTACCGACTATGATTACGGTTGAAGAATCCTTTGCGGTAGCGTGCAATCAGCAATTTGATGACGAACCGCTCTCGATTGACTTGGACACGAGAGACCATCAAATTCGGGTAAACGCGGCCTTAGTTGAGTCGTCCCATACAGTTCTTACCCATTTTGGGCGTAGTGTGGGGTCCTGTTGGGGAGACTTTTACTGCACCAACAATCGTATCCGGGGACGTTTGTACGCTACGAGCAACGCTATTTTGTTCTATACTAATTTATTAGGGTTTGAGCGGAGACTCTGTTTGTTGTTGAAAGAAGTCGAAGATATTCGTTTATTTAAAACAACCAGTATTTCGATTCGGACGGTGGACAACGAGACCTACATTTTCAAGTCATTCAACAATCGTGAACAGGTACTGCATCTTATCAAAGCCTTACAGAGTCTAGAGCAAAAGCAGCTTCGCCGAGAGCATCATTCGGAACCACCGCTACGATCAACGTTGAATCACCCCGAACCCCCCGAGGAAGCACTACAGCCAAACAATACAAAAACGGCCCCTCGAATTCCTTCAGCGTCAGTTCTCCGACAAACAATTTCGTCAACGCTTCCGGCCTCTTTCGGTTCTCCGCCACCACCCATATGCCATTCAAATCGTCGCCGATCCGTATCCGATTCTATTGTTCGGATACCGGGGATAAATCCTTTGCATTCGACCGAACAAGATACACCACTCCCAATTGGATCGATCGAATGCCAAAAAAATAAGTCGAATGCGGAAACCTGGGAGGCCGCGAAAGCACATCCAGGTCTCCAAGAGAAAGGAATTGAGGTACGCTTTTCTGACACATCGGAATGGAAGTGGTCTTATTGCTATCTCACACCTCGGCTGACTTGCAGGCCGTCGAAGTATCGTGCTCTTTAGAACAATTTTACGAGTTCTTCTTGGCTGATAACGCTGAGCATTCGCTAGATCGCTATCAGCGCGATCACGTCAAGGACAAAGATGTGCAGTGTACTGGGTGGGATGCTGATTGTGACGGAGCCTGGTCTCGCACTATTACATTTTCGCATCCTGTCAAAACTACACTAGGCGTCGGGCCATCCGCTGCGAAGACATCGCGAAAGCAACGAATAAGGCGCTTTCCGAAGCTCGGTATTGTGTTGGAAAATTGGACAAATGTCGGGGGGATTCCAGCTGCCGATTCCTTCTTTGTGCAAGACCGGTGGATAATTGAAAGTCTCGACAGCGAACGGGTAAGGTTGTCGACTTGGTATAAAATTCAATTTACGAAACGGACCGTGCTCAAAACATTCATTCAGAAATCGATTCACAAAGAGACTAAGCAGTGGCTGTCAGGATATGTTAAGATGCTGAAGAACGTGTTTCAGGAAAACGAACCGACGCGCACAATACCAGCAGCTATGGCCTATACAAGTATTTCAGTTTTTGAAAGTGCAACGATTAATGTGCTGAAGGATATCAAATACTCGTTTCGTGTTTTGATGCTAGTCGCCGTTTTCATTGTTGGTTTCGGGCTTGTCGCTGTTATAGTACAACTAGCTTCGATGCACCGAATCGTGTTGGAGCTGCAGGCGCAATTAAATCTTCTAATACTGGAGCAATAGTCAATCTCTATGAGACTTTTCTATTAGTGGAGCAGAACTCATTTTAGGAACTTGAGTATAAATGATGTGTCAATCTTGCAATACGTAGCCATTCACATGCCCGGATGATCACAGCGTAGATGCACCAGATAACAAACCACAAGAAGCACCGTAACACAGCCCTTGTCTGGCAGTAAATTGACCAAGAAATTGCGAGTTTTTAGAAGTTGCCAGTTAGTCTTCCACTTTGCTATCAGGCATGAAAGTGTTCCAAAATCCAATCCCTTGCACGACCACTATGGAATTTGACGCACCTTATAGTTGAACGAGCCAGGAGCAGCACTTCTAATTGGATTGTGATTCTTCGGAACGTAGTCAAACTAGATGAGAAGTGAGACAATCACGGCTTGGAATACAATCAAAAAGCTTACGCATTAGTAATCGAAGTTGGATGAAGTGAGCTCGTTCCCATGTAGAAAGGGATCCGAAGTATTTTGCGAAAGGCGAGAACTCACTGTCAGACGAAGTTGTTTATAGGTAAGAAATATCGAATGAAACCAATAGCCCTCCTCGAGATTCAAGTAATATGAAAAGTGCTTCTGTGACACTCTAGTATTTAGGATGCTTCTGTAAAATATAAATAGGCTTAGAGTACTTTCTTTAGTTGTTGTCTGCTTCGTGCATTGTTTTCGTCGAGTCCGAAAATTAACGATTGCCTTTTCTGCGCGCCGACGAGGGCTATTCGATTTCGTGGCGTATCATTCTACCTCGTGGAATCTCCTACTCCACTTTGCGGAACCAACAGCCGGAAGTCGCAGCAAACACAATTCTCCGAAGGCTACTGGCGACCATGAACGCAGAGAAGGGAGACAAGGGAGAAACTAGCGAAACCGGACGGGTCGCCGAACATGAAAACGCTAGTGGCCTTGATATGTCCAATGCTGACCTTCCAGGTATGCTGGTTTGCTGCGAAGTGCTGGCCGGCGCCTTGCGAACGTAGAGTGTTTCTTACCACTTTCTTTTTCAAAACTTGAAATCTGGACCACTCGATCATATAGATTGTGGCGAACCCTTATCAGGAGCAGAAATGAGCAGTCCAATAAGGATGGAAGACCCTGACAGCACAGGTAGTAAGGAAGGAAACGCTGTCGGCAGTCTTACTATGAAAAGACCCTATCAGAATGAAGTCCCAACAGCCGAGGCCGAAGCTCTTGCGCGTCGAAATACAAGAGCTAGACTTTTGCCAGTTGAGGACGGAGTAGCTCGAGACAGGAGTCGCATGACATCCTCAGGGTTGAGTACTCATGGAGAATTGTCCGATGTAGTGTTACGTTCGTTAAGCCGGTCTCAAACAAGTTTCAGTGAAAGCGGTGACCAGAATTCAGAAGAATCAAGCAGTCAGTCACCGTTCGCTAGTGGATCAGTATTCGCGACTACATCCTCATCGTTATTGCATAATTGCAGTGATAATGGCAATCGCATGGAATCGGCGGCATCGCTGTTGCTACACCAAGCCCAAATGAGAGATCTGCTTGCCGCTCTATGCACCATGGATTCCCATAGAAATTTGACAAACATGGATGCTTTGAGAAACTGCAATACAAACGTTACTACTCATATATCTCACATGGAAAACGAAGCTCCCAGTAGAACATACACTGCAGTCGAAAACCTTCTTGCCTTGATTCAAGCTCGATCGGACAGGATTTCTTCGAACTCTTCTACTCCTTTCGCGAGCTTGCCAACAAGTAACTTGGAGATGCGCAACTTGCCGTCCGTACCAGCAATTTCAAACACCCAATTCGCAAATAGCATTCGAGATCAAATGCTACAAATGAGACTGCTATCCCCGGTTAATTGTTCCATTTCCAACACTACGCGTGGAAATTCTGAACTTGAACATTTGGACCTTCTTCTCGCCTCCGTAACGACAATGCAACATGAGCAATCAAATCACACTTCTGCGGCATCTCCTCATTCACAACTTCGTCAGCTGCTTGATCAATTCTCAGGACCGCAGAACATTGTTTTGAGCGAGCTACAACAGATGGCAGCAACGGTTCCGCAGTTGCAGCAGCCTCTCCCTATCCAGAATCCGCAAGCGCTCCAAGTCATGAGCATGAATTCTGCTTCGCTCTTGGCAACCCTTGTTTCCCACCAAATAAACTTGAACGGCGGCGTGGCTGTATCTATGTTGGCACAGCTCGAAGCTGTGAACTGTGCAGCATCGAGCGCGGCGAGATTAACTCCCGTTTTTCCGTCGACCGACGACCATGTGGTGGCCGCACCTCGCACGAAAAGGACTACACTTTCCCTTGCATGCGACGAAGAGCAGCTTTCCGACTACCAAATTCTTATTCGTCGGCAACTCGAAGTTTTTGAAGCAGAGCAGGTTGACGTTGAGTCAAATACTCAGGGTCGGAAAAAGCAACTCTTCCTTGGACAAGTCGGATTGCGCTGTATTCACTGTATGGCTATTCCTTCCCGACAAAGGGGTAGGGGTGCTACTTACTATCCGACGAAGTTGACTGGTGTATACCAGGCTGCACAAAACATGGCCAGCAGCCATCTTTGCGAATCTTGTCACCACATTCCCGACTCCCTTAAGGAAAGGCTCCGTAGCCTCCGTGTTCGGCGTGATACCGCGGGTGGGGGGAAAAAATACTGGGCTGATGGTTGTCGAGCGCTTGGTCTTTATGAGGTGCCGGCAGGGATAAAAATTTACCGGTAGCGGACTGGACTGCGCCAGGAACTTGGCGTTCACAAGGATAGCTGGAAAATGTGTTTGCCGCAGGTACTGAATAAAATCATCTATCTTTTCCCGATAGACCGCCAAATTTGACGTCTGCATGTCCCAAGTTTCTGGAATTTGTTCACAGTCAATCCCGAAGCCGGAACTCGAGCCGTACAATAATTCGTAAAGTTCAAGCTCGACATCATAAGTTTATGCTTGAGAGTGAGCGAAAGTTCCCGTTCCTTATGCTTAAAGTTAGTGTGAGCTATCAAATGGAAAATAGCAGGAGAAACTATGGGTCACTAGCATGAAGTCGATCGGATTCTTTGGTAACACGTCGTTGAGGTACGTCAGTGTTTTTGTGATTCGATAATATAGAAAACCAAAATCTCCTCACCCTAAATGTTTATGCCCCGTTCACATCAGAAGTATCATGAATATTTATAGCCTTCTCGAAGACATTCACTTACATGTGCTTGTTGCATGAATTGTTTTAGAAACAGGAGCAATCAGGCAAGACAGCCTTGATCTAATAACTGCCTATAGAAGAAAATAACACCAAAGCTGCTTTACTTTTAATCACTTCGTGGTTTTAGCATATACCGTCTACAAATTGTCCATCAATCCATATCTGTGTTCGATATATTCAGACTGTCAGGAAAGAAGTAACAGAGATGATGCGGTTGGTGCTGGTGAGCCAGCTTGCCGATGCTGACCCACATCTGACCGCGGTCGTTAAAAGCGGGCAAAACCAATCATGCACGAAATGCTGAAACGTGCAGTCCGATTGTCAGTAAGACTGCTGAGCGTTTAAAATTTACCAAATTTTGGTGGCTAGGACGCTCTCCTAATCCCGCGGTCTTTCTCATAGATGTTCTCAATTATTGCTTATATCTGGGCGTCTAAACGAGCAGTCTAGTAGTACAGCATGCCTGATGAATTTAGCTACAGGCAAGACATGTCCAAGGCGCTTACAGCTTTCCTTTCCCAATGAGCTGATCCGCGTCTGCCAGTGTAATTCACAAGGGAGGAAAGTCGACTTTTGCAGCGGCAGCAGTCACTACTGCTACAATATACAATGCAGCTGATGGTAGCCAAATACAACTGTTGATTTAACAACAGATCCAGCAACCCAGCAATGTTCCGGACAAAACTGCAGCCTGGTTGCTGTCGGAGGCAATGGCTGGTGCTGCCGAGAATTGACAAATCCGACGTGTGAAAATTACCAGCTCTTCTTGAGATTGGTATCGCAATTCCAAACATGACAGACGCTATCCAATGCTCTTCTCTTGTCCAATCTCCATCATTGCAACGCAAAATCGGATGGACGAAACCTATCTAACTCAAATTGTGGCAGCTATCGCAGTGGAGCTTCATCGACGAGCTCAACTATTTGCATCAATCGCTGAGTCCTTAACGGGTGCGATTTACCATATCACAGTTCCCTCCAATGCTCCCCTCCCGCAGCGAGCGTTGATGCTATCGCATGTACCTGCACTGAACACCAAAACTGGTGGGCTGCTGCAGTCCCATCCCCGGCACCCCCTTGCATGTATTCCGGATGAAACATTTGAAAGACAATGTCCGCTCTCCATGGCTGATCGTCTTCAAGCATTCGGAACAAGCAGTCCCTACATCTGGTGATCTCTTCTGAGCGTGAAAAAATTCTGGATTCTGATCGGGTACTAGAGACAGGTCCTGACCCTGCAAAAAACCCTCGTTGTTTCGGCCACAGAACGACAACAGTCTACCATTTTCTCTCTATAGTGAGCCTCTACAGATTCAGGCGCCGTATCCTAAAGTACCAACAAATATCCTAAGCTTTCCCTCGCAATTCCATTGCTAGGAGAGCTTTGGGATGACAGCGTTTGCGTGGTGATCAAGATGCGCTGGCTATACAATTCGACGCTGCTCATCTTTCCAAGTAGTAAGTAGTCATTTGCCAACAGCTCGCGCTGTTAGTAGCGAATCAGCAATCTGTCGATTCCATGACACAAAGCCGCAAGAAATGAGTTGTCCGTGGAAAAGTCGGTGTGAGATGGATACACTGTCAAAATGTTCCTTTGCGATACCATGGTAAGGGTACTGCATACTATCCGATGACATTGAAGCGTGTATACGAGAAATAAATGATGGTCAAGATGCAGCTCCGCTAAATCCAAGGAAGCAGCCGCACTTCGTAAGTTTGTAACATACTGTTAGACCAAATGAATTTCCTTTCACAAGGATTATTCGAGTATGATGGATGCGTCGTCCTCTCACCAAAACAGACCGAATTTTCGTGTTTGGAAGTAGTTGACAGTGACGGCTTTTCTGTTTTCCAACTTCGCAATTCTCATGGGAAATTCTCAAACCAGACCATCGAGCAACAGTATAGGTAAATGTTTTCCCCGGAAATCTCCCCATTGTAGCGTACCCAGTTTTAGCTCTCTAGTTATGTTCGACTCCCTTTCCTTTTCGCCTCAGAGTCAGGAGTGAAATTTTATACAGCTTCCGGGTATCTCAAATTGTCATTTAATCGTTCATAGCAGTTTGCGTTTCGAATTCTACAGAATAAAAATTCCAGTTTCACCGTCACGTACAATTAGGTCGGTGAGAAGCAACCGCAAATATTTGACTATATAATTGCCTCTCACGATATTGTTAAACGAGAGTCCCTCAGGTATTCAATATTATGAGCTACTCGTGGAAACCATAATAGGTCACTCTTTTGATAAAACACTACAATGGCCATGTAGGCACAATGACCAACCGAAAGTTTAATGACTTAATTCCATTTTAAAAGATGACTGCAGTACCTTTTCTACGGAAAGTAGCAAAGAGATCACTACTGGATGGTTCCATGCACATGTGTGATGGCATACTGGTAGCCGTTCAGTATGGTTATCTCGATTATGTATCGTGCGTCCATGAGGAGTCGAAAAAAAACCTGGTGAAAACTCTCTTGTAGTTCTGCTTTGGCAATTTAATTGAAGAAAGGTCTCACAACGATGAAGATGGGCCATAGGAAAAGACTCGTTGCTGGTTCGCAACCAGCAGCAAGTAGTAATTCATCACTCGATGGCGACAGCAGTACAGATTCACCATCATCGTACGACAAGCCGTCCGTCCAAATGTCGGAAAAACAATCGAGTAGTTTAGCCTTTGGTAATTCGTTGGAAAGTGCTGACGATTCGAAAGATGCCGATCTCGACGAACAAGCACAGGCTGTAATGAAAAGCAATTTAGATCTAATGTTGGAAGTAGTCATGCAGATTCGCGAAGACGAGAGCTTTGCGAGTTCTATTTATGAGGATTGTCCGAGATTGCAACACCTCTTGTCAGAGCACCCCGACTTGAGACCGATCTTTCAAGACCCGCATTTGGTGCGCATCAATTTTGAACAAGTTTACCGAGATGCTGGGGGCGTCTTGCCAGAAGACCCCCCTCCGAAAAAGCCCGGAAGGCTCAGAACAGCTGTGACTAAAGTTATCACGAAAATTGTCAGTCATCCTTTGTTCAAAGTCGTCAAGTTCTTGATGCTTATCAAGAAAGTGGTGGGTTTTATTCTCAGTGGAGGAGTTTCGCTTCTAATGGGCCTTTTGAGAGGCTTGTTGGGTGGGTGGTGCTGTGGAGAATCCCTAGATTGCCTGGACGCTGCAGGAGATGTGGACGGTGCTGATTCTCCGGGGGAGGGATCTCCCCAGAATCAAGCCAACCGACAAGCCCTGAACAAGGCCGCCGATCACATGGAGGATCCTGAAGTACAGGAAAGGATGCAAGCCATTCTCGGTGAGACAGATCCAGACGCCCTCGAAGAAGCCATTGAAAACGACAAAGAGCTTAAAGCTCTGCGGGATAGTAATCCACTCTGTGCGGAGCTCATGAGCGATCCAGAAACAATGAAAATTTTGACAGATCCTGATAATTTAAGGGCACTCGGAGATGCTCCCGATCTCATCGAGCAAGACTTTGCTAATCCTGACTGGGTCGCTCCGGATGATGTGGAGGCACGGGGTGCGATGGAAACCGTCCCTGAAGAATGGGATGTGGATGACGGAGGTGAATACGACGTGGACGATGCTAAAGACCATGAATTAGAAGTGGACCAAGAAAGTCAGCATGTGTCGTCGCCGTCTGAATTGGACCCGGAAATTGAAGAAAATGAATTGCAACAACAAGAACTTGAGTTGGAAGAAGCTGACGTGGAAGGAGACGAAGAAGGTGGTCTCGTGGAAGACTTTGAAATGGGAGAAGCCGAAGGCAATGATAACGCCGCCAACAAGTCTCGAAGTGCCGGAAACAAGAAAGCGCAAGCTCAAAAGAAGAAACAGCCAGATAAGCCAGAAGGTAGTGGTGGTGGTGTGGGCGGATTCTTTGCCAACCTGGGCGCGGGTATTACTGACTATGTCGCGGGTGAACTGGTTGGTACCGGTATGGGTGAGTTGTTCGGAGATGGCGATGAAATCGGCGACATGGAGAATTTCCAAGACTTGGAAGACGCAGCACCAACAGAAGAGGTACCTGTTGATGGCATTGCAGACGCAGCGGAAAGTGGCGCGAGCACCGCAGAAAACGCAGCTGGTTTAGCTTCAACAGCAGATGTGCTTCTGGAGAGCGACAATTTCGATAATCTCGAAGACGGAATGGACACCTTGGAAGACAAACACGACGCGGCAGTGGAGCGAGATAGTGCTCGAGCTGCGGCTGGGAATGCTGCTGCTGGAGGAGCTGTTGTGGGCGGCGGAATGGCAGGTACCGAAGTTGTCAAAGACCGTTCCACGTCCGCCGACGAGCAAGACGAAGATGAGGATAATACTCCGAAGAAAAAGAATCGTTTCGGATTCGTGGCGGGCGGTCTATCGGCAATCGCTACGGCAGCAAAAGAGCACATTGCGACTGCTGTGATTGGCGACGACTTGGGTGAAATGCTTGTTGAAAAGCTTGAGGAAGATGAAGACGAGGAAGATCAAGACTCCAAGGACGGCCCCGACCAGGAGCTACACAAGGACAACAAGGCTAGCAAGAATGTAGACGATTCTGTCCCGACTGGTGCAAGAGAAAAAGCAGAAGCAAAGTCATATCGAAGATTTTTTCGACGAGGGCACAAATAGAAATAACATTTCAATAAAACACGGTGCCATTACATCAAAAAGTGACAAATGCGCGAGTCCGCACAATCTACGGCTCGACGCATATCGTTTCGTATCTCTGAGTTGATGATATCGAGCAATGCAATTCGACGGAGGATCATCGTATCCACGACGGAGCGACAGCACAATCTATGGCTTCAGTGCAAATCGTTTCATGTCTCTGAGTTGATGATATCGA
>Ga0163101_100257_pt1 | contig 11800 bp, 4 predicted proteins | sample TAMARWmetagpilot_2_FD_111548 | JGI IMG/M metagenome (GOLD analysis project Ga0163101, IMG submission 111548) | Phycosphere-associated microbial communities from TAMU algal ponds, Corpus Christi, Texas, USA - TAMU ARW1 11/11 metagenome pilot | ecosystem: Engineered > Artificial ecosystem >...
CGGGGGTGGGGTGTGGAAAAAAAAGGGGGGGAACGGGGGCGGGTGCCCCCCCCCCAAAGTAAGGCCAAAACCCCCCCCCCCCCCCCCCCCTGACACCCCCCACACGCGTTCCGCACTGGCCTGGCCTGACCTGTCTAGAGTTTCTAGTAATAATCCGGCCACCGCGCGCAGCAACGGCAAGGCGTTTCTCGCGGGATTCTTCGGTGCACCAGTGACGGCGCGCGTTTGGTTTGGTATCCTTGCCACGGCAGCGAGCGTCGGCGTACCATGTGTATAATTATCGAGTGCCGCCAAAAGGATACGTCGGCGAGGGTACGGAGCGTCGGGCAAGTATACTACCAGTCCTCTTTTTTCGGTACGGGACTGCCCTCTCTCGGGCACGCCAAGACTTACACGACTTGGAAACCGCCCGAAACCGTACGTCGCGAAACCGTCCTCGCCGATACGACCCCGCTCTCGAACCCTAACCCCACGATACTTCACAGCGACAGCCATGCCTCCCAAATCATTCATTCCGTCACACTCCTTCGAGCGTAACTACCGCGTATTGGTCAAAAAGTCACATCCATGGACGGGCTACCAACCGACTGACTACTCGCTAACTACTAGTAGTACAAAGAGGATACACAACACAACCAAGGTTGGCCAATATGAATCATGGGTTTTCTGGATCACTCACTGTCAAAAATAGAGTAGCAGTGTAGAGTGTTTGCTCTATAGAAATGCCAAAAAGTTCGTCTGCCGACGGAAATTATCACAAATGTGCCTGTAGTGGCATCGAGGGTGGTGTATGTAACACGCAACAGAACAAGCGTCCTGCTTCCTTCTTCCTACTTGGATTCTTCTTCCGTCACGCTTTTGGTTTCCTCCGAATCATTGTTTTTTCGGTTGCCCTCGTTCCCACAACGGCCGCCGACATTTGTGTTGTTGGCAATGCTGAGACTGGCCCGATTCATGAGGCGCGAAACTACCTTTTGTCGTGTTTTGTTGATTGTCTTGAACTGAGATTCCAACACGACAATCTTTGTCTCGTGAGCTTCATTCTCCGATGACAGATCCTGTACCCTTTCGTACAAGCCCGCGTTCTCGTGCGTCAACGTTTCGACCGTGTTCAACAGCCCATTTATCTTTGCCAGGAGTGATTGCACCACGAGTTCCGTCGCTTGTTCACTCGACGGGATCTGCCCAGGCCCCAAGGCAACCGTATCCTCCGAATGAACCGAAGTCTCACCCGCACTCGCCGTCTCGGGCGTCGTTACCTTTTCCAGATATCGAACGAACGTAGCAGTGCGTTCGCGATCTTCCCGGTCTACGCGGTCCAGATCAGCTTTCGCATCCGCCAATTTTTCGGCAGATTCTGCAAGATTTTGTCGGAGGTTTTTCCGTTCCTGGATCAATTCCTTGACGATGCGCATCAGAGCCGGACGGGCCGCGGTGTCGTTGAGCGGTTCCGTCTGTTTTTCAATGTGCTCCACGTCCAAGGCAAACAATTGGTGGTACATTTCGTCCGCATCGTCCATCTCCGCTACGCCGACCGGGCTCACCATCCGTGGAGAGGCCGCCTTTACCCTATCGCCGTCGCTCGTTGCGGCGGGACTACGTTTCAAAAAGTTCATGGTCGTCGACTCTCGATTAGGAACAATGGTGACGGTAGGTACTGGTCCAGCTCCCCGCAACAGGGATCTTGTCTTATGTGATAAAAAGTCCCAACGGCGGATGTTTTGGGCATCCCTCATCGGTCCAAACTACAGATATCTCACCCCTCAGGAATCTCGAGTGTGCATCATTCAGTGATATTTCCGTTCGTCGGGCGTGTATGGCCAAAAGCCGAGGAGACGTAATCTCGCCTTTGGGAGAATGCGAAAAACGTACCTAGGCTAACGGTTTTCCAAAAATCATGCAGACAGTAGAAAGCCAACCAAAGCCATCCAAAATTGCATTGACACGCCTTCTTTATGTGCCCGGTCATTTTTTACTTACGGAAATGAGGAAACAACTGGTTCGACCTTTTGGCCTTTGCTATCTAGCAAATCACACCCCATTTCCAAACGGCTGCTATGTCATTTTGTTTCTGGCCGTTCGAATAGTGAACGTCTCCACATATAGACAGCTCAAGAAAACCGAGTGCTTCAGATATACATAAGACGGATGACAGAACAAGATCCTTTTTCCGTATGTAAAAACAACGTCTCAAGTGTTACCGGAGCGTTTGGACATCGTCATAGTGCCAGTTCGTCTGTCTGTCAACTTACAGGAAAACAGTACCAACGACTCAAAGGGGAACAACGGTCGTCAACAATCCCCTCGATATCACGACTGTCAAACTCATGGTAAAAGGTTCCATGCCGCTTTCACCAGCGAAGTCTACTGTAAAGCCCGCAAGCGTGAACGAGGAGGCCCATCATCTCCTTCGTCGTTGCCTTTACTGACACAAGTATCATGGGGCAGATCCTGTCCTTACCATTCAAGCTGTGCAGGCATACCGCGACCTTCTATCGCGGCTTTGTGCATTACTGGATTGGACAGGGCCGAAATTCTCCTTACCAAACGCCCGAGCAGTGCACCTTTGCGCCCCTGCGCGAAACACCGACGGACTCGCCGACGCAAAAGCTCTTTGAGCAGCATGCTCGAGTACATCTTTACAGCCTCGCGTCCAACTTTTACCTCTATCACAAACCGCACTATCGAAAAGGCTCGTATCGGGATGATTTGATCGACAATCTACGCAACGTGGCCATTCCAGGCACGGGCATCCCCTTGTCACTCATGGCCTCGACCCGCCTTACAGCCCTGGGTTTCTTGTTCTCGGCTTATCCTACGGTCAGTCTGGTTGCCGCTGTGCATCAGTGGATAAAAACTCGTGGGAAGACTAGCATTTCAGAGGAATACGCCACCCGCTTGTTGGCCCCGAATGATTGGTTCTCCTACTGGCGCTTGAATTGCAACATTGTTGGTCTCCATTCCGTTCTCAACGATATGCCGGTCGATTACGAAATGGAAAACAAATGGACCTTTCTAGAAAATGGTAAAAAGCGGGGTGTTCCTATTTCACCCTACCTAACCACACCCGGTATTGTCGTCAAGCATCGCAACGAAGAAGGCGGGCTCGGCATTCATTTCTATAGAAATGCCGTCGACGGTGGGGACTGGATTATTCAGGAGCGCATCCAAAATTCCGACTGGGTGCAGTCGATGCTTCCCGCCAAGGCGCCGTTGTCCACTTTTCGTGTCATCACTTGCAGTGCAGCGTATAATGTATCCGAAGCACCTAACGTACGTCGGGATTTTGGAATGAACAAATTTCGATGGCGCTGAGCTCGCCCGATATTTTCACTTTCACGCGTTCTCAATTTTGTTTACTCTTGCGTTTGCAGCGCGCTGACGTGAAAGCTCTTTCCTGCGTATTCCGTGCAGGCCGAGCTGGTGCCGCCACCGATCACGATTCCATCTTGTTTGACGTCGATGTCAAAAGTGGAACCATAAAGGGAGGGACGACCAACGCGCACTGGTACCGACTCGGTTTGCACGAAGCCCTACCGGGACGTTGTCCTTGGCGATCACACCATGATTACAGCCTTCACCCGGATGGTGACATTCCCGTGACGGGCAACCAAGTTCCTGATATTGCCCAAATGCTCCAGTTGGTTGAGCAATCCCATTTCGACATGTGCCCACGGGTACCCATGGCTGGCTGGGATGTCGTCTTTTCGGCTGATCCCGAGGTACCAATTTGCCTGCTCGAGGTTAACTTGAGTTGTAATTTTTTTCGGGGCTCGTTCGATCAAAAGGTATTGTCTCGGTTTTATGTTTGATTTACAGTTTTTCCCCGTTCAAGGGTCCTCACGTTCTGTTTTCCTCTGTAGGTATACCTCGACTTTGTCGAAAACGCACTTAAACACCTGCAGGATAAAAGAATCCAGGCAGACACTACCAAAAAGTCTTTCAAGGTTAAGTCTAGTTGACTTGAGTTATTTATTGTCATCCAAAGACACACACACACGCCTGCATAGCAGCAAGAGGATAAAATCATACGGCTCTACATGACGTATTAATATTAAATTTTTAGCCAGAGTTTGGTGAGCGTTTCTGCTTTTTTCAGATGTACGGAGAATCACTTTTGTCGCTCTCTTCCAAAACAGATCCATTCAACACACGCTCAGGCGTACCGCCTTCAGAAGATAACCGTTTGTAAGTCAAGCGTGGTAATGGGTCGGTGCCTTCTTGTGACTTGACCCAACCAGTGTGGGGCGGCACGCGCAAGAAATCAGATGTCGCCGGGGCAGTGTAAAAGTCAATGTCTGCTGATGTACCGGGCTGGCTGTCGTAGGGAACTATGGAGATGTACCAATGCTTGGTATTATTGCTAACGTTGCACTGAAAGATGAAGAAGCGATACCGTTCGTTGCGCCAATTTCCCGACATGGCGTAGCGGCACCCACCTTCGAAATAGCCGCACTGGTGGTACACACCATTTACGGAAGAATTTCCTGCGCCTTCCACGACAATCTGATATGGACCATCGTTGGCTTCGGAATTGGGGATGCTAATTTCGCGCCCGTTGTAATGATCGGCCGGCGAAAGCTGAGAGTCATCGTCCGAATCGTTTATGTTTGCCATATCGGAATCAGCGTGTGAATTGTGATCAGATTGAATTGCGTGGTCGGGTACACGGTGGACGTACTCGGTTCGAAATTTTCCTTGGAGTCGAGAAGCTGAATCCAACACTTCACGTTCTACAAAACTCCACTGGTCTCGATGGTTGTTCATCCAAACAAAGACGGGATAAACACGACGGAGTTCCTTCAATAAACCGACGTACCGCTCATAGCCCCATCGCATTTCGTTGCTGAACTGCTGCGCTTGACGTGTACGAAAGAAAGCTCGAAGAACCTGCAAAATACCCGCTCCATATTCTACGTTGCGGGCAGCTTTACCTTGGCTGGACATGATTCTGGATATTCTCTCATCTTGATCATCATCCGGTGTAGCTGCAATAACCATCAAAATATTCAGCGAAGCGCCGATGGATTCCGATCCGTTCCAATCATTTGGCGTTCTATGGATTTCCTGAAGCGTCGCCAGCGTGAGGCTATTGGTGTCGCGACGGTAAGTAGCTGCAGCGATGAGGTACTGGGAAAGTGCTTCGCTAACACTGTCGGCGAGCACAAATAGAGCTGGACTACTACTCAAACCCAGGTTTCCGTAGCGGCCTAGATCAGCAAATCCATCTCTGAACGTCTCTGCTACATCAATCGCAACACTCTCTGGCGGTTTTCTATCCTTCTCTTGATTCCGTACAGGGACAAGCCGGGAAAGCCTCGATCGTCTCGTAAGATCAGGCCGAAATCCAAATGTGTGCAAGTCGGCCCGAACGCGTACGTCATTCGTTTGAACAGTGTCCTCGTAATAAGCAAGGAAACCTTCGAGGCTTAAAAAATTGCTGCCAGGAAGATCGTGGTCGCATTTAGCAATGGGGTACTTGGACATGATATCGTTTATCTTTTGTTTTGACACGTTTGCCGCGTCGACATCGCATCTGCTTAGATAGATTTCGATTTCACGCTGGCCCATGCCTGGAGCGCCCGGTGAACAACATTCCTGAAAGACTGCGGTGAGCGCTTTCACGGTGGTCTCATTGAGTGCAAATTTGTGTCTGCCTCTTCCTAAATCTTCCAAATCACGCACAATTGGAACGTGAACTGCCCCTGGTAAACCCAAAATGCACACTAGTGCTTCAAAAAGTGCCATCAAATCCGAATGCGTCGGGCCTCTAATACTGTTCATGTCTGGCCCGTTCAAAGAATGATTGGTATTCATCGACATCATGTGCGAGGACGCGTTCGACTCCGCCCGAAGCTGGCTGCGGGCAACTTCCACTGGTACCGAAAGACCTGGAAAAGCCAGGCGGAGTGGACTTGCTACCCGATCCCGCACGGCTAGAGTGACGAGTCTCGCAGGAATCAACGCTTCGATCAAAGCGAGAGTAAACGGATTCTCATCACCTTCCAAAAGCATTGTAGCCAAGTTGCGCACAAACGTAAAGACCTCTGCATTGAAACGAAAGCTCCTCGGCAAAGCCTCCAACAAAACATTCAGAAAAGATATTATTTTCCCCATGCTTGAAGCGGAGCCATCCAATTTGTTTGTATCCTCAAAGCCTTTCCACTCTCTCTCTAGTACACAGGGAAGAGCCACAAGCCGATTAGCCTCTCGTTGCTGCACCGATAGTTGTTCCATTTGTTGTTTCCAAGCAGCGGTCCAATCTGCCAGCGCTTTAAGCTCAGATTCAAGTCGTGCACATGATTGAAAAGCAGCGCTAAAGATTCGCACTGCAGCCTGGCGTGAGCTCTGGTCGGGGCACTCAAGCAGAAACGTTCGAACCCAATTGTCGCTAACATTGTCACATTTTTGAGCGAGATGATGAACAAAGGACTTGGAGACTTCTTGGTTGCTCAAAAGTATCTCTTCCAGCATTTGAGTCCAATCGTTCAGCGCACTCCGGTCGGACGAATAGAGAAGAACGTCAAACACAAAAGAAAGTAACGCAGGCACGCATTGTTTTTGCCAATCATCCCTCCCGCCATTGCCTGGAGGATTGCCAATTCGGCAAATTCCCAAAATTCCCTTTAAAAAGGCATGAAATTCGGCGTCAAAAAGAAAAGATTGCCATCGATGAGTTGCATTGGCTCTACGAACATCGGGCTCGAACGCATCGAAGCCAGTGGAGCAAACTGAAGTATTGAGGTCCCGCTGTCGCATCGGGTTATCAGATGGTGGGGGCAAGTCTGAAGATTTCACTTTCTCGTAAAAAAGCATGAGAGCGTTCGCGAACTGCTCTTGTTCAATAGTATGCAGTTGCCCATTCGGCCACTTCGTCTCTTTCTTTACTTTGCCCCCGAAGCATTCCGTCTCAATAGCTGCTGGATCGAAAGGAGTTACATCTTCGTCATCAAAGCGATACCACTTTTCTTCGGAGCCAGGGTTGCGGTCCTTGATAAAGCTGTAGTAGTGACCACCTTGAGCAACTCCGGCGTGCACAAGTACTCCAGCGAGTTTATACTCGTAGTCCTCATCTTTGCCAGCGGGGGAAATGTTGACGTCAACTGAATTATTGGCGTCTTCCGTTTCCATGGGTGAAGGTCCCTGTGCGCCTTGCTCGGCTTCCTCTAGTCCTTCCAACATGTACGGTTTCATATTAAGAGTTTGTCCAAAGGCGCATCGACTGTTTAGTTTCACAGTCTCGAAAGTGTTGTAGTCCAGATCGAACCGCTTCAGTGATAAAATAAGCATATTGGGAAGCGTTGAGATCGCTGTCCTTAAAACAGTATCGGTGTTTACTTTGCAGTTGTCGCAAAAAACTTTGTTACTCCCTTCCATTAGCTCCGTATCGGTCATCGCAGCCAACGCTTCGTGAATGTCAGATTTCCCTCGAATTTGGCAATCAATATTTAGTAGTTTCTCTTCACGATTCGATTTCATACCGCACTGCTTGCATATCTTTTGCTTCGTTTGCTTCAAACCAAAGGTATGATCCATATATCTAAAGTGCTCAGGGGCCCAACGTCTCAATGCGATCTCCAATCTGTCAAGAAGCTTAGTGGCAAATTCAGAAGCGTCATTCTGCTGCCAAACGTCGAACTCCAGCTTTAGACAGGCGCAAGCCTCCACGAGAGTGCGTGGATCGAAACAGCGACCTTTCGATCCCTCTTGTAAGTGAATGAATGTTCGTTGGAACTCTTCCAACAGGTGTCGTGATGTCTTCTCGTCCTCCGTTTCTTGGATCGTGTTGATTGCTTTCGAGGACATTTCATTGCCGTCTAAATTTTCAGATACATCTGATACAACGTCATAGACGCCGGTTTCCATACCGGAGCGTCCTTCGGTAAGAATGAACTCTTCCGGTAGGACTGGAGGCAGGCTGTCAATGTCCTCCGGTTGAATCTGATGTATTGTGGAACCACCAACCGTGGCAATCTGTATCGGGCAATATCGGATAATGTGCATACCAGTGACGTCATTAAAGCCTTCAACAAAAGCATCGTATGAAATACCTGTGTCCCATTGCAGCGAAATCTTTTTCCCGACAAGGTCATTTCCGACTAAAACCGTAGAGCCCCCTGAAGAGCGGAGAGACCTCGGTAAAGGGGCTGAACACATTGAATCCCGTAGCTCTGGCATCATAAATAACTGCTGAAGTACAGAGTTCATGTAACAAGTACATCCCTGATTTCGCAACCCGGAATATTTGGAAGCCACTCCCCTCGTTGAACGCGAATGAGCATCTGCATTCAGCCCAAATTGCCCCCACCGGTGGCGAAGATTCGGAGCAGCGGAGCCTACCAGAGAGTTGATTTTCGCAACAAGAGCGGTGTAACCGCCATTCCCAGCAGATCTTGCCGCTGTGCCTACGACATCAAATCCTCGCCGACGAGAATCCCTATCACAACAGACCGAAACAGTGGAGGACTCCAAAGGAGACAATAAGCCATCGAACACCGCTCCCATCAAGTCGATCAGCACTGTCTGTTTAGACGAAATTCGAGTCCTATCCATTTGGCTTGAAGCAAGCACATGATCTGACCAACGAGCAACTTTGAGCTCAGTCAGCAACGTCTCGGTCGCAGAATGAAAAAGGTCTGTTCCGTCACTCTCTATTAAAGCTCGTAGCAACTTAAGGCAACCACAAAGAACACTCGTCGAAATACTAACAGATTCGCTTTCACTCATTGGCCGGGGACACTGTGTGAGCTTCTTGCAAACAATTGTAGCGAGCGATTGAAGCTCGACTTTGGAAGGGGGCCTAGAGCGAGCAATACTTTGGTCGCCGACAAGGCGCTCAAGGACATCAAAGTGCTCCGTCGCATTTTCCCATGTTACTTCAACTCGATCAACGGCTTGGATTAACCAGGGAAACGCACAATCACATATAACAGGGGTCTCTAAGATCAAATCGTGAACGCTCTTGCGAACTTGCATCGAAATTGGTACAGTCGAGCTCGCTTGTGAACTCTCCGATTCTCCATCCCACCACAATAGTACGATCAGAAATTGTTCGGCGATCCTGTTGGGCAGGTTAATAAATCGTTCTGCTGCTTCGGGAGACTTGAACAATAGTCGAAGGAACCGAAGAACGTCAGTTATCGTTGATGAGGAAATACCGAGGTCGTCAACTACCATTGCTGTTAAGCTGCGCATCAGTCCCGTTGCCGTGGTAAGAGATTTGAGCAATTCGCTGCCAATTTCATCAAGCTCTTCGGAAGGCATCGAGTCTCTTTCTTGTCCAAAAACGCACGCCTTAAGAATCCGCAATGCCACAGCATTTCCTCGACGTGCTTCTCCTTGTTTTGTTGCTTCATCAGTCTCCGGTGACGAGAAGAACCCTACCACTGCTTCAAACCCTCCTGAATCGACGAACGCTTTGCCAAAGGCGTCGGAATCTTGAAGCATGACATTCTTCAAAACCCGGCGAATATCGACGTTCAAAGTAGAAAGAGCGCTTGCCGCGGGTTGAAGAAACGCATCGATTGTTAGCAATACGTAAACGGATCGGTTGAACCTTCCCATGTCCAATAGCTGTGACCAAGGCTCAGACTGAGATTCAACTTCCATTGCATCAGATCCTGATTGCAGCTGGATTTCGCGACCATGGGCGAGGCGCACTTTTCTCGCGATACTTGCATTTGTTGGCATAGCCAAGAGGAGATCCCACGCAAGCTTTTTGGGATCAGCTTGGTGAGGAACCGTATCAACATCAGTCATTTCGTCTTGCTCAATCCAAGGTAGTGCCTCGATTAAGTCGAGAAGCACATTAAACAATTTGCCAGAAAAGTCGCTATTGCCATCGAAAAAGACATGACTCAAATCATGAATTGAAGCACTCCGCGCAGTTTTCTGAGGCGGAATGGAACCGTTTGATTGCGTGGGCCGATCTGCGATGACAAATATCATCTCGCAGCCGTGGACAATTCCTATCTCATCCATTACTGAATCTTCGGGAATTGAATTTAAGCTCATTTGGGGAGACTCAGGAGATGAGCGATTAGCAACACATCCTCTTCCGTTTATCTGGATCGGTTTCACTGCACTGTAACTGCAGTGGCAACTTAAAGAGACTCGCTGTTTCACAGAGGCCAAGGTCTCAAGAGGATGGACATTTAGAGAGAATTTAACAACTGACGCATGTCTGGGTCCATCTCCTTCAGATTCATTGAGCGGTTGGCCTCGTTCTAGGAGCTGAGCCTGCGTTTGAGTTCTTTTCACTACGACACCAATTCGTCGACAACAGGCCTCACCACGCATTCCATGCGGAAGACAACCAACTGCTTCGTCCAACGATGTATTATCAAGAAGCATGGAAAGACGTAAAAGAGTCGACGTAGCCATTGAATATCCATCATCCTCGACTTGTCCAATAGCAGCGTTTAATATTCGAAGAGAGCGCTGAGCCGACCTTCGACATGATGTCTCCTTGTTTTCTATGTCACGCTTTACCTTTGCTAGTACCTCAAACACACGATCACCAAAGCTTTCATACTTCTCGAGCGGATTATTGCGCTTTTCGACAACAGAAACAACGGTTTTTGCCCTCTCCGACACGTACACCTGCAATAAATCCCTCCTAGCCTGCGACGCAACCCAATCCTTTTCTACAGAAAGACAAACTCTCCACAAAGCGTCCAGAGCAACACGCTTCACCTCGGCCGTAGCCGTGGGCGAAAGTCGCAATGAATTGAAGAGAAAATTGAAGCTTCGGTAGGCTCCCTCGCCGAGGTGGTCGTAACTGAAAGAAGGCGAGCAAAATAAATTTATGAAAACAGACTGGCAAACATCTGGAGCAAAAGCAGGGGATAAAACCGGCTCTAGCTGCGGACCTTGAATTGAATTCTCTTGATTAATGCTTCCACCATGTGAAGCGCTGGCGATAAAAATCATTGCAGCCTCGCGATCACTCGGAGAATCGCAAAGTTGCCACAATGTTTCGATCATTTGTGAGTTTATCAAGAGCGGGTCGCTGTTTCCAGGAAGAAGTGGACCCGAAAGTCCATAAAGATGCCGTAGAATACGAAGCCGATCGTTCAGCGCCAACCAATGCTGACTCAATTCAGCCTCGACTACTGATGTTCTAGATTGAATTGCTCCTTGTGGAGCTCGTCGAAATACTGACACAGTGCCCCCCTTTTTACGTCGCTCCAAGTACGCTGTGAGTTCGTGAAAAACCAACCTGGGCAAAGCAGCAGAGTTGTCTATGGCAATTGATTCAGCTTGACCCCTCGGACAAGCCTCAAGAACAAAGTGAGTCAGCTTGACCATACGTAAAGCCTGAACCTCGTCCACAGGCAAGTCACCCCGGCTACCTGCATTCGCTGATAAGGCAATAATACAAGACCGAAGAAAAGATTCGCGATGCTCACTTCCTTTTGGCTCTACTCGCAATTCGTGAGTGACATATTGCTTGATACTGTCATAGGATTTAAGAGAGGACGCATCTGGATGGGTCAAAACTGACCAGAGAAGATTCAAAACTTCCTCGCGCACTTCGTCGGAAAGTAGGATATTTCCTGCATTCACCTTGGTATCTGACACGCTTCCGGTGGCCAATACGGAACAGAACTCTCCCACCTCCGGCAAAAGATGACGCTTTTCGTTCGTTTGCCCTAAAGAAGCCCGAACGGCCTCTAGAAGCGGGATAGCCAAATGTGTCGGACACAGTGGAAGGATGGAGACCAAAAGTTTATAAACTTGTGTGGACACAGCAGCGTCAGCTTTTCGCGTACAAGTTTTCCACGCAAAGACCAGATGC
>Ga0163101_100260_pt1 | contig 11757 bp, 9 predicted proteins | sample TAMARWmetagpilot_2_FD_111548 | JGI IMG/M metagenome (GOLD analysis project Ga0163101, IMG submission 111548) | Phycosphere-associated microbial communities from TAMU algal ponds, Corpus Christi, Texas, USA - TAMU ARW1 11/11 metagenome pilot | ecosystem: Engineered > Artificial ecosystem >...
GATATTCGTAGGGACTGTGGGGCTGTGATTCGTTGTGTGTGGGACGGAAGCGACTTGGCGTTTAGCAGTAGGCGATTGAACTTCTGGTGAGACGTTGTCCTTACTAGGAGTTGGATCAACAAACGTCCCAAGTGATTTCCGTGGGTTCACCCAGAGCGGAGTGAAAATGCCCGTTTTGGAACGCGCGGCTTTTCCGGCGAAGCGATTTTTGGCCAAAGACGCTATGAGAACCAACCCGGATATTGACGAAATATTTGCGGTCGGGCAGGGGGAGGAGCAACAAATAATTCCCAACGTATGGTATGACCAGTTGTGGGACGTTCTCTGGCAGACTTCGACAAGGACTTAGGGAGCTTACTCTTTTGACTTGATTCTTGGTCTTCAAGTAGATCTCTCAGGCTCGAAGGAGTACGATAGAGCCATAGGCTTCGTTTACTTATTTGACTGATTGTCGAGCCCTGTTTTGCTACAATTACCGTATCGAGGAAAGGGTTGACGTATTTAGCTATCTTGGTCCCATAGTCCACGTCATATTGACAAACTCATTTCAGCCCTCTAAATTTCATTTCGTTCGTTTCTCTGCTGAAAGAGATTTTTAAGCAACGTATTTGCGAAGATGCCGCCGTCCGAAGTATCAGCCGAACAGCGTAATGGAGAAATATGGTCCACTCGAGTCCAGAAAGAGCTTCTTGCTTTGACGACTGATAACGCTAATGCTGAAGCTACTGAAGAAGTACGGGTCATGCTACCGTCCTTTTGTAAAACGATCTCGCACGCGTTGGATCTTGCAGACGGAATCTGTTTTGTCTCTTTCCAGATAGACATCGCGAAAGGTGACAGCGTGGCGTCCATCTCCGTCAAAATGGACGTATCGTTGCCAAGAACGTCTCACGGTAAACCGGATGCCTCTAAACCTACATATCCTTTCGTCGCCCCCTTGGCAACACTCCAATCCGGTCAGGCATCATTTCCGAAAGGATCTACTTTAAAAATTGGCAGCCACATTCCTATGGACCTCGATTGGACTCCAAGTCTCCATCTAACGGATGCCGTTTTGAACGTTGCCCTAAAGATAAAGGAGAGCATTTTGCAAGACGAGCCTTTCCATGTCGCTCTCGATCCTCCCACATCCGCTGGGCCCGATGTCACTAGTAGTGCGAGACGACTCGCGGCTGGCTTTTCAAAAGCATTTTCGCCACAAACACGGAAATCTTCCAGAAAGGTGAAATCAAAAGAGAAGCGAACTGCGGCTAAGAAAGACAAGATTCCGGGTGAAGTACGGATGGGTGATGAAATTAACCTGCTTGAGGAACCATGGGTAGACGCACACGGAATCTACTCCTGCAAGGCAATTCGACGTCCTTCATTTTTGGAAGATGCCATGGCAGTTGCGCTGGAGAAAGAGGAACAAGAAGCATTTAAATCCCCTACTTCTATGTTTCGGTCGTTTACTCAGTCTGCGCGCAGCGTCCTGGAGGAATCCTTCCTCATGATTACAAATACACACATTATTGAAGTCAAGGCGAGTCGGATTAATATCTCTACCGGTAAAATCACGCTAGCAATCCCTATTGAACTCATGGCAAAACTCAAGTTCCGACGTCAAGAGTCGGTGAGCCTTTTCTTCAAACCCGCACCTGATGATCCTCTGATTTATATGTGTCCCGATTCTGGTGATGTAGTCCACCAGATCCAATCAGTTCTTAAGCGACACGGAGTCAAGGGCAAGCACACGAATGCTGCGGCGCACCGAGCAATCAATGAGGCTCTTTCGTTGGTGCAGGACATTCAAACCAAGGAACTTGCGCTGAAACACGATCCTACAGTTGACCGTGTGAACGATATAATGGACTTGTACCGGCAAGCGGCAGAGCGATTCGAAGTGGCGGGTGATATTCGGCACGAAGAAGTAGTGACGCACATGCGCAAGTTCTTGGCCCTGCCACTGACGATCAGTATTTTAGATGGTAGTTTCCAACGATTAGATACCGGCACTCCAAAATCACCAGTCGGGAAGATACCAGAGGGCGAAGTCCTGGAACGAACACCGGCGCAATTGGATGATGACGATTTGGATGTACCAGGCTCAACTGAAAAGGAAAAACAGAGCGACAAGGCTTTTGAAGAGAACATCGATAATCTATTGAAGGAAGCTCAAGCTGACGTGGAAAATTTCAGGACAGGCATCGAGAGTAGCAATATTGACGATGCTTTATCTGAGGTCGACGAATCCGGTCTTTCCGATGTAGCGGCTGATCTGGATGCGATGATGAAAGAGGCCGATAAGGAACTGACCGCTTTAATGAATACATAAACCAGCGCAAGCGATTTTTCATATAGTCAATAAGCTTTTCCAATCGCAGCTACATCCGAATGAATATGTAAGTACGAATGCTGATGTATGAATAGAATGATTCGATTCGGGGAAAAGTAACACGCTGACAAAAACGGATAGGTTCCCTGCACTGCTGATTCGCGTCGGACCGACGCTGCTTTTCCCACCAACGCTTGGCCTCCGACAGCGCCTCCGCCTAGGGAGAACATCCATTCTTAGAAAGGGCTCTAACGGCGAAAGCGGGTAAGCTATCTCTTTCGCCCTTTTGAGCAATTCATATCTCTTCAGCAATTCGCTTTGTCGATTTTTGGTAGCAGCTCTCATTGACCAGCAACCAGGATGAGTTTTGACTCTAGCGAGCTATTGCTCTCACAATGCGTTCTTTGCTACAGAGGATTTGACAAACTCAATGGAATATGGCAATCGTGCGGATTTTCTTTGCCATGACATTTCCATATATAAGCAGAATAAGCTATGCTTAAAGCGTCTTTTCTGATTTATTCGTAGTTCCAAATCAGCTTTGTCGGTATTTGTGAAAGCGCTCACTTTCAGTCGTTCAAAATGGGGTTTGCGCGTCGTGTTGCTGTCAAACATAGCTGTGCAATCCGATTTCCTGGAAATTTTCATTTTTCGAATGTCTATGTATTCCGCACCGGAATAAATATTTCCATGTCATTGGACAAGTCATTTCATAGTTGCGGCGAAATACCATGAGCAGTCCGCGACTGAACATCAACAGCCCTTGGATAGAAGCTACACGAGGTCTATCAAAAACTTCGCAAGATCCTCAAAAAGCGTCCTGATCCAAGTGGGAGCAGCTGACGCCGCCTCTCGTACGAAAGTCACCACTCGGTGTAAGCTGCTCCTCCTCGCTACTGGCAAAGCAAGGAGTGCTTGATCTTTGGGGGCCTCATTTTCTTTACGCAGCGATGAAAAAATCATCAGCCAGCAAAAATTTCCCGAACTGTTCGTAACTACGCAGAAAAGGGATGCCCGCCACAGAGTGTTGCAAGCCCATCTCCGTTTTTCTCGTCCGCCATGGTGAGCGGGCTGACGAGCTTTTGAAATTGAAAGGCATTCAGGTACCCCGGGAAGATAAACTCGACCCATTTTTGTCTTCCCGTGGATATGAACAGGCACGAGACTCGCTTTCTATATTGATAGAATGTATGAACAAAGAAGGAACAGCTAGGAAGATTGGTGTATTTTGCTCACCGATGAGGCGTACTTGTGGATCGGCGCTGATGCTTTCGGCTACCGATATTACGAGCTATCCAGCACTCGAATGGGGATTTCGGGGATCGGTCGACGACAACACTATACCAGTCATCGTTCTGAATGGCCTAAGTACATGCGCGACGCAAGTGAAGAAGCAAGGACCGATCAATAAGCTTGTGCAGGAAGGAAAAATACCGTGTGCCGACTGTCCCGCTAATGACGGTTCGTTGCAAGGACCTATGGTAATGGCCGCCAGATCAATGCTGAGGCATCAGCCGGTATACGACTGCTCATATTTGCCTTATGGATGGGTACAGTTTTGTTCCATCGAAGCCAAGACAGGCATTGTTGCTCCCATGGCCCCAAGAATGTCGACCGCAAAAATAGATGCCACGATGATTCCGGTAGTGAACGCCACCGCTGAAAACTTAATACTTCAAGATCTACCAACTGAACAGGATTCCTGGAGGGACTCTTTAAATTTAGGGATTCAATGGGCAGACGTTGAAGGATGCAATACAGTGATTTTCTTGGCTCATCGAGAGGCGATATTGGGACTTCTTGATATTTGTGGACAGAGCATGGAGTCATCTCTTGTTTCCACACCGCATTGCTGCATTGGAAGCTTTGTTGCCATTTCAACTGGGGAGGGAAAAGTCCGGTGGCAGGCGCATTCGGTAGTTGATTACAATTCGTTTGACGTTGGAATGATCCCTGGCGCCGTTGAATAACATTTTGGATAGAATAGAATTGGATGTCGGGAAGTGATTCTGTAAAGTGCATGATCTATTTTACGAGCGCTTCAAACTTAGACCACGATGTAATTTATATAGATGAGTTTGAATAACAGGCTTCCTGGAGAGTCCATGTTCGCCAGGGATGCATTAACTGTAAACACTCTAAACAGAGAGCCGACACTAATCAGAATCTCCGCTTTTAGATTTCTTTTTCTTTTTCTTCTTTTCCGATGAAGCTGCTTCCTTTTTCGCCTTTTTCGCTGACCGTTTGAGTTCTTCATCAACTTCAATAGCATCACTGGACTTCCGGCTTTTCTTTTCTTTCTTCGCTTTTTTCTTCTTGTCCTTCTTCGAGATATCCTCCATCTCAACATTGTCGTCTTCTTCTCCCTTGGCGGCTCTGAGCTCCCGGCTCACTTCCTCCATAACATCCAAATTGCGTCTTGGTGCTTGGCCCGTCTCGTAGAACTTCAGCCGCTCCTCGACTTGGTCTCGAAGCTTTTCTCCATATAAGCGACTAGGCTCGTCCGAGAAAGAATCGATCCGTGTAGCGATCGAACATTTATTAGCCAAATAGCGAGATATGCGGCCCTTGTTTTTTGCGTCGGCGCGTCCTATGAAAGTAGAATGATAAATTAAGCCGTACTTGGGTGTATTACCCTTGGTTTTGAGGGCCCGGAAGAGAGCCTTCTCAGCTCCGAGAATCTGCACTGTACTCGCAGGAGCCTTGGCGAGGTTTGTCAGCGAACCAGCCTGTGTGGTAGAAATCAAGCAATTGAGCACATGATCGTAAAAAAGAGACCAAAAATATAATTCAGAATGGACAAACCTTGCTGATAAGTCTAGCTGCAACAGTGTCTCCAATTAGTGCCGACAAATTCGGCGCGACAATGGACATCTTTTCCGTTAGGTACATGCCCAATTGTTTCCGGAATTCCGCTAACTTTACCATGCGAGTCGTAAAGTTAACAATGTTGATCATATCGACCGGACTACAGTCCATTCCCATACTCGTACGCGCGGAAGCGATGACCTGTTTGGCAAGGTCCTCATCCCCAACAATTTCTATTAGACCTTCCAGCTTTCCATTGCTTTCTGCGGAACTTTCTCCGGAATCAGAAGCGCTGTTTGTAAAAAGGGAGTTCTTGTCTTGAATGAACGCTGCTGCTCTGGCAAACATAATGTTATCCTTCACAATGTCTTTCAGCTCTGGAAAATGCCAGGAATACCATTCACGAACGCGCATCGCAAAGGTGTTGACATCCTTATCCAGCTGATCCAACAAAGCGATCGACTGAATGATCATATTATCGGAACGAGCTGGATTAAACTTGATCTTGCTACGCGAATAGGAATGGCCAAGCCCCAACTGGGCTTTTTCAGCTGCGCCGCCTTCGAGACCTTTGACAAAAGTATCCAAATGCGCTCGACAGCCTCTGGCAATTTCTCGAATCGTATCATCAGAACGGCATGAAACACCAAGACCCTCAGAAATAGCCGTGGCCAAGGCCGGATCCATGACTCCAAGTGCGTATGAAGCCGTCTTGCTGGATTTTTTGACCTTAGGGAGGTTCATCTCTAAAAAATTGTGAAGTGTTCCTGTCATGGCGTGTTCCGAAACAGCATTTGCGTTCTCCAAGGCTTCGGCGGCGCTTTCAAATGGACTGAACGCCTTAAGTTTCACTGCGCGGCTAAAGCGTTGCAAATCGGTGACGGTGTCCATAGAGTCTTCCAACAAGCCGCCAATCTCTTCAAATGCGACTACCTCGAACAAAGCATATCCTGCTGCACTTTCCAACAGAGTAAAAAGAGATTTTGCGTCCGCCATATTTCAGCGTTTCTTCGCACCACTATTTTCGGCAACTCCAAATACAATGTTACAGTTTCGACGTTGCTCCTCTGGTTTAATCGCTGTCAATGTGGATGCTCGTCGCTTCCTCGGATCGTTTGGAGCACAGTCGCAAGAAGCCGCAAAATGATTAGAGCCATTATATTCGATGGTGCTCATGCCCGTAAGGCAATTCTCATATTGACATTCCTGATTCCAATCACTCGTCTGTCACCTCTCCCCCAATAATACCATGGTTTTGCTGCAGCTTTTACAGTTACAAAAACGTTATACTCTTTATCGGCGTTGGGTGCGCTTGCTCTTGAAAACGGATGGTTTCTTCACCTTTCATAGTCATACAGAGCCGTATTCTATGACTGTATCGAATATATGACTTTTGATGGACTTGACGTCCCTCCCTGCTACCATGAATACAATGAGATCTACGTATTGTTGAAATGATTGAAAGGAACTAGAGCACCATGCTTTTGTGGATTCACGCACTTTTATTGGTCCTTCTTTCTTTGTCAGCTTCTTACAAACAGGTTTTGGTAAGGGGTCAAGCTCTCGACACTAGACCACAAACATGTGCGGAGTGGACAGGTGCCGAATGCGCTTGGGAACCCAATCTCCAGGCCATGAATGCGGACTTTGGGCGTTTCAATGAGACCTTCTACGCTTATGTTGTTCCTGATGTCGCTACCTTTTACAATAAGACACCAGGAAGTCTACAACCGACGATGTCCACATTCAAAGGGATGTTTGGAAAGTTCACAAACCTCTCACCAGACACTATCCGCGTTTCTTGGATTTCTGGCAAAAAAAATGATGCGCCCGTGTACATTTCCGACGTTTCTCCCTTCGATTCTGCAGGAACCGCAACCTATGTGGGTCACCAGTTTATAGTAACGGATCGCAAGTCAAACACTCTATTAACAAAGTGGACGATGGTGCAAGGAAATTCGCTGTACTTCTACGACCCTTTTGATTTTGATATTCGGAAAGCTCTGAAGGCGCTGACTGCGGAACAGTTACCGTTGTATAATATGCAGCTCCAAAACAAAATGTTCGCGGAGCAGTACAAGACTTTTACGGGAACTGACTGGTTGGCTTTGTACAGACAAAAGTTCGCCCCCCGATTTCACATGTGGCGAGCCGATGCGATCGGACAAACGTATACAATCGAAACGAACGAAATACATTTCGTCGATTTCCCAGACGAGGCCGAGTTAGCCAGGGGAACTTCGATATATGGTCCTCGCCCAGATGAGCGGGACCGAATGCGTCGTCTGCGAGCTCGGGATCCGACCATGAATATGACCATGACAGTCTTATCGTGTGTCCCACGTGTGTTTGAAGTCAAGGATTTCTTGTCAGATATGGAAGTAGAGCACCTACTTAATATTGCGTCCAAAAGAAAGCTAAAACGATCAACAATGCATGCAGGTGGATCCTCAGAAGCTACCACCAACGACGACACTCGTACTTCAACAAACGATTGGATTCCACGGCACCAGGATCTGATAACAGATACCATATACCGTCGCGCAGCCGATTTGCTTCAAATGGATGAAGCTTTACTACGTTGGCGACGCAAGTCAGAAATCCCAGAGTTTACCGAATCACATATTAGCATCTCAGAACGACTGCAGCTCGTCAACTATCAAGTCGGCCAGCAATATACGCCACATCATGATTTTACAATGCCGGGTTTGGTCAATATGCAGCCTTCGCGATTTGCCACACTTTTGTTCTATCTCAATGACGATATGGATGGCGGGGAAACTGCTTTTCCGCGATGGCTTCATGCGGATGAAGAAGGCGGATCACTTAAGGTGAAGCCGGAAAAGGGTAAAGCAATTCTTTTCTACAATCTGTTACCAGACGGAAACTACGACGAGAGAAGTGAACATGCAGCACTCCCGGTGCGTAGAGGGGAAAAATGGCTCACTAATTTGGTACGTGCTTCTCGAGCGCTGGAAGTTGATCCGCTTTCTGGCTCACAATAAGGCGGTCTCACATTCTATTCTTGATATAAAGTGGGTATGGGATCCGATAATGGATCATTCCTCGGACGGTGCGTTGGATCTATAATCTGATATATAACGATATGGCATGTACTTTCATCTTGCTGGAGGCAATATTTAAAAAGCTTATCTCTGGAGCTTGATTGCATTGAGATGTACAATTTTAAAGTAAAAATCGAAGCATGGCGCTCAGGTGTTGACCAGCTTCTGATCAACTCTAAACCTTCCCTCATTTACAAGATATATTTTGAAAGGTCGCTCTTCTTCGTTGATTCTTCCAATCGCGTCTGTACCAATGCCTTGTCTACCCGGAGAATGGCACCCTTATCTAATTCGGCCGCTTCGAAGCTCAGTTCTTCCATTATGCGCTCCATAACGGTGTGAAGTCTTCTCGCCCCAATATTCTCAATAGTTCTGTTGAGTAAGGCAGCCATGCGGGCTATCTCGCGAACAGCGTCGTCGTCAAATTCCAGTGAAACACCTTCTGACCCAATAAGCTCAACTTGTTGCCGGACCAGATTCGCCACAGGCTCGGTAAGAATGCGATACAGGTCATCTTCTGTCAGTCCTTTTAGCTCCACACGAATTGGCAAACGCCCTTGCAGCTCTGGGAGCAAATCGCTTGGCTTTACGGAATGGAACGCACCTGCGGCTACGAACAAAATATAATCGGTATTGACGTTGCCGTACTTCGTATTGATTGTCGTTCCTTCGATCAGAGGAAGCAGATCCCGCTGAACTCCTTCTGCCGAAGCATCGGCACTACGAGTGCTGAATGAGTCACGCGCAGAGCAGATTTTATCGATTTCATCGATGAAGACAATGCCGCTTTCCTCAACAGCCTGTATCGCTTCTTTCTTCATGTCCACATTTTCCAAGAGCTTTTCCAACTCGACTTCGAGAATAACTTCCCGTGCTTCCGAAATCGGTAGTTTCTTTCGTTCAGAAGGCGTTTTCTTTCCTCCTTGCGCACCTGACATGCGCTGCCACAGATCGGACATCGCTACGATGTTCGGACTTGTCCCATCTCCGCCCCCAGCACCCACGTCGGGGTTGCGGTCTCCCTGCGGTACTTCGACCTCAATTTCTTGGTCATCGAGCATGCCCTGTCGGAGCATATCCCGGAACGAATCTCTGCCACGAGCATCACCCGTACCACCTTTTCCTTGTTGCGCAGGGCCCGTCAGTAGATCCAGAATTCGGTCTTCAACCATGGCGCGAGCTTGAGATCGAAGCTTTTCTGTCCACACTTTCCGCGTAAGCTGCATGGATACATCCATAAGATCACGGATAATCTGATCAACGTCACGTCCATGGTAACCAACTTCCGTAAATTTAGTGGCCTCGACCTTGACTTTGCGATGACGTGAGAAGAAAAAAAAGCAGTAGTTAGACTTTCAATGTTTCGTCTTGCAAGACAACATACTAAAAAGGATTGGACTTACGAAAGGGAGCATCGTTCAATTTCGCCATTCGACGCATAACTTCAGTCTTTCCTACACCTGTCGGTCCCACTAAGAGTACATTGCGCGGCGTCACTTCTTTGCGCAGATCCTCCGGTAGCTGCTGACGACGCCAGCGATTCCGCATCGCAATGGCGACCGCCCGTTTAGCGTCGTGCTGCCCAACAATGTGGCGATCCAATTCGTGCACGACCTCGGACGGACGCATATTCCTCTCCACTTCATTGTCGGCTTTGGTCTGCTCGATAATAGGATCCGTCGCTTCGACTTCGACGGCCGACGCAAACCAGCAGCGAGTCGTCGGGACGAGCGCCACGGGGCGGAACGTGCTTCGCGTAGTAGAGACGAAGAAAGTCGTAGCCGAATGGGCTGTCGATCGCCCGAGCTTCCGCAAACTTCCAGTAATCATTACAGTGAATGAATAAAACAAGAATTTACGTTGAGCTTCTTAAACTTACAACTTAATTGTGCGATGGTAGAAATCAAGGAATTGACCCTTTTTATTGCTTCCGCGTTCTGCTTCTGTTGGATTGACTGTGAAGACGAAAGAACGGCAGCAACCATGTTTCTGCTTATACAATATCCCTCGTGTCGGTCCGTGCTTCTCTCGTCAAATCGTTCGTTGTTACGGCTAGCTAGCTAGAGAGTCGTATTGCAAAGTTGGAATGAGAGGCAGAAAGTAGCGAATGGTATGGTGTCAGGAATCCTGAAAAGTACAGACGCCTACTAACGTGAAAAGTTGGGATACCGAGATATAGCCAGTAAACAAACTGACCGCACATCGTTCCAATGCAAAAACCTCGTCCAGCAAGTTTCGTTAGTTTTAGCTTTCCATTCTAGATCTGTCTATTGTTATCCTCTTTCTAATAAACGTGAAATCAAAACGTTTCAATCTCATCTCTATCTAGTATACAAGACCATCTATAAAAGCACATCGCATTTACAGGGATACAGACCCCACATGTCGTGCTTGACGAACAGACGCAAAGTCAAACGACCCCCAGTCGGTTGTGAGATTCATTCTTGGAGCTCCTCCAGTTGGAACGTTAACCGGAATGGGCGGAGGGGCGTCTCCGTGAAGAAGAGATTTTGGGATACGCTTCAAGAGCTCCCGATAAGCAATTCGAGCGGGGTCACACGTTTCGGCAGTCCCCGAGCTTGCCCCTGAGACTCCGCTGTCACCATCTTGCGCCCAACTGTCGGTTGCCTCGGAATCAATTTCATAACGAACATCTTCACGGGCAATTGTTTCCAAAAAGCTGGTATCCAGGATCCGATTATTAAGACAATTGGACGTAGGCGCAGCATAACCATCTTCGTCACTGTCCGAATACATCTGACCAATGGATATTGACTCGTCTTCCCCGAAAGGGAGAAAAAGACTCTCCTGCCTAGCGTCATTAATCAAAATGTCGCGGTCAGATTCCGGTCTGAAATCCTGAGTAGGAGGGTTGACATCTAGACTTTGCGAAAAACTGGAAGTATCTGTGTCGGTACCGTGTGGCATGCTTTCGTCTGAAGATAGATCGAACGGGTCAAAGACCGACCCAAATCTTTCCCACTGTCCTGCAGTATCAGTTTCTTCAGACGACACCGAGGAGTCACCATCGGGGACGAAATCATCACAAATGAATTTGTTCAGTTCTTCTTCATCGATTTTGAGGGCTAGCTCTTCTATGCGACCTTGAATCCATGTCAACTCCTGGTGAGCCCGGAGTCGTAACGGACGGACGGCTTGAAAGGCAAATTCGGGATGTTTTGGCAGAGCTTTCCCTAGAAAAGCCACGAGACGATGTCCCATCACGTAGGTATCTTCTAAATCAGATTCAGAATCTTCACACATGTCCCGAAACTGAGCCATCACCTGTTAAGCGTTCGGGGAACAAGATAAGAGCGATCAGCGGTATTTCTCAGAAAAAAGACCAAGGCCAAAGGCAGCTCGGATTGCATGTACGCACCCGTTCAGCCAGTTGAAAGTATCGTAGAATACGACATTTTTTATGCAAATGGAAGGATGTCCCTCCTTCTGCTTCATCGTTGGCGACGAGATCTCTACGTTTTGCCTCGCCATATCGACGCCATTGGTCACTTGAAATCATATCGCCTGCATCGGTGGTCCAGTGACACTCTTCCTTCTGCTTCATGGTGA
>Ga0163101_100261_pt1 | contig 11727 bp, 7 predicted proteins | sample TAMARWmetagpilot_2_FD_111548 | JGI IMG/M metagenome (GOLD analysis project Ga0163101, IMG submission 111548) | Phycosphere-associated microbial communities from TAMU algal ponds, Corpus Christi, Texas, USA - TAMU ARW1 11/11 metagenome pilot | ecosystem: Engineered > Artificial ecosystem >...
CGACGGCTTCTCCGCCGCGCGCATCGAGGAGGAAGTGGTCGTCACCGACAAGGGCTGCGAAGTGATCAGCCTGTTCCCGGCACAGGAACTGCCGATCGCCAACCGCTACTGAAAGGCACCGCCCGGTCCGCAAACCGGCCGGGCGGATTTCGCCTTCACACGAATGGAGCCAGACTGATGAGCGCTGCCAGGAAAAACAAGTCGAACCGGGAAGACTATCTGAGAATGTACCGGCAGATGGTGCGGATCCGCGCCTTCGAGGACAACGCCAACCAGCTGTACCTGTCGGCGAAGATGCCGGGGCTCACCCACATGTATTCAGGCCAGGAAGCCGTCGCCGTCGGGATCTGCGAGGCGCTCACACCTGACGACAAGATCACATCGACCCATCGCGGCCACGGTCATTGCGTCGCCAAGGGCGCGGAGTTCAAGGAAATGTTCTGCGAACTTCTTGGCAAGGAAGAGGGCTATTGCCGCGGCAAGGGCGGCTCGATGCACATCGCCGACCAGGCCAATGGAAATCTGGGAGCGAACGCAATCGTCGGAGGCTCTATGGGAATCGCAACAGGGGCGGCACTGTCTGCCAAGCGGCTCGGAAAGAACGATGTGACGGTCTGCTTTTTTGGAGACGGCGCGACGGCGCAGGGCTTGCTCTACGAAGTCATGAACATGGCCGCCTTGTGGAACCTGCCGGTAATCTACGCCTGCGAGAACAACGGCTACAGCGAATACACCCGCACCGACGAGATCGCCGCAGGCTCCATCACCGCGCGTGCCGAGGCTTTCGGAATCGAAAGCCACCAGGTCGACGGGCAGGACGTTCTTGCGGTCAACAAACTGGCGACCGACCTGGTGGCCCGCGCCCGCAAGGGCGAAGGCCCGTTCTTCGTCGAGCTGATGACATACCGATATCACGGCCACCATGTGGGCGACATCAACCGCGACTATTACCGGCCGAAGGACGAGGAAGCGGAGTGGAAAAAGAACCGCGACCCGATCACCAATTTCGGCAAATGGCTGGAGACGCAGAAGATCGCCACCGCAGACGAACTGGTTGGCATCAACAACGAGATCAAGGCGGAAGCCGAAGCGGCCGTCGCCTATGCCGAAAAGGCCCCCTACCCCTCCGTCAAAGAGGTGGACATGCATGTGTTCGCTTCCAACGCCGCCTAGCAGGAGCCCAACATGCGCGAGATCACACTCTCAAAGGCCGTCAACGAGGCCATCGCCGAGGAGATGCGCCGCGACCCGTCGGTGTTCGTCATCGGCGAGGACGTGGCGGAGGCCGGCACGCCATTCAAGGTGCTTTCAGGTCTGGTGGAGGAATTCGGTACGGATCGCATCATCGACACGCCGATCGCCGAACCCGGCTTCATGGGGATTGCCGTGGGTGCGGCCATGACCGGCAGCCGGCCGATCGTGGATCTGATGTTCGGCGATTTTCTCTATCTGGTCATGGACCAGCTTTGCAATCAGGCGGCCAAGACGCACTACATGTCTGGCGGCAAGCTCAGCGTTCCCCTGGTGTTGCGGACAAATCTGGGCGCAACGCGTCGCTCGGCAGCACAGCATTCGCAGTCCTTGCACGCGCTTGTCGCACATATTCCGGGGCTCAAGGTGGCCATGCCATCCTCGGCCTATGAAGCCAAGGGCCTGATGAAGACGGCGATCCGGGACAACAATCCGGTCGTAATCTTCGAAGACAAGCTGATGTACAACGACAAGGCGCCCGTGCCCGAGGAAGAGTATCTCATTCCCTTCGGCGAGGCGGCGATCCTGCGCGAGGGCCGAGACATCAGCCTCGTCGCAACGTCGTCCATGGTGCAGGTGGCGCTTGCGGCGGCGGAGCAGCTCAACAAAGAGGGCATTTCGGCCGAGGTCATCGACCCGCGCACCATTGTTCCGCTCGACGAGGAAACCATTCTCAATTCGGTTCGCAAGACGTCACGCGCCATCGTCATCGACGAAGGTCATCAAAGCTACGGAGTAACGGCGGAGATCGCCAGCCGTATTTCGGAGAAGGCGTTTTATCACCTCGACGCGCCGGTGCAGCGCATGGGTGCGATGGATGTGCCCGTGCCGTTCTCGCCGGCGCTCGAAGACATCACCGTCCCGACCGCCGAAACGGTTGCTGAACGGGCACGGCTCGCAGTCCGGGGAGAGCTTTTTCATGCCGCATGACGTCATCATGCCTGCATTGGGGATGGCCCAGGACACCGGCAAGATCGTATCCTGGCTGAAGAAGGCCGGCGACCCGGTCAAAGCAGGCGAAGCCATCATGGAAGTCGAAACGGACAAGGCCACCATGGAGGTCGAAGCGCAGGCCGATGGCTATCTCTCCGGCATAACGGCGAATGCCGGCGACGATGTGCCCGTCGGTCAGGTCGTGGCGACCATTTCCGAATCCGCCGAGGGCGCCGAGAGTGCCGGGACCGGCGAAACCGGACCAGCCCCCGCCAAGCACGAGGACCAGGCACCCGAACCTGCTGACGATGATCTGCCTGAAGGCCAGTCCGTCATCATGCCGGCACTCGGCATGGCGCAGGACACCGGCCTGATCGTCTCCTGGCGCAAGGCCCCGGGCGATGCAGTTTCGGCTGGCGACGTGCTTCTGGAAGTCGAGACAGACAAGTCGGTGATGGAGGTTGAGGCCGGCCATGACGGTTTCGTCGCCGCCATTCTCGCCGAGGCCCAGGAGGCGGTTCCTGTCGGAAGCGTGATTGCGATCATCTCTGCCAAGGCGCCGGAAAAACCGATCATGCGCGGCATGGTGTCCTCCCCGGCGTCCAGGACGAAGGCAACGCCAGAACCTGTGCAAAGCGGTGAGCCTGATGCGAAATCGCCCCCCGAACCCGCGAAAGCTGTTTCGAAGCGATCCGGCCCGAAATCAATAGCCGCCCAAGGTGGCGAGCGGACACTTGCGTCGCCCAAGGCCCGGCGTCTGGCGCATGAGCAGGGGCTCGACCTCAAGCGGCTGGTTGAAGAAGGTCACGAACAACCTTTCCATGTGGCCGATCTCGACACCCTTCGTGCGCTGCCGCCCGTCGTGCCCGCGGGTCAGCCATCAGCCCCCCTTCCGCTTCACCTTGCGGCACGGGTTCCTGCGAGCGGATGTGACGATTTCGCCAGATGGTTCAGGCAGGATACCGGCAACGAACTCGACCCGGCCCGGCTGTGGCTCAGCTTTGCTGCCGCTGCGTTGCGCCAATCAAGGACCGACACAACGGAGAGTCTCGCCATCGGCCTCGAGAAACCGGGTGCCGAACGGTCCAGCCACCGCGATCCCGACATTTCGCTGCCGGAACCGGAAAGCGCCGAGGGAAACCCGACACCGGACCTGATCTTGCGCGACTTCAGCGACAGCATGCTGACGGCCATGAGGCTGGGACCTGCCGAGCGACCGGTCCTGACCGTTCTGCGTGACGGGGAACGCTTCTCCGTCAGCCTCGATTTCCAGCCCGGAGATCTCAGCGAGACTGAAGCCGTCCGGGTCCTCACAGGTTTCGCCGAGCGTTTGCAAGAGCCGCTCCATCACATCCTCTGAAAAGGAGAGCCCCATGGACCATACACAGCTCTACATCAATGGCGAATGGCGGGACGGCGCTTCGGGCGAGCGTTTCGACGTCTTCAATCCCGCCACCGAGGAGGTGATCGCCTCCGTCGCCTCCGCAGACGTCAAGGATGCCGATAGGGCGCTCGACGCCGCCGCTGCAGCGGCGGCAGACTGGGCATCCCGCAAACCCCGCGAGCGCTCGGAAGTCCTGCGCAAGGCGTGGGAGCTGATGACGGCGCGACTGGAGCATTTCGCCCGGCTGATCACACTTGAAAACGGCAAGGCGCATGCGGATGCGATCGGCGAGGCCACCTATGCGGCAGAGTTCTTCCGCTGGTTTGCCGAAGAAGCCGTGCGCGCCGACGGATTGATCACACATGCGCCGGCCTCCGGTGCGCGCATTATCGTTCAGCACAAACCTGCCGGCATTGCCGTTCTGGTGACGCCATGGAACTATCCTGCTGCCATGGGGACGCGGAAAATTGCCCCGGCGCTGGCGGCGGGCTGCCCGGTGGTCATCAAACCCGCGTCGGAAACGCCGCTGACCATGCTGGCGCTGATGCCCCTTCTGGAAGAAGCCGGGGTTCCCAAGGGACTGGTCAATGTGCTGCCATCGAAATCATCCGGAAGGCTTGTCGATCACATGCTGCACGATCCGCGGGTACGGGTCATTTCGTTTACCGGCTCGACAGAGGTCGGCCGCAAGCTGCTGCACTCGGCGGCGGACCAGGTGCTCAAACCGGCAATGGAGCTTGGCGGCAATGCTCCGCTGATTGTGTTCGAGGATGCGGATCTCGACAAGGCGGTCAAGGGTGCGATGCTGGCCAAGATGCGCAATCTGGGCGAAGCCTGCACAGCGGCAAACCGGTTCTATGTCCATGAAAGGATTGCACCGGCCTTCACAGCAAAACTGACCGAAGCCATGGCTGCGCTCAAGGTCGGCGACGGGCTCGACAGGGATGTCGATGTCGGGCCGCTGGTCAATGCGGCGACGCGCGACAAGGTCGCAGCTTTCGTTGACGACGCCGTCGCCAAGGGTGCAAAGGTGGAAACTGGCGGAACCCGACCCAACGGCACCGGTTTTTTCTACCCGCCTACGGTGCTGAGCAACGTTTCCGAGGATGCCGACTGCGTGCATGACGAGATTTTCGGACCGGTGGCAGCTCTTCAGAGTTTTTCCGAGGAGGAGGATGTCATCCGCAGGGCCAACGATACCGAATACGGGCTCGTCGCCTATGTCTTCTCCGAGGACATGAAACGGGCAATGCGTGTTTGCGAGCGGCTGGAATACGGTATGGTCGGCCTCAACCGCGGACTGGTCTCCGATCCGGCTGCCCCGTTTGGAGGCGTCAAGCAATCCGGGCTTGGTCGCGAGGGCGGCCACGAAGGCATGCTGGAGTTCATGGAAACCCAATACATTTCGGCAGAGTGGTGATATGGGAGCACAAAGCTATATCGCAAGCCCGTCCGTGGTGGCCTATGCCGGTCGCAACAAGGTTGACCTTAACGAGGTGGCGCAAAAGTCCGGCCGCACCACGCTTGCCCGGGAGGATGTGGAGATGCATCTGAAAGGCGAGACGACCAGCGCCTCGACAGTGCCCGACACTGCAAGATACTGGGATGTCGACCATGCAGCCTTTGGCCCGGTCCGCGAGGAACCGGTCTCGCGCATGGCCCGGGTGGCGAGCGCCAATCTGTCGGCGGCCAACTCGACGATTCCGCAGGTGACCCACCATGACCGGGCCGACCTGCGCAAGCTGGAAGCTCTGCGGGCGTCGTTGAAATCGGAAGCCAAACGGCGAGGCATTCGGCTCACTGCGCTTGCCTTTCACGTCAAGGCGCTGTCGGTCTGCCTGAGGGAGTTTCCCCGCTTCAATGCCTCGCTGTCCGCCGATGGCGAAACACTGGTGCTGAAACACTATGTTCATGTCGGAATAGCCGTCGACACACCGCACGGGCTGATGGTGCCGGTGATCCGGGATGCCGACCGCAAGGGACTGTGGCAAATCGCGGAGGACATCACCGATCTTGCGAACCGGGCCCAATCGCGCAAGATCCGGCCTGACGAAATGGGCGGCGCATCAATGTCGATTTCAAACCTTGGCGGCATTGGCGGGACGGCCTTCACGCCGATCGTCAATCCGCCCGAACTCGCAATTCTCGGTATCACCCGCACAGAGACCGTACCTGTCTGGGAAGAAGATACATGGGTTCCCGTTCCCATGGTGCCGCTCGATCTCTCCTATGATCACCGGGTCGTCAATGGCGCCGATGCCGCGCGCTTCATGGCACGCTATACGGGGCTACTCGGAGATCCGCGGCGGATGGTGCTGCCATGAGCCTTGCGATCGACCTTGTGGGCCGGACCGCGCTGGTGACCGGATGCAAACGTGGCATCGGTCTCGCCATCTGCAAGACACTGGCGGAAGCCGGCGCCGACATTATCGGGGTCAGCGCATCGCTTGAACTTTCGGGCAGCGACGCGGAAACGGCAGTGCGCGGCGCCGGACGAAACTTCACTGCACATCGCTGCGACTTCTCCGCTCGCGAAGCCACGCTCGGGTTTGCCACCGAGATGGAGCGGCGCGGCGACATTTCGATCCTGGTCAACAACGCAGGCACCATACGCCGCGCGCCGGCGGCCGACCATCCAATCGAAGACTGGGATCACGTGCAGGCCGTCAATAGCGATGCGCCTTTCATCCTGACTCAGGCAGTGGGCCGATCGATGCTTGCCCGGGGAACAGGCAAGATCGTGTTCGTCGCCTCGGTGCTGAGTTTCCAGGGCGGGATCACGGTGCCCGGTTATGCCGCGAGCAAGGGTGCCGTGGCTCAGCTGGTGCGCGCCTTCGCCAACGAATGGGCGGCCGGAGGCGTCAATGTGAATGGCATTGCACCAGGCTACATCGCCACCGACAATACAGCGGCACTACAGTCGGACCCGGAGCGTGAGCGGGCCCTTATGGCGAGGATTCCGGCGGCCCGTTGGGGCGATCCGGAAGAGATATCAGAACCGGTGGCCTTCCTTTGCAGCGATTTTGCGCGGTTCATTCACGGAACTGTTGTTCCTGTGGATGGAGGATGGCTGGCGCGCTAGGCCATGGGGTTGTTTGGTCTGCTTGACGTCGTCACATTGAGGCGGGCGCGGAGCCGGGATGCAAAAAGCCCTGACCGGTCAGGATCGGGGCTTGTCGATATTTCGCAGTATTGCCGGGACGATGTTTGGTTGCGGGGGCAGGATTTGAACCTGCGACCTTCAGGTTATGAGCCTGACGAGCTACCGGGCTGCTCCACCCCGCGTTAAGTTTCGAGCTCCGGGCTCTGCCCGGATTTTGTGTTTTGCCGGTCCCCGGAGCGATGCTCCTTGCGGGACGGCGGGGGCTGCTCCGGCCCTGTTGCCTTGATGTGATCAAGGCGTAAAAAGCAAAAACGGGCCGCGAATGCGACCCGCGGCGGTTCCAATTTTCGTGAATGAGAAGATTTTTGTTGCGCTTTGCAGACCTGGCAGCGACCTACTCTCCCGCGTCTTAAGACGAAGTACCATCGGCGCTGGGGCGTTTCACGGCCGGGTTCGGAATGGGACCGGGTGCAGCCGCCCCGCCATAACCACCAGGTCGGCAAAGCGCAACATGTGCACATGGCGACATGTGCAAGTTGATTGAGAAGCTGGCGGGCGGCTAACCCTTTGATCTTGCAGTGAACACGTCGTTGTTTGCGCTCACGGGCCGTAGGCCCTGCGCGGTCGCGCCAAACGATTGGCGACGGACACTTGTCCTTGCGAAGCCCGAGGCTTCGATCCTTTTTCCTTGAAGTCTCAAGGGCAAAGGAACCAGAGCAAAGCTCTGCAAGGCCGACTGGCCGTCGCGCCTAGTGGCGCGGCCCGTCCGGAGCGAAGCAGCGTCAGCTGCGACAGCGTCAGGACAAAACAATCACATCGAACTTGGTTCGATGAGCACGAGCAATGAGAACGATCAAGCCGATCGAGCTATTAGTACTGGTAAGCTTCACACGTTACCGCGCTTCCACACCCAGCCTATCAACGTGGTAGTCTTCCACGACTCTCAGGGAATACTCGTTTTTGGGTTGGTTTCCCGCTTAGATGCCTTCAGCGGTTATCCATTCCGTATATAGCTACCCTGCTATGCCGTTGGCACGACAACAGGTCCACCAGAGATACGTCCACCCCGGTCCTCTCGTACTAGGGGCAGATCCCATCAATATTCCTACACCCACGGCAGATAGGGACCGAACTGTCTCACGACGTTCTGAACCCAGCTCACGTACCGCTTTAATTGGCGAACAGCCAAACCCTTGGGACCTGCTCCAGCCCCAGGATGCGATGAGCCGACATCGAGGTGCCAAACAACCCCGTCGATATGGACTCTTGGGGGTCATCAGCCTGTTATCCCCGGCGTACCTTTTATCCGTTGAGCGATGGCCCTTCCACGCGGGACCACCGGATCACTATGACCGACTTTCGTCTCTGCTCGACTTGTCAGTCTCGCAGTCAGGCAGGCTTATGCCATTGCACTCGACGACCGATTTCCGACCGGTCTGAGCCTACCATCGCGCGCCTCCGTTACTCTTTCGGAGGCGACCGCCCCAGTCAAACTACCCACCATACACTGTCCCGGACCCGGATGACGGGCCGCGGTTAGACATCCACGAAGATAAGGGTGGTATTTCAAGGATGGCTCCACGCGAGCTGGCGCCCACGCTTCAAAGCCTACCACCTATCCTACACATGCCTTGGCGAATGCCAGTGTAAAGCTATAGTAAAGGTGCACGGGGTCTTTCCGTCTGACCGCAGGAACCCCGCATCTTCACGGGGAATTCAATTTCACTGAGTCTGCGTTGGAGACAGCGGGGAAGTCGTTACGCCATTCGTGCAGGTCGGAACTTACCCGACAAGGAATTTCGCTACCTTAGGACCGTTATAGTTACGGCCGCCGTTTACTGGGGCTTCGATTCAAAGCTTGCACCTCTCCTCTTAACCTTCCAGCACCGGGCAGGCGTCAGGCCCTATACGTCGTCTTGCGACTTCGCAGAGCCCTGTGTTTTTGATAAACAGTCGCTACCCCCTGGTCTGTGCCACCCTCTTTCACTTGCGTAAAAGAAGGTCACGCTTCTTCCGAAGTTACGCGTGCAATTTGCCGAGTTCCTTCAACGCAGTTCTCTCAAGCGCCTTGGTATTCTCTACCTGACCACCTGTGTCGGTTTCGGGTACGGTCTATACGGTGGAGCTATTTCCTGGAACCTCTTCGCCGCACCTCCAATCCAGTAAGGAGATACGACACACGAGATCCGTCACTACCACCAGGCCCACGATTATTAACGTGGTTCCCATCGACTACGCCTTTCGGCCTCGCCTTAGGGGCCGGCTCACCCTGCTCAGATTAACTTTAAGCAGGAACCCTTGGTCTTTCGGCGAGGGAGTCTCTCACTCCCTTTATCGTTACTCATGTCAACATTCGCACTTCCGATACCTCCAGGAGCCCTCACGGGTCTCCCTTCACAGGCTTACGGAACGCTCCGCTACCACGTGCACAAAGTGCACATCCTCAGCTTCGGTGCATGGCTTTAGCCCCGGTACATTTTCGGCGCAAGACCCCTTATTTAGACCAGTGAGCTGTTACGCTTTCTTTAAATGATGGCTGCTTCTAAGCCAACATCCTGGTTGTTTTGGGAGTCTCACATCCTTTCCCACTTAGCCATGACTTAGGGACCTTAGATGGAGGTCAGGGTTGTTTCCCTCTTCACGACGGACGTTAGCACCCGCCGTGTGTCTGCCGACTAGTACTCCTCGGTATTCGGAGTTTGGTTAGGATCAGTAAGACGGTGAGTCCCCATAGCCCATCCAGTGCTCTACCCCCGAGGGTATTCGGTCGACGCTCTACCTAAATAGATTTCGCGGAGAACCAGCTATCTCCGAGTTTGATTGGCCTTTCACCCCTAACCACAAGTCATCCCAATCTATTGCAACAGATGCGGGTTCGGTCCTCCAGTTGGTGTTACCCAACCTTCAACCTGCTCATGGCTAGATCACTCGGTTTCGGGTCTAATGCAACAAACTAATCGCCCTATTAAGACTCGCTTTCGCTGCGCCTACACCTATCGGCTTAAGCTTGCTTGCTGCACTAAGTCGTTGACCCATTATACAAAAGGTACGCCGTCAGGCTTTCGCCCTCCGACTGCTTGTAGGCATCCGGTTTCAGGTACTATTTCACTCCCCTTGTCGGGGTGCTTTTCACCTTTCCCTCACGGTACTTGTTCACTATCGGTCATGCACGAGTACTTAGGCTTGGAGGGTGGTCCCCCCACGTTCAGACAGGATTTCACGTGTCCCGCCTTACTCAAGGACAAAATCAAGGGTTACGTGTACGGGGCTATCACCCGCTACGGCCGAACTTTCCAGATCGTTCCACTTTACTTGACCTTGCCACTGGCCTGGTCCGCGTTCGCTCGCCGCTACTGACGGAGTCTCGGTTGATGTCCTTTCCTACGGGTACTTAGATGTTTCAGTTCCCCGCGTTCGCTTCTTACCCCTATGTATTCGAAAGTAAGATACCTTGTAACGATACCTAGAAACCACAACCGCACCCCTGATCACTCAAGGCCGCAGTTCTGATTTTCTAGGCATCTAAGGTGGGTTTCCCCATTCGGAAATCGTCGGATCAAAGCTTATTCGCAGCTCCCCGACGCTTATCGCAGCGTATCACGTCCTTCATCGCCTGTGCATGCCAAGGCATCCACCGAATGCCCTTTTGACGCTTGATCGTTCTCATTGCCAATGCCCATCTCTATTTGCCTGGTCTGGCAAACCTTGTCCGCTCGCTTGCGCTTGCGGGGTGCCAAACCGGACCCGCTTCCACCTTCGTGGAAACGCCGAAAGGCCCCAACCCTTGCAAGGATCGGAACCCATCAAAAAACCCGGTCGCCTTTTACAACCAGGTCATGTCGGATGTCATCGACGTGTTCGGACCCTGCCTTCTCGACAAACGCGCCGGCGTTCGTCAGGCATGGGTCCTTAAGACCAGCTTCTCGAGATCTGTCCGGTGGCGCGCGGTCAGGCAACGCCAATCAGACCAGCTTCCGGAAAGGGCGAACCCAAAACCAAAAGACGGTCCATCCGACAGGACTTCCTATCTCGCTCCGCACCCTCGTCCAATCTCAAGCCGGCTAGGCAATCAAAGGGACTCAAACGGGTCCGGGCTCGAACGCCACTGTCAAAACAGCAGCACCTGGAAGCCTCCAGACAAAATCTTCTCTTCACGATGTATCAGAACAGGCGCATGATCGGAGCCATGCGCAATTTGCATTTCCTCAAAGGATAACATGTTTCCGGCCGCTTCGCGCTCTCGGCGCTTGCTGCGCAAACGCCTGCCGCGCCAACGTCGTGTCCGCTTGCGCGGAACGACTTGGTGGAGCTTGTCGGGATCGAACCGACGACCCCCTGCTTGCAAAGCAGGTGCTCTCCCAGCTGAGCTAAAGCCCCAGTTGATTTTGCTTCGCAAAATCGACGTAGCGCCGACAGCAATTTGTCGAAGACAAATGCGTCAGGCGCCAAGCCTGCGAAGCGTAACCGGTCCGTATCTTAAACCACCAAATCCTCGACCGGGAGGCTCTCAGCGTTTTTGCTGCGCAAAATCGCCTGCCGCCTCGCTCGTCTTGCCTTCGGCAAGTTGAGCTTGGTGGGCCCGGGTAGATTCGAACTACCGACCTCACCCTTATCAGGGGTGCGCTCTAACCAACTGAGCTACGGGCCCAGGTCGAGCGAAGCTGCGACGTCGTGCTGACAGGCAAATGCAAAGCAAAATGCCCGGAAGCACTGCCGTGCACCCAACCAGCGGGTTCAAACCAACAAAGGCGTGGTTCGTTATCCTTGAAGAAAGAGAAACGTAGACGGCGGGCCGGCTTGTGTGCGTGGACCGGAATGACTTTCCAGTCCGTGTTCTAACAAGTGAGTCTAAAAGTGTGCCGTATGGCCGTTTTGGCACCCCTGCTTGCATGCAAGCAGGAAAGGTTTGCCAAAACCACTTAATAGAGCCACTTCCTTAGAAAGGAGGTGATCCAGCCGCAGGTTCCCCTACGGCTACCTTGTTACGACTTCACCCCAGTCGCTGACCCTACCGTGGTCGACTGCCTCCTTGCGGTTAGCGCATCGCCTTCGGGTA
>Ga0163101_100262_pt1 | contig 11692 bp, 9 predicted proteins | sample TAMARWmetagpilot_2_FD_111548 | JGI IMG/M metagenome (GOLD analysis project Ga0163101, IMG submission 111548) | Phycosphere-associated microbial communities from TAMU algal ponds, Corpus Christi, Texas, USA - TAMU ARW1 11/11 metagenome pilot | ecosystem: Engineered > Artificial ecosystem >...
GTATTGGCTGGACCTTGCCAACACTCGAGGAATCGGTCGAGATTGATTCACTGTCAAAAATGGGTCTACAGACTTCTCTATATTCCACGAAGGGTGACGTACGGGCGCTGGCTCGTGGCAGGTTCGGCGTGCACTGTTACCAACAATAGCACGAATTAAATTGCGCATTGCTATTGGGTATTCAAGCCACTTGACGACATACCGCAATCATTCGAAACTAGGTAGTCGGAGCGGAATCACGATCACACGATCACCATACCCGTGCAACGTTGGCCATTCCGGGTCTGGGCGCAGGGCGGAACGCGTGCGACAAACATTCAAAATGGACGTTCTGCTTTTCTTTTTCCGTTGAATTCCTACTGCCTTTGTGCCTCGGTGCTTACAGTAGCGACGACGCCATTTGCTTCACTACTCTTTTTAGCAACACTGGGACAATCGGAGCAAAAAGATCTGTTTTTGAAAAACTAGAGACCTGCAGGAGCGTCTAGATTCCGTCGCTTTCCATTCCAGCTTCTCTTGTTCCGAAAATCGCTTCCAGTTAGGGATTTTGCGGAACCAATTGCCTTTGAGAACTAAACGTCTCCCACGATGGCGTCATTCCGTCTGTTGCCCCACGGGGTTTACTCGTTAATTCCGACCGTATTGACTTCCATGGCTTGGCTGGCGAGTATTTTTCAGGACAATTGCGGCTTTGCCCGGCTTTCCGGGGACATTGTCGCAGACATGACCTCCTCCACAGAGGTACCGTGGCTACAAGTTGGCTTCACCGCTTTCCGAGAGCCACGCCACAATATGCAAACGAACCAATGGGAAGTCGTGTATACCGGAACATGCCTCCCTTACCCGGACGTAGTTGAAATAGACTTGATTTGGAAGACTTCCAAGGCCTTTGCCTTTTTGGCACTAGTACTGGGCGGCGGTGGCACCTTTTTCCTATGGTTCAGCACGTGCTGCGTCTTTTCGCGCGGGACATGGCGATGGGCAGGCTACGAAGTTCTCTTTGCTTCGTTCTTTCAAGCCTTGGCCTACATTTGGTTCCGGACCGCAATGTGTACGAGCAACCAGTGTGACATGTCAAATGGATCCAACGCTGATATAGTAGCAACCTTGCTTTGGTTCATGGCAGCCGTCGTAATCTTTGCGCGCTATCCAAAACCAGCGGAACCGATAGAGAATGATGGTGTAATGATGGACCCAGATAGTGTTGCCTTACCGTCAATGACGGTCCAGTCGAGCGAGTCGCTGGCACAAGGAACGGTTACTACTGCAGATTTTCAATCAGAAGCTTCAATGGAGGAAGTAGAGTTGGAATCGCGAGATGTACAAGTATCCGGCCAAGATTCTCGACAAGAAAGACGTAGCAAAAGTATGGAAGAAGCCGAGATAGTATAGCTTCCAACAAGGACCTCGCTTCCTGCGCAGGATCATACCGTTAATACTCTCTCGCTTTTGAGCCCCTTTCGGCACTCGTTGAAGGTGCACTGCCGTTTTCACTAGATATGTATCTCGTACCAACAAAAGGTTACACTTTTATACTCCTAAAATGTCATTCTTTATACATCAGTATGCGTGGACTGCTTGAAAGTCTTGGCTGTGATGACTTTACCGACTACCGTGGACTGTCTAGCTTTAGAGTGTCATGGCATCAACATCGCCGCTTCCTTCTACATCCATGTTTTCTTCGTGCTTTTCGGTCCCGTAAAAGAGTTGCAGGTGTACTGGGGAGACGTCTGCGACATTGGTCAACCTGGAGTTGGGATCACTGTCTTCCTCGTCCTCCCGGTTTTGGGACCATACACTTTCCAACTCGTTCAATTGCTCTTCCGTAATACTCTGTGGTTCCGAAGAATAAAATGAAGGCGGTGAGACCAATTTCGACGCTCGACCATGAATCCTACGTCGGCACATTACCTGATTCTTGCCAGAAGCTGATATGGAAAGGAAACGCTGTCGAAAAGTCGCAATCTGCTCTTCGAGATGTTTTTGATGCTCCAGGTTACGATTGTATGCTTCGGTTTCTTCTTTCAAGCTTGCAATTGCGGCTTCGAGCTCTGAACCGCTGGAGGAATCGCTCGAATCGGGAGAAGACACTTCCTGGATAGTAGCCAGCAAGGCAGGAACCGTTTGGACCGACAGAAGACTGCGGAGGCGTCGGTCTTCTTGACCAAGCAAAAGATCGGAAAGATCTTTGTTAGCTTGAGACAATTCCTTGACAAATTCTTGCTTGGCTTGGACTTCCTCCGATACGAGAGCGTCACTCTCGGCACAGCATTGTTCCAAGAGAGTGCGTTCCTGCTGAAGCTGAGCGTCCAGGCGCTTCTTTTCGTTGAGTAAAGCAGCTTTCTCGCGATCGAACGAGCCTAGTGCGTCTTGTCCAACCCGTATTTGGTTCGTAATCTCTTTTTGCTTGGCGTGCAGCGCTTGAAGCTCCTGCTCGACACGGAGGCGTTCCTGGGTCGCCTTGTCCGCTTCTCGACGGAACGTATCGGCCTCCACGGACAAAGCACTAAATTTGGCCTGTATCGTTCGCGAGTGGTTCATGGCAAAGTGATAGTTTAGTAAAGAAGGGGAGGTCAAGACGCGAAGTGACTCGATACCAGTGCGGATTGCTTGGTGCAACGATCCAATGATTGGGATGGAGGGAAAGTTGGTGGGACAGAAACGTCCACGGGTGTTCATCCTTTCGTGATTCGTAACAGTCACTGTCAAGTCGGGTTTTTTTGGCGCGCCAGACCCGGATTTTAAGGCTACCTATATGTAAGTGAGAGGTTTTCCTTCCGCAACGGAAAAAAAGATCCCCCATGAAAAAGATCTACCCGGCATTTTGTACTTTGCCGTCCACATGATCCCGTGTTCCATTTCTCTACAAAGTACTTGTTCGCTTGCGGAGACCGGTGTGCAAGAGAACTTTTAGGTCGTGCGTATTTTGGACGTTCGACTCGTACAGATCCCAGGGTTCTCCGTTCCAAACGAGACAAAAATCCTCCAGTGCATTCCCGGTCGTTGAAAGGTCTTCCTTTTCCCACAGAGCTTTACCTTCCGTCCAAAACTCAATGGCGTTATCAACGATCCACCCTTCGGAAATTCGTCCGTGGCCACCTCGCAAACTCAACCAAGCGCGGGCCGATACCAAATCGTCTGCCTTGATGGCGGCATCCACCGTGGCCACCAAAGAGGTACAAGCCGCGTACTTTTCAAAACCAGCCATCGATTGTCGATCCACGCAGTAATTAAAGTGATCACCTACAATAACCAATACCCCGTCGCGTTCCGGACTATTCTGGTTTCGGCGCTTGCGAAAGGCAACCACGGGTACGTTTGAGGGCGGATCATCCTGCGGGAGCCGTTCCCATTGCTCACAATAGTAATGCTGTGCACAGTCGTTTGTTGCGTAGGCCCATTCTTTCCAGGTGTTGCCTGATTGATTTTCGTGCAGTTGTACCCACCATTTGTTGGGTCGATCTCGTCCGGTTCCCACGTAGTTCCAGTCGATACAGTGGTGTCGGGTACAGCAACAGTCCATTCCCGTTCTGGAGGCGGCATCATCCGTGAAACTTCCGTGCGTGTATCCCGCGAAGCAGTGTTGCCTGGCGTAATAGCGTAGTTGGGTTGCGTCCAAATCGTCCAGCGACGTTGGCGGCACGGATGCCGTGACGCGATTGCGCAAGAGTTCGTTGCGACTGCGTGGAATTCGCAAATCGATAAAGAGCGAGTGCGTTTGTAGATTAAAGGTGATTTCGTCCGCTTCGCAGGTATACTCCCACCCTCCGTAGAAGAAGGTCCGCTTCCAGGCGCCGACAATGGGCAAGAGGACTTGTGTGTTTGGTAGGCGGGGATGGACGTCGTGAATGGTTCCCAGTTGCAAGAAATGGTGGGGCAATTCGTCAGATCGGAAAGAAAAACCTCGTTCCGACGTATAGAGCGACGAGGCGGTTCCGTTCGCGGTAAGAATCCGACCTTGTTTGGAACTCCAATCCAAATGTTGTTCTCTGAGTGAAGCGTCGTCGTTGCTCATTGTTCGGGATTTTCCCTAGCCTTGCTCTCGTCGTTGGATCGCTCGGGAACGCGTCGCGCGGTTTCTCACCCAACGAACAAAGGGAACCGTCGGTTGGAAGCGAGACCCTTGAACTTTACTGGATACAGCCTTACCGGACGGATTGGTTTGTTCTGTTTTCCTTGGATTGGATATCCGGAGTGGGTGTACGGATTCCAACGAGCCGATGCCATACTGGTTGGTATCTACCGATTGACATCCACTACCAGGGTAGTCGAGATAACTTCAAAGCGGATTCCGTATGCCGTACGAATTCTTGCATTTTTCGAATTTACGACTGGAATTTCCTTCGTAGCGAAATATACCGTTGCTTTCCGCACGACTCGGGATACGATATGTGGTCGAGTGCGCGTCCATTACAGCTAGCTAGTTAGTACTAGTAGCGCAGCTCGGTGACCGGACGGCAATCGTGAAACCCCCTGTAGCCCCGACTATGAAATCTGTAGGGCACGCACTCTTCCCTTTTGAATAAAGCCAAGCATCATCCCACAAACTACAGGAAACTAACCTCCAAGCAACTAACTGCACTGCTGTATTACTGAGGAAGGATCATTCACTGATCACGTAACTTTGCTGTTGACCTTCCATGACTTATTCACTCAAATCGATACGGTATCAGGTACGTGCGGGTCAAACACAAAATAACTGCGTGAGAGCTCTCTCAAAAGTCTCCCACTGTGCTCGCACCGCATCTCACGGAATTTACGCTCTTGCTGTCGTTGTCCGACTCGGCCTTCGAACACGTTCCGACGTACGATCGACTGTGAAAATAAAACACAGGGAAGCGACCGTCGAATCTTGCTACAGAATGAGAACGGGCCGTGTCCTCTCTTGGCGGCAGCCAACGCCCTCTTGCTCAAGGGCGTCATCGAATTGCCCAGTCACTGTGTGCGCAATTCGGTAGCCTCCTTGGAGGATGTCGCCAACGTCCTCGCCAACCGAGCGATGCAGAATCACCAGACGGAAGCGCACTTTGTTGACGAACTCATGCACCACATTCCCAAGTTGCAGTACGGCATGGACGTCAACCCAAAATTTGCCGACGGATGCACGGGATACGAGTACACGTCGGAACTCACCGCCTTTGACATGCTCCGTGTCCGACTCGTGCACGGATGGTTGGCGGATCCGGAACACGACGAAACGTACACCGCGGTGGGTAACAAAACGTACAACGAACTCGTCGAGTGGATCATTAAAGGCAACGAAGCCGGGACGGAAGTGGAAAAGCTGCAAAAAGAAATGGACCTTTTGCAAGTGCGGCAAGCCTCTCTCGTGGCAAAGGATGTGTCGGACGAGAGCCCTCAAGGCACCGTAGAGGCGGCCATCGTGCAAGAAGATATGGTCAAGATACAAGCCAAGTACGACGAGCTTTCCGAATTAGCAACACAGGGTTCGCTCATGCAGAACTTTCTCGAAGCGACGAGCCACCAGCTGACGCAGTACGGACTGCATGTCTTGCACGAACAGATCCACGAAGATGAACTCGTGGTCTTTTTTCGTAACAATCATTACGGAACTTTGACCAAACGCAACGGAATGTTGTACATTCTAGTCACGGACCTTGGATACTGCAACGCACCAGCGATTGTCTGGGAAATGCTGGACGTGATTGACGGAGATACGGAGTACGCCGATAGCGACTTTAAGCCCCCGGGTGCAAAGGCTCACTTGACGTCCGGTCCAACGCTGAGCCCAGAACAGCTCTTGGCGCAGGCTAGCCAAAACGATGCCGACTACAATCTGGCGGTACAGCTGAGTAAAGGAGACAACGGATCAATATCGCTGGATGCTCAAGAAGGGGATCTCATGGCGGCTGCCACACAGGCTAGTCTTCGTGACTATCACGGAATGGGAAGTGGAACGACGTCAGATGAGCCTACGGATCCTCAACTTCCGAAATATCAACGCGTCGAACTCGGTGTTCCTGTTGGCCGTATGCAGACACCAGCCGTGGATCAAACACCTGGACAAACATCACAACTAGCAGCCCTTTCGTCGAACGACGCGAGCTTATCACAAGTAGACGCCGATCATCTACTCGCCATGCAACTTGAGGTGGGACCCGACACTGTTCGACAAAACGACGATCCTAGTGTCCATCTGGCGCGGCAGCTACAGGAGGAAGAGAACCAGCTCGCGCGTCAACGGCAACATCAGACAACGACAACTCACGCATCAAGTAGGGTGCCGGTGGGGGCGACTTCCCCGGCGTCCAGATCCAACTGCCTTATATCGTAGATCATCGTGTCTTGTACGTGAATCCTGACGTGAATGCATACAAAGCAAAGGTCTTCAGTTATCTCTTTATGTTAATCGAAATTCCACTAACGGTACATTCTTCAGGTAGCCTTCACATCAAACAAATAGGTACAGGCATGCTGTTGGGACACTAATTTGAAGGACAAAGTAATACTTTGTATATATACAGATCAGACAACTTGTGGACATTTGTTACAGATCATCTTTTATGCTTTCGTCATGCATTCCAACACATCGGTTTTCACAGAGGCTCTGACGATACGACAATGGTCACGCACGTCGTGACCAACGAGAAGACACGCTACGGAAACAACAAGACAACATCCTCACTCACAAACACCTCACACTAGCGCTTCTTCACTATATTCATCGCACTGAAACTCGTCACGTCAATACTAATCTCGCCGCACGTTCCTGGCAAGAAAACCTTACAATACAATATGAAGAGCGTCGCCATGTTTTTCACAATGTTCCTCTTAGCTTCGCTGATCCCCACGGATGCCTTGTCATCTTTGAACACCGTGTCTCGTCGCGCAGTTCTCGCACAGTCCGCTGGATTTGCGACTGTCAGTGTTTGGGGACCCGCTTCCTGGGCCGTCGATGCCTCTCTCATCGACGATCTTACCTCTTCTATTGACAAACTTCGTCCAATTCCAGACCTTCTCGAGGAAAAAGAGTGGGATAAGGTGCGGTCAATACTTAAGCTTCCTCCCGTCAATAAGCTATGGAATCTTGGTGATGTAAGTATACATTTGGCGTGTAACCGACTTGGCAGCAGGAGCGGTTTGGTTAGATAGTGCCGTAAACGATGTAATCCTGACGAGAGGTTTTCTTCTCTTTCCGTGATCCAAAAGTCACAAAATATTGTGCTAAAATTGGCACAAGACACAGGTAACATTGACCTATTCGAACTGAAGGAAGAATTGGCATACACTTTACAAATGTGCGACCAAATTACGTACAACAACGCGTTTGTCTACTTTCAGCCGGGCAGCGGAAAGTTTAAAATAAAAGAGCCTCAAGAGCTAGCAAGGCAAGCCATGAAACAGATCCAAGATGTAATCGATGCTGCTATCGAATAGAGTGGCGAAAAGGAAACAAAAAGAGAGCGTACGCTTCGTGAACAGGGATGAAGAGCACAGCGTGTAAATCCCCAGCTAGCACTTACATTACATGGCTTGGGCGGCAGAAAGCTTCGCATATTTTACATTCAATCGAAATACCGAAGAGTTTGTTCTAACTCTAAAGTCAGAAAGTCGTTCAATTTGCTGTTTTCTATAGATCTGTGATTAACAAAATAGGCACCATGACAAAGTTTCAAATTATGGTCTTCTGTGCTTAGACTTCATAAACTCGAATTCGCGACGACTCGATGGCTACCAAAATGATGCAAAAGGATGACTGCTGCTCAAGATGTTCATTATCGTCTTTCCAGTCACGTTGATAAGAGACAGACGATGGTAACTCACCAGGTAAAGTAAAATGCATGATACAAGCTGATTGAAATATTGTAACGAAATAAGTGCTTGCGTGCGAGTTTTCATTCGCTGAATAGAAAAGCCATGGCCTCTCACCTCATACCTCACTTTTCATTGCTTTTCATTTATGCAGTCCAACAGCAATGGTGGCAACAATTCGAACTCGGACTTTTCAAAAAAAGATGAATTTAGACGATATTTAGAAAAGTCTGGAGTTTTGGATGCGCTAACAAAGGTTTTAGTCGGCCTGTACGAGGAACCTGATCGTCCAAACAATGCTCTGGACTACATGAAACGATACCTGGGAGCTCCATCCGCAGTTGATATTGATGGAATAAAACAAGAAAATTCCGAGTTAAAGATTCAAATCGAAAAGATGAAAAAGCAGCTGGCGGAGCTACAAGAATAGTCGCGCAGGCATTTAATTCATTCAAAGCATTGTATTGTGTACATTCGCAATGGCCTGTTCTGGTGAGCAGCCTAATTATTGTTGCCTGATATGCAATCGAGAAGCCTTGCAGCTGCTACACGCGGCGTCATCCGTCCAGAATTCAGCTTTTCCTCCAGGTCGCGTGAGAACCTATTCAGTGAGGAGCTTTTTCGTGCTTTCTCTTGAACCAGATTTTGAAGGTTTTTCCACATCCAGTAGCGGCTTTGCTTTCGTCTCTTTTCCTCCAGGTTTCCTGTATCAATCATATCCCGTCGGTATCGGCACACATATTCCCAGATGTTGGAAACGCCTTCTTCCGTCACGGCACTGGCGAGAAGTACCGGAGGATGCTCCCAACCTTGCAATCGACCCTTGGCATGCACAAACTGCATCGCGCCTTTGTAATCTGCTGCCGTCATTTTTGCAGTTGAGAGCAAATTTCCATCCGCCTTTGTCACAATAATCATATCCGCAACTTCAATTATTCCTTTCTTGACGCCCTGTAAATCATCACCGCCTCCTGGAGGGATCAGTAACAGCAACATGTCCACACTCTGTGCGACTTCGACTTCGGACTGGCCCAGACCAACCGTCTCGAGTAAAACCAGCTCGTAGCCGGCTGTCTGACAAAGCGAAACAACATCGTCCGTATAGGACGCGAGACCCCCGAGCGCTCCTGCTGCTGGGGCTGGTCTAACAAAGGATCGGGGGTGGCGACTAAGCTCGAACATTCGTGTTTTGTCACCGAGAATCGAACCTCCCGTTACGGTACTACTAGGATCCACGCAAACGACAGCCAACTGATCCGGAATCCAAGAATTAGATTTCTTCGTCTCTTTTGTTTGCGATGATGTGTTACCCGAGTCTTCCGCCAACTTCAGAATATACTTTCCGAGGCATTCGATAAATGTAGATTTCCCTGCACCTGGCGCGCCTGCGAGGCCGAGACGAAACTTGGGGATTGCTTCGGCTCGTTTCGTTTCCAACATGTGGGTCAACAGTAAGGCAGCTTGTTGCTGTTTTGCAGCAGAGCTCGATTCTGCTAGCGTGATTGCCATAGAAAGAGCACGCCTTCGTTTCCAACGGGTCCGTGTATCGTCGTCTTCCTGGCAGTCACTTGCATCTCCAGTCAGTCGTTCAGCAAGAATGCGAGTACTTTCTGTCATATCATCCCAAGCAGGTTTATCGGTAGAAAACGAATTTTCGGGATTCGTGGCAAAAAAGGAAAAGGCGCCTTGGGCACTTCCGAACATGATACCATTTTGGAGCAGAGATTGTTTTGCGGACAGCACCGCTGCTGCTGTTTGTCGTCGGGTAGCCAAGCTGAACATCCAGGTAGAGGCTTGCTTATAATTTGCTTACCATGGTGCTATTCAGTCTTAGGTGTTGCTTTCCATGGTGCTGAGTCGCAAATCGTACTTCATTGGAGTTCGCTTTTCGGTGTTGCATTCGGTCGACTTACAGTTAACTGTAAATGTGTTTTTGCGGATACGCGCGACGTACAAACCATTTCGAGATGAAACGTTTTCTAGATGACTTTCGTTGCATCCATGTCGTGCACCTAATCCATTGAGAATTTTAGGTGATGTAAATGGCGTTTACCAAATACTGCTCAAGTATTGATCTGGATTTTCTCGCAGTAATTCGTTTCGAGAGTGTTTGAGCGCAAATTCTGAAATAATTGTTACTGTTTATGAATGTACTCCACGCAGAGATATCTATTCTACATGTTATCCCCCGAAAGGGACCAGAGTCCATCAGCCTTAATGTTAGTACCGGAAATAAAGGAAGCCTCATTGCTGATCAAGTAAGATACAAGCGAGGCAACCTCGACTGACTTTCCCGGACGCCCATACAAAGGCTGAACAGCAGCACCGAGCATTTGGTATGTAGCATCATCCACAGGCATGATGGAAGTCTGGACGACGCCTGGCATGACGCCGTTGACGCGAATGCGAGGCGCGTTTTCGGTAGCAGCTGACAAAACAAGACTATTGACAAAGGCCTTGGAAGCGGAGTAAATGGAGGACCCGTTACTCTTGGGGGCGATGACGCTCGCTCCCATACAACTGGAGTTTACCACAATGGAGCCTGTGGGCATGTCCTTGTCGTCTCCCACGGTCTTCGAAATGGCAGGGATCAAACAACGGAGAGCGTAGATAACTCCCTTGACGTTTACATTGAGGACATCCTCGATTGCTTCATCCGGAGTGTCGGCTAAAGGAAGCTCGCCACGGTAGACTCCAGCGTTGACAAAAGCAGAGTTGATGCCTCCAAAAGCTGCGACGGTTTCGTCGATAGCGCGCTGGTTATCACCGGCCTTAGATGCATCGCCGACGACAATCAAAGTCTTTGTGGCGGTATCCATTGCTTTAATTTCATTGGCGACTTCGTCGAGACGATCTTTGCCGCGGGCAAAGAGCGTGATGGCCTTGACACCCTTTCCGGCTAGGTAGATGGCCGTTGCTTTGCCCATCCCAGAGGAAGCTCCGGTGACGAGGACTATCTTGTCAGCGTAAGGAGAAGAAGTCATTGCGTTTATTCTGAATTGATTTGACTTTTTTCTTTTCTGACAGTGAATGGTTTATATTAGGTTTTATGGCTGATCATTTTATGAGAAAGAAGTGACTGTGAGCAGGTATTGCAGCTGGATTCGCGACTCCCTAAACGTAGTAAGTGTTCAAAGGTATCAAAGTCAGTTTTCGTCGTCCAAATTTGAAAGATATGCTTTCGTGTTCGCTGGAATTCCAGGGAGGACATTCTTGATCTTTTTAAAATTCGGAAGGTAAGACAGACAAACATGAAAGCTTTCGGCGATGTTCCCAGGAACAAAACACACAAACAAGACACCATTTCCAAAAACACTACAACAAAGACTGAAATGGAGCATAGAAAAAAAGTTTAAGAGTCAATTCTCAAATCCTGTGGTCACAGTAGTCTTTCTACAGCATAAAGCTACTTTCACTAGAGCTGTGAATGTATTTTGTCCTCTCTAAAGAGTAGAGCAACTTCACAAAATGGACAGATATATTTGCTGATGCTACCATTAGTTTCCTGAAGGGACATGATTTCCAATGTGGATTGAAGATTATGACACAAAATCCTGGAATTTCTTGGGCCACTAACTGTAATCTACTAGTATGTTGATGTCGACTTTTCTTTGGAAGGGAAGAAGTGGCCGGAAACAACCAGTTGTGTATCAATAGTGTCAAGTATTTTTCGACCTTTCGGGTTGATGGATATAAGCGTCACCAATCTCATCATACATGATAAATAATGGCCACACAATGCTACAATTTGATACTACTGTGTAGATAAAAGTGCTTATCTTGCAATAGACCCTGTTCCCAGGAATTCTTCCGAAGGCAATAGGTAGTGATCCGATTTTGGAGTAGCGGATACAAACGTTGAATATCCGGATCTTATTGATCGTCACTCTAGGGACTGGTGCGTTCGAACCGGGACCAA
>Ga0163101_100263_pt1 | contig 11691 bp, 7 predicted proteins | sample TAMARWmetagpilot_2_FD_111548 | JGI IMG/M metagenome (GOLD analysis project Ga0163101, IMG submission 111548) | Phycosphere-associated microbial communities from TAMU algal ponds, Corpus Christi, Texas, USA - TAMU ARW1 11/11 metagenome pilot | ecosystem: Engineered > Artificial ecosystem >...
ACTTTGCTCGTAGGATCCGGTGAGACGAGAAATGAATCGAAATCTAACAGAAACCTTTTGCAGTTAGGATACCTTGTATGATTCCTCACAGTCAGTCAACGAAAAATGATTCATAAGAACGCGGTCGCTCGACTGTGAAGTCACGAATAGTCAGGTAACAACTCTAGGAGATGGTGGGTCCCTCTATTTAGTCTTGTTTGACGTAGAAAGAGCGAACAGAAGCAGGATCTGCCCTTCTCCCGTTCTTCATACTCTTGATGTGAACGTTTATTACTTATACAATAAAAGGTTGTCATACGTACAACACAACAAGACCTGGATTTACAACCGTATCAATCTCGAAATCTCGAGTCACGTAAATGCTGCCGACCGAGTAACGCAATCTTTTCAATGTAACCAACACAAGATCTTACTCTATCGTTTGAACGATGATAGCATGACAGTAAGGCAATTTAACGATCATTCGGATGGGGATAAATACCAGAACTATTCAGGTCCACGGATGGATCTACCCAGCAATTTCCTGACTTTTTTATCAGATTTGAAATGCGCCGTGTCGAAATCTCAATTCGTAGCCCTAAACGAAAACCTGGAAAATCTCTGGAATCTTTCGCCTCAGGAACAAGCTATTGATAACCAACGACAAGTTGAAGAAGACGTGGCTGCAGTCGATAAGAATACATTGATTGCCGTTACGCAGCATTTGATTTCGACACTATGCGGTATTTTGAAAGACGGAACAGCCTTTGGACACCAGAGCCAAGACTCAATAACAACTACCTCACAGCCGATAGATGTTTTGAATGCATGGAATCAGCATCATGAGTCGCTCTGCTTGGACGATACGGAGGAGCCGTTCCTTTGGTTCACTGAAATAATTCGGGCGAGCAAAAACTGGGTTCGATGGATTTTGCAAATATATCCTATGATTGCTCCGTCGAATTCTGTTTCTTACCAAGCAACGCAACCATTCCAATCCAACGAAATGTTGGAGTTCTATATGCTTCTCATGGATGGTTATATCAGCTTGAAATTCGTCAACGCCAAAACTGGCGAGAACTTGGCGCGACACGCCTGCCAACTCCTCTTCTACGCAGTCTATTCCCAATCTCCACGCACTGACGACAAAGCACAACTGAGGTTCCAACATTTGCGAGAACTTGATTTCTTTGACCGAATATTGACCATGCTGGGACAAGCTCAAACCACCGCCTTTGGATTCGCGTTGGTGCAACTCATTCACAACGTTATGTATTCTTTTACCGACGCCTCCAAAGCATGGACGGAATCGAATATATTCTTGACCGCCACCGCTTGCTCGAAGTGTCCCTGGTTGTCCCAGAAGTCGAGTGAGCATTATACCTTTCCTATCATGCTCGAATATATGTTAATATGGTGTCTTTCATCGCAACCACCGTTGCCCAACAATTTCGAGGATCGCCGAGTAAATATAGTTGTTGAGGTCCTACGGACTTTCTATGCGATGCGTGCTGGATCGAAGCTGACTGTGGATTCAGCTCTTGCAAATATTCTGGTGCAACTGCTCCACTTAGATAGTCAGAAAAAGCAGTGTATGGATTGTCAGATCGCAGCTGTTCCTATCTTGATGGACGCCAATCCATCTTTGGGAGACTTTCTAGTTTCTAGGGAATCCGTCGCGCCCTTGATGCATATTTTGGATAGTCAGATGACGCTTGTTTTGAGGAGCAATGAAATGGACAATGCCGGTGCGGCCAAATTGACACCCATTCTAGCTGTACTGTTCAGGTTTTCACAAGCCAACCTCAAGTTCCGGCAATTAGTGAAAGCATCAATTTTTCCCAGGGATCGAGAGACGACTTTCCAAGCAATGGTCAAAGAGGCCGAAAAAGGAATCGGTTCCACCAAAAATATGACACCAATGGACGCCCCGTCCGGAACCTTGAGGGCCGGCCTTATTCGTTTGCTTAGTTGGCCCCAGAGCCACATAAAACGCTTTGTGGGCGAGTTACTTTGGATTTTGTGTGCGAATGATTCCAAAGAATTTTCCTATCGCGTTGGAATGGGCAACGCTCTTCCGTTTCTTGGCCTAAAAGGAATTGTTGAGCTGCCACCGACTATTCATTCTTAACGCCAGGCTGAGGGGAAGTCATCATGATATTGACACATGTGTGGCTAATGTACCTGAAAGTAAAAGGGTTTTTGTTAATTCCGTTACAGATCCTCAAAAAACTTCTCGTTTGGAGTTTTCAATCGTCCAGCTCTCTTATCGTTCTTGTTCTCCGGTTTCCCTTCATCATCATCGTCGTCGCTGTCATCACTGTCTTCATCGTCTCTTTCATCCATTTCCCCGTCGTCCATTTCTTCATCCATGTCATCCCACTCCTCATCGCTGCCCTGGCCGCTCTTGTACTGCTGCTGGGCTAAAACAGCCGCGTCCATTTTGATGTCACTTTGAACGCCAGTGTCGTCGCAATTTTCAAAATCTTCCTGAAGGACCCGTGCATCCCACAAACGAATGATTCTATCGTGCGTGGCACTACCCACGTAGCTCTTGTCCGCGTTGAAATATAGCTTTTCAATTGGAAATCCATCGTGATCACCTAATACACCAAGCAACTTATCGGGATGAATCTGAACAACACGTATAAGTCCATCGGAAGATCCAGTCAATAAGGTATCTTCATCGACTTTGAGCAAAGCATCGATACTAGCGGGATGCCCGGGGAACCGATCGCTCACGTCCCCCCATGTCCCCCAGCTCCACACTGCCAGAACACCTTCACCCGTACCGGCAACCACCTTTTTACCGCGTTTCATAACTAATAACGAAAGGAGTTCGTCCTCCTGGTCGTCGGAGCGTCGCACCACTTTGGTCTTATCTGTTTCTCCTTGTTGCGCCATGCGCAAGTCGTATATCGACATTGTACAATCCGCCGATGATGCCAAAAGCGTAAATCCGTCTGACGAGGTTTCAAACGCCGAAACATAATCATTGTGCTCTTTCCACTGCTGCACACAGCCAGCCGGTAGCATTCCTTTGGAAGCTGTGGAGCTTCCCATCAGCCGTGTATCCCATAACCGCACGCATCCACTTTCATCGCCGGTTGCCATAACAGAACGCGATGCTGCTACGGATGTAAACTCGTGCAACACGTGAAGCGGGGCTTTACCAAAGGAAGCGTTCGGGACTTTCCACAAGACAGGACTCGGTCCGGACGAAGAAAAGATTCCAGCGCGACTAGCATCCATACAAGCTACATCCCCCGCTGTTCCTCCCGAATAAATATGTTGCCCGTCGTGAGAAAAAGTAACGGTTCGGCAGGAAGCTTGCTTGGAACCCGTTTCGGAGACTTTGCAGGGCATAAGCTGCGTATGCAGATCGGTGGAAGACACCAACGTGTCTGGCCCTTCGTCGTCGCTATCGCTCTGCGCCATGGATGTCGCGTTTTTTCCGTTCGCCTCGAGCTCGAGCAATTCACGGACATCGTGGACTTCCACGGTCCCGTCGACCAAACCCGCCGTGAGGAGATAAGGCAAGGATGGATGAAAACTGAAATCCAGTGGCTGGTCTGAGCATTCCACCAGTGTAGCAGCCGAAGATGCCATGTCTATCGCACAAACACACTGGAGCACAGAGTGGGGGCGCACTAGTTGGAACGAAAAAAATACGCAATAGAGCTGATGCAGACAGTGATCCTTTATATTTTTCTCGTCCAAAATGGTGTTAAGGCCTCGAGTTTGTCATCTATGAAAGAAGCAACGAGGGTGAAAATCAAAATTCGTGGCTTGCCGGCTTTTTGTCAACAGTACGAAAAGCAAAATTGAATAGTCCGCAAACTTCTAAAAAATGAAAACGCATCATTATCAGTCAGTTTTTGCACCTGTTTATAGGCAAAAAATAATGATGTACAACAAAAAAATTTATTCGTTCTTTAGGTTATTTAACAGTAGTAACACAGAAAGTCATGGAAATATGAAAACCAAGGCATAACTAATGCCTGTTCGAAGATATGATGCCTCCAAGGATGTCTTTCGCTGGCCCAAGAGGATATGCTTACGTAAACGCATCTCCTTCTAGACCATTTGCACAAATCGGAGGGCTGACAGTGAACGGGATTATGCCAAGCTCCAAAGCACTTTGGCAATAAACCTCGAATCTTGTGAAAGCTCCTATGCCGGCCGTCTCCTTGAGGTACTATGTTGTTGCCGGTGTGTCTCAAAAGGCCGCCCCTGCAAGGCTTTGCCTTCGCCGTCGCCATTTTGACCTTCGATCTGTTGTGGAAATTCAGTCAAATCCAGTGGACTCAATTGAGTGCCGAGTCCCTAAGAGAGACGCTGGCATTCGTAGAGAATATCACCATCCACGAAAATGAGCTCGACTTCGTCAAAACCAACGAGTTGCATACAACTGGCAGTCTGCGTAATCTTCGGATAGCATTCATTGGCGATTCCCTGACTCGCTACCAATATCTCAGCTTGGCCTACTATGCTCAGGCTGGACGGTGGGTACAAGACAGCGACAAGCCCAACCTTTTGGGAACCCCGCGCCAATTTAAAACATGGGAGGAAAATAACAATTTTACGATGGCGCAACTAGGATATAAGGAGACGTGCAACTGTTATCGACCGCCTGGGAAGATCAATCTGAAAACCTCGTATCAGAATCGCTATTACGCTGACAAGGAGCGCAACGTATACTTGACGTACATTACGAAAACAGGAAAACCCGAAGCTCACGGGCACTGGGATGCATCGGGTGTCTACGAGCGACATCATTTGGAAGCGAATTCCTCATCGTATCTTTGGCGCTTCGATTGGGCTGAAACAATTAGCAATCATCTTGGTCGTATGAATCCAAAGCCCGACTATGTCGTACTCAACGCGGGTATTTGGAAAAATAACGATCTAACAGCCGAAACCTTCAGAACTATCCGAAAGGCCTTGAACAACATGGACATTAAAGGAATTTATAAAACTACCACGCGACGATCGTTTGAAACAAAAACATACTCGGAACCACACGATGTGGAAGGCTGTCGAGTGTTGCACCATTGCCTGAATCTTTCTTGGACAGGCAGCTTGCCGTATCGACGAAATTATTGGGATCCGGTACATTTTGTGGCTCATATCAATACCCAGTTCAATTTTCAGTTGTTGGACTTATTGCAAACCATACAGAAACAAAAACTCGCCACACCAGAGGAAGTCACAGATACACAAATCAAGGGAAGCCTTCGCATAGAAAAAACAAACACAGAATAAAAGAGAATATAGAAAAACATGAAACTGCTATTGCCGTGTCCAAGCGTTTGCCGGAATACTGCAATCCCCATGCGACCCAAAAATGACGCTTACGAGTGAAATTATCGGTCTTTTACAAAACACTGACGCGCACGTGCGTTCAAGGTTGCTGCAGCACCTTAGATTTTGATTCATTCTTATTGGTACCCATCACGCGTTGAAGTATCATGTGAGATAGACCACCGTCAACGTCAGGACTGTCGGAAGGGGGCATTTTGCGTATACTCTGAATACCTAAGGGCAACCCAGTTGGAGTTTCTGTCATGGGCGTCAAAGGCTCATCTTGAAGTTCACGGATAGGTGTTTGTAGTATTCCAGGTCCAGCTGTGGGATTAGCTGTCATTCCGGATTCGACACTTGGAGCTTCGCTGCGGGTACTGCTGCGATTGTCATCATCTTCGTCGTAAGACTGTACCTGAAAAGTGGCCCGCTTTTCAATGGCATAATCATCCTCTTCCACTTCTTCGAACAGGAAGTTGTTTATTTTCATCAAACACACATTCCAGCCTCCCGTAACATACAACAGAACGGATGACACCAGAAGGACCATTACGGTCAAGATAACGACAGCAGTAATGAGACCCTTATCGGCACGAGTGCGTCCGTCGGCTATATAGACTGATTCCAGCACTAGAGTGTCTTCGTAAGGTCTCAAGCTAAAATCAAGAGCTAAGGCCTCCGCCGTACTATCCCCCAAGACACCAGCGAAGGCCTCTTTCAAGTCGGCTTCGTTCATGTTCTGTAGCAAAACAGTATCCAATTGAATGGGAAAACGCTCGTCCAAGTATACGCTTGTCACGACGGCATCGAGGAGTACGCGTCCACTCATGCGTGGGGTTTCATCCGTGACACTGACTTGCATCGACAAAACCTGGTCAACATTGTCGTCGACGATACTCGCAAAATAGACCGAGGCCTCGTTTTCGAGCGCGTATACCTGATCAGCAGACAGCGCGTCGGATGCATCAACAGCGTCCCAGCTCACTTGCATCCATGCCGTCGACTCGTAAATCTAAAAGTTGTACAAGCACACCACCAAGAGGGACGAGAAAACTGACACGTTAGGGAGGAGTAAAGCTTGGTGCCTGTGATTATCTCATCTTTCACTTACAGCCGCTGCTCCGCTACAAATCTCGGAAATACTTAAAAGCAAAGCGGTCTGTAGAAGAGACCTGGTCGACAGAATCCTCATCATGCCGTCAATGGGGTACTTGGAATGGAGTGGAACAAGGAAAACCAACACGAAAAAGTGGGTCCGGTCAGCGAAAGAATTCAAAACGACGGCAAGCCGTTGCTTTTTGTGCACGCCGGGTCAGTCTTTTCTACCATCTCGATTTATGAAATACCGCGAGATTTCGGATGTGCGAAATCTATAGCTTGGACGGATTGACAAACAGACAATCATATTTATCTGGTGTGAAATTGACGCGGATACTCTAACTGAAAAGTAACATAAAGGAGAAAATGAACAAACGAACCAAACCATTCCAGTTGGAGAGTCCGACCCCACCCTAAGCTTCTTTCTGTTTCTCCCATGACGCGACTCGCTAGAGCACGCTGAAAGAATGATGGCGGAATCGATCCCATTCGTCGTTGTTCTCGCCTCACCAATGGATGAGTTTTATGTGAGGCCATTGCCTGTTGTTCTTCATTGGCCACTTGTTACACTCTTCTTTAAAGTTCCAAGGTCATAGCTTCATCGTAGGCAATCTGGTTCAAAATGATTCACGTCTTGAAAAGCCGTTCAACGCTTCTCACGGCATCATCGATTGTGCGAACCTCGGTTGGTTCCTCGTCCCGGTACTCTCAGACCCGCACTTACTCTCGCACTCATTCCTGGTCCAAAGACGCTTCCGGAGGCGCTATATCGGTGCTGCCTACCAAGCTTCCCTTCGGTGAACAGGCGCCTCGATTTCCACACACTCTCGGCCTCCCTCTGGTATCGAGACCTTTGTTTCCAGGACTCGTCACCTCGGTGACGCTTACGGACGAAGCCACCATTGACGCCATGGAAGCCTTGACCAAAAACCAAGATCAAGCCTACGTGAGTTGTTTTTTGCGCAAAAAGAACCCCACAGGTGTATCGGAAGGTGGCGTCATCTTGGCCACTCCCGAAGTTATTACCGATCCTTCCGACATATACCACGTGGGAACCTTTGCCCAAATCCAACGATTGACCAGGGGCGTCGGGTCGCCCAAGCCCTCCCATCCTACCGATTCTCACGATCAGTCACATGAGGATGAAACCGCTGCTACTCTCATTCTGCTGGCGCATCGGCGCCTAGACCTCGAATATGTGGACAAAATTGGACCACCGATTGATGTCACGGTGAAACATTGGAATCGATCCGATTACACGGGTGCCGACGACACGATCCGTGCACTATCTAACGAAATTATCAGCACTATTCGAGAAGTTGCGCAGGTGAATATGTTGTTTCGGGAAAATTTGCAATACTTTCCTATGCGCGTGGACGCCAATGATCCCTTTCGATTGGCGGATTTTGCTGCAAGCATCAGTGCGTCGGGGACACCGGAAGATCTGCAAGCCGTGCTGGAAGAAAAAGATGCCGAAATGCGTCTCCACAAAGCGTTGGTTTTGCTAAATAGAGAGAGGGAAGTTAGCAAGCTTCAACAAGAAATTTCGCAAAAGGTTGAGGAGAGAATGACTGAAGCACAACGAAAGTACTTTTTGACGGAACAACTTAAATCGATCAAGAAGGAGCTTGGTATGGAGCGGGATGATAAGGACACACTGATTGAAAAGTATCGCAAAACCCTTTCGGAATATCCGCACGTCCCTGAAGAGGCTATGGAGACAATTGACGCTGAATTGGAAAAGTTTTCGACTTTAGAAAAAAACTCCCCCGAGTACAATGTAACTAGGAGCTATTTGGATTGGCTCACGAGCGTGCCGTGGGGAGTCGAGACGGAAGAAAACTTCGATATTCAGAAAGCACGAAAGACACTAGATCGCGACCATTATGGGTTGGACGACGTCAAAGACACCATTTTGGAGTTTATCGCGATCGGTAAGCTACGTGGATCTGTCCAGGGGAAAATATTGTGTTTGTCTGGACCGCCAGGAACGGGAAAAACTTCCATTGCCAAATCGGTCGCTGATGCGCTTGGTCGTCAGTTCTTTCGATTTTCGGTGGGAGGGCTTTCGGATGTTAGTGAAATCAAAGGCCACCGTCGGTAAGTCGATGACTTTGCGGCTGGTTGTTGGTAGTCCAACCCTGATGCGCGCTTACTCTTATTCTTTTATCGCAGAACATACATTGGAGCTATGCCAGGGAAACTGATTCAATGCCTGAAGGCGACTGGAACTACAAACCCTGTTGTATTGATAGATGAAATCGACAAGCTCGGTACAGGTTTCCGAGGAGATCCCGCTAGTGCGCTACTCGAAGTCCTTGATCCAGGCCAAAATTCAACGTTTCGTGACTATTTTTTGGATGTTCCAGTGGACATAGGTAAAGTACTATTCATTTGCACTGCCAACGAGCTGGAGCGCATTCCTGGGCCACTACTGGACCGTATGGAAGTCATTCGGCTGTCGGGCTATGATCTCCCAGAGAAGGTCGCCATCGCCGAGCAATATCTGGTACCGAAATCAATGCGTGACAGTGGGCTATTGGTCGATAAAGCGGAACACAAGGGTGATGAAAAGGAAGCCGGAGAAGGCGCGAAAGAGACTCAACAAGAGGCTGGAGAGACGACTAGAGAGGCGGAGGAGGTCGGAGATACTCCACTGGCTAACTTCGTTCATGCCAAGGGCGTGCCTGAAACCCTAAAGTTAACAATCGACGCAGTTCGAAGCTTGGCCCGGTGGTACGCCCGAGAAGCTGGAGTGCGAAACCTTGCAAAGTATATCGATCGTATTACCCGAAAGCTCGCACTGCAAGTCGTGGCGGAAAGTGAGGGTGCCACATTGACCGATAAGAGTTCACGAAAGTCAAACACTTGGGAGATCACAGAAGACAATTTACACGAGTACGTGGGTAAACCTGTCTTTACGAGTGACCGGCTATATGAGGACGGGCCTCTTCCCCACGGTATTGTCATGGGACTCGCTTACACTTCCATGGGTGGATCTGCCCTCTATATCGAGACTCAAAGCATCAGGCGCGGGTTGGATTCGGAAGGGAAAACCCGAGGAGGCGGTACTTTGAAGGTCACAGGGCAACTCGGAGATGTCATGAAAGAAAGTACGCAAATCGCAAGTACAGTCGCGCGTGCCCGCCTTTCTGATATCAAACCGGAAAGCAACTTTTTCGACATAAACGACATCCACATGCATGTCCCTGAGGGAGCAACTCCCAAAGACGGGCCGTCGGCGGGTGTCACTATGGTAACTTCTATGCTTTCCTTGGCTTTGGATCGACCAATTCGAAACGACCTGGCCATGACAGGTGAATTGAGCCTCACGGGCAAAGTGCTGGCAGTCGGTGGCATCAAGGAGAAAATCATGGGAGCCCGAAGGGCCGGTATCAAGTGTGTCATTCTACCGGCCGCGAACAAACGCGACTACGATGAGATTCCTGACTATTTAAAGGAAGATTTGGAAGTCCATTACGCTGACACTTTCGACAAAGTGTACGAAGTGGCCTTTTCGTCCGTGGATTCAACGTAGAGACTAACAATATAACGAAGAAGGACAGGATGCACATAGCACATTTTATTAAGCCTCTTCTTGTATAACTCGCTCGGCCAGAGGTCGCCAGCATCGGGCCACACTTCGACTTTGATGTAAGGCATGTGAGAGGCCCCGTAATATTAGAGACGCGCGACTTATCATAATGAAATCGTTGGGCAGCTGAATGATTGGGTCTCGAGACTCCAATTCTTCCATGAACATTTGAATGTGCATATTGTTTGTCAAACTAGCATTGTCTTGATCATAGCCGACTTTTGCGTACAAATAAATAACTTCAGGGTCCATTTTTTGCGACCGGAAGCCGGCTTCTTGCATGAGCCGAATAATTTCGTCCCGATTATCATCGTCCAAGGCAACGATAAGTTTGGCAAACAAAACGCGTTTTTCTTTCGACAGTCGCTTCACTTGACCATAGTCAATGAGACCGAGCTGTGGGGTTCCATCATATGATCGACACAGCAGAATATTGCCTGCAAACGAATTGCAAGAAATCATTAGTGGAGGATACGAAAAAGTCCAACAGCTATCACTGTTGCGTATCGAGACATACCTGGATGTGGGTCTCCATTAAAAACGCCGTTGACTAGTACTTCGTGACCATGCACATAAAACAGATCGTCCACCAGCTTGGCATGATTCAGAGGCAGTTCGCTCCGATCCTCGTAGTTGCGCTTCGCTACGCCTGGAGCCCAACCCATCAACGTATTGTAGATTCGATTCCAAGCATTTTGAATCCGTCGTTTCCCGTCCACTACAGCAATATACAAGTCATATTCGGAAGAAGACGGTCCCACCCATTCTTTGCCTTGGGCTTCGCATTCGCGCTCTTTATTTTGCACCGCCTCCATGTACTGCTTCACCGATTGTCCTGCGCGGGCCGCGTGATGTTCCAAATCTCGTTTCAGCTCCACCGCCAGCTTGTCTCCCCGCAACTCCTCCATAACGAGCACACACTTGGTACACAGGTCCATATATGGCTTGGGGACTTGGCACATCTTACCAGGCCCAGCGAGACCTGCTTGTATGAGATTCTCTCGTACTTCATTCAATTGCAGCGCTTCCATTCGATAATCAAATTCCGTTTGAAATTGTTTTTCGATCTCTTCCAGCGCGGGCACGTGAACTGGCTGTGCGACTTGGGCAAACATTTTGATGGTGCGAACATCGCCCGTCAACAGTCGTTCGACATCGGGATAGCGGACTTTAACCACGACGGGCCTGCCATCCCGTAAAGTTGCCTTATGGACTTGACCGATCGAAGCCGCCCCGATCGGTTCGGGATCAAACGAGGCAAAGGTGGCGTCGAAATCCAGTTCTTGATCGATCACACTCCGAATAACATCGAAACTTTGCGGAGGAACTTGATCTTGCAGGACAGACATGGTGTCTTGCCAGATTGGAGGAAAGGCGTTGCCAATGTTACTCGCACACATTTGACCACACTTGATATAGAACCCCCGGAGCTCCAGAATCTTTTGCAGTCCTTGTTCCGAAGTTTCTCGGTCTAGGTCATCCCATACATCATCAGGTGAATCCTTCCACATGTGAAAACGGTATTCGAGGTACTTAGGGACTGCGAGCGCGTAGAAGGAAAGGCTCCGTTGGAGTCCTTCCGAACCGCCGACATGATCGTGAACGTATTTGGCGCCACCTAGAGTCGTCACGATTAGGCCACCCAGTACGGGATACCACAAACTCAAAGTTGGACCCGAAACAGTCTTTTTGTTTCCTAAAGACGTAGTGGCCAA
>Ga0163101_100267_pt1 | contig 11635 bp, 10 predicted proteins | sample TAMARWmetagpilot_2_FD_111548 | JGI IMG/M metagenome (GOLD analysis project Ga0163101, IMG submission 111548) | Phycosphere-associated microbial communities from TAMU algal ponds, Corpus Christi, Texas, USA - TAMU ARW1 11/11 metagenome pilot | ecosystem: Engineered > Artificial ecosystem >...
CAATCGCTGATTAGCTTGTACTTTTACAAGTCTGCAAATGGTGTGGTTGAGAGCCAGCTAGAAGCAATCACATATAAAATCTTTGGGTAATATGCTAAGAGATGTCAATGGCTCGGCTGTCGTCATTTTGAAACAGCTATCTTTAGATTCGTGCTGTGAATACATTCGATCATTCTATTGCTATTTGGAGAGATTAATAACACTCTATGATGACACAATCTACAGATGGCTCGCAATCTATCTCCCTCTGAAGAACACGTGTACTAGTATTGTCACTTGCAACAGTATCGTGTCTTTTCCTTTGTTCGCACTCTTGGTTGGCCATGGCACTTCGCACACCTTTTGCCATTTCTTCTCGCGATATCCACAGCCCTGATCGCACATCCTCTGGATAATCGTGTGCAGCGCGAATAGTTACAACCTGAACATATTCTTCAAAAGAAACCCGGGCTACTTGGTCACGTAGACTGCGCATCGAGTTTGATCGAATGAGTTGTGAATCTGAATTGTTGTTCCCGAGGTCAGGTATCCCACTGAAGGAGCAGCGTCGAGCTTGAATGTCAGTAACCAAAGAAGGAAAGCTGTGAAATCGAAACGGTCTGCGAATACAAGGCGAAGGCTGGGTGTTATCCATATGAGTCAATTGTTCTGTGGTCGCTCTTGGTTGGCAGCGTCTACGCTCCCTGTAAAGTACTCCTCCAGAATCCTGCGACTTTCGACACAAATAATAAAAACTGCACTCAACAAAATCCATACCGTCTTCAAACAAAATCGGTGTCATATACTCAAGCCCTTCACGCTGAAAGTACATTGAGCTATATCCATCTTCGTCTTGGTCCTGCTTATGTGTGCCACAGGAGCCTGCCAACGAATCGCCTCCGCCGAGATCAAGCTTGATGCTCTCTTCATCGCTTTCTTCAGCAAAACTAACACTAACTGGAGGTGGAGACATGATCTGAAATCTCGATCACACTAGTGGAAATCAATTGAGAAGAGACGTCGATCGAGTGAAAGTGACAACAGTGAAGAAACTTGCAAACGGAACCTTGTTTTTCTCACACCTTTGATTGGCAATCAAGATCAATTCCCGATAAGATAGACAGATAAGTCATAGGGACAATCAGTCATTATGCTGGCATATTTACGAAATGATAGTCAAGAGGGATAATTGAAATTGAAGAATGACTGAATTGAAGATCTAAGGGAATGAAGCGTCCCATACGAAAAAGTATCGACCACAGAATGCTGGACTTGCAATTATATTGATGTGAAATACAGTTTGGTGGTATCTGCTAGCAAACAGTATGAACTCATACAAGATCTTCCTCTGGTTTGACTGGCATTACGCCCACAGCGCCATTCGAATAGCCTGCAATTATCCATGGCACGTCTTTCAATATCTTCTCTTTCGGGCTACCGTCGCATGTATGGTCGATTCCAATAAACCAACAACGGTAAATGTTCCGCCAATGATTGCCAGGATCGATGTGAAGTAGTCGTACCAACGCCGAGATGTTGTCCGATAAGAGACAGCAACTGGCGAAAGATCAAACACAAACTTGGCCTCAGGTATTATATCGTTTCGATAGAAAGACAACTGGCTACTCTGAAGTATCTGGTATGCCCTAAGATCGCGCTTCCCAAACTTTAGCCCATCCACATTCGTTGTGATGACCTTCAGGTAGTGATGATAAGCTTCATGGAGCTCTTTTGTCACATATGCATTCCCATTCATTGGTTTAAGCTTTCGCTTTACGTCCTCAGGAAGAATCACTTTCTCTTGCTCAATCAATCGTTCTGCCACCGGCTCTCCAATTGATAAATGATGAACAACATGGGAGACGTTGGTCATATGAGGGACGAGATCATGATGAGGGGAACGAGCCTGAATGTGAAAGTTTCCGGGCACTCTATCCAATAATAGATGACCAGCAATGTTACAACCAGGGTGCTCAGCATCAACCCAACTGTGATGAAGCCGCTGCTTGTGGCGCTTGACCTTTTCTGCCCATTCATGCTCCTCGTCAGATCCTTCATCTTCGCTATCCAAACGGTCTTTCGCGGCTACTCAGCAAACAAAAGGTGAGCTTCCCGAAAAATGTTTGTACTGACGTGAATTCGGTACGTAAAAGCCTTACCCATATGAGCCAATTGGACGTTCTTTGCACTTGAGTTTTCGGTGTCTGTCTTGTGAGCGTCTTCGACCTGTTGTAACCAGTCAGCAAAGGCAACCACAGTTCGATCCCCACGGTAATCGCCACCCTTCCATCTCTCACCATCCACAAACAGCCTTAACGTCGGATATCCCAAAATCCCTTGTTTCATGCAAACCTGCTTGTGTAGAACGCAATCAATTTTAGCAATCATAACAGGCATTTCAACTTTCTTCGCATGCTCGTACTCCTCTTCAGAATACTCGTGATCGTGTTGTTCCACTAGATCTTCGGCTACATCGCTCATAACTTCCGCAAGTGTCTCCCATGTTGGCGCCAAAGCGCGGCAGTGAGAGCACCTAAAGCGAACAAACGACGGAGTTCACTCTACGATTAGCCGCGTTAATTGCACATAAAGATCCACCATCTGTTGCAAGCCCATTTCCTGATTGGCAAAATGACTTACCATGACGCATAGAAATCGACGAACAGGTATTGCTGATCTCTCAGAGCATACTCCAGGGTCTCCTCGTCCAAGCTGACTGCATCTTCGCCATCGCTGTACAACTCTTCGATAGTGCTCGTCACGCTACTGTCGAACATTTTTATATCTTTCTGATCCTTATTACGGCCAGCGTACCGCTTGCGTACGCCCTCGGCATCTACGCCCCATTTCGTAATGTGCGACGAGACATTCTGTTCGGTGCCAAGCACTGAAACTACGTCGACTACCGCATACTCACAGCGAAGATCCATCAGCGTTATATTGAAATTCAGACGAACTCGCGGATCCTTGTTGGAGTCTAATGCCAAATCTGTCACTAGCCTGGAAAGCGCATAGTTTTGCATATTAGAGTGGTCATTTGCGTTCAGCTTAGCGGACGAGAGACTGGCGAGCCGATAGGTCAAACGAAAGCAGGAAACGATTTATCTGCAAGCAAGTGTCGTCGTTTCTCATTTTTGAGTCTTTCAGCACTATTCTACTTACTTCTTAGCGAAAAATTCGCTGGATTCCATTAGAAACAAAAGCAACATCCCTGCGACAGCAAAGTAGCTGAAGTACGAGCCTGACTTCGAGCCTTCCATCAAGTCCGCCGGTACCTTTCGGTACATATCTACTCTTCCGGCCCATGCTGGAGCGACCATATTTTACAAAGACGAAATTCGGCAGCAACGAAGATCTTGTTTGTCAGTGCTGAGCTATATGCATTGATTGACGAACGAATATATTGTCGAATCTGAACGGTTGCCATGGTAACACCAAAAAAGCAACCTCGACAAGCACCACTCTGACGGTACAGCGGTACCTACAATAAATAGTCTCTGATTCTCCTGCTACCGACTTGTTGTCTGAAGCGACATTATTAGAACAAATTGAATACTTTTATTGTTTCGCTAGGACATTTTTGATTCTTAACCACGTTGACTCCACCGTGAAATACGGCAAGTTAGAACTCGGAAATGTTTCCTCTTGTAAAAAGCCAAGTGTAAGGTGAGGTTGTTTGCAACAAACGGAATTGTCGAGATGAGGGTATCTCCAGCGTTAACTATTCCACCACTTCTAGAGCCTTTCACAAATGCTGATACAATATCGTATGAGATGCAATGGAAGATTCACCGAGACGGCTTTCAGCGGGATGAGAAGATGGTAATCTTCGACCTGAAGTGGCAAAAATCATCGAAAGATCTCTGGTTGATTGGCTGTACCAACCTAGGAGAGATTTGCATATGGAAGACGCCGAATTTGGTATTAAGTGATGACGGAAACAACAGCATGAATACATCTGACTTCGCAGACGATATGAGCCGAGCTCCAATATTTCGGAGGAAAATTTCTTCGCGAATTCTGTACTCTATTCGGTTGCATACTCCTTTCAACAATACGGCCCAAACCCTTCTGGTAGCTGCAGGGGACGATGGCGTCTACATATTTGACTGGAACAAGCAAATTCTTCCGTTCCTGGAATCAGGAAGACCTAACGAACCGAATTTACCGATCACCCCGATCTCACGTTTTGTTCCCAACCCATCCGCCAACGAAGGCAAAGTCGAAATTAACGACGTCCAGATCCAGGCACACCATATATACGGAGCCGCGGGAGATTCCTTTGGTTGCTACAAATGGGATTTAACAAAGGAAACTTTGGTGACCACGTACCAATCGCCGCATCGTGGGTATCTTCATACTTTGGCTCTAACAGCGCCCTGCAACCAGAGATCTCTTCTTTTGATGGGAGGCGAAGATGGCGCTCTGAGCATTTACGATACAGCTCACGACAAATTGGTGGACGCAATAGACCTGAGCAATTCAAAAAACACCAATTCAAACGCAGTCCGTCCTCGAACATGTCCCAAACGATGGATCAGTAGTTGTGAGACGATCAGCGATGATCAATGGTGGGCTGTGGCTGGAGGTTCTATGAGAGGGGGCTTTCTAGCAACTATTCACGCTCCCACGCGCTCGGTTGTGGCAGAGCTAGGCACTAATGCATGTATGCAGAAGCTAGCTTCTTGGCAGCACACCGTTATATCGGTTGGAAACGATGGTATGACAACACATTGGAATCCATTTAGTTTGGAGCAGACACAGTGTGTCCAATCAAGCCATAAGTCAGGCTATGCCATCGCTATATCATCTAGCGACGATCGTATTGCAACCAGTGGAGTCGGAAGCACTGTAGACATTTTGGAGGAGGGGACTCAGCGAACATTCCAATTGACAGCAATGTGACTTTTAGGTTGCACTACTCCCATCTAAGTAAACGATGATTTACTCACTACCATTCGACGCCGTTGACGCAGTGCTCAAGTCACGATGCATCATAGTTCCCTTGCGTACCGTATGGTTGTTGCCGTACCCGAACAGTTCATTCGTGTACTTACTCTCGTCGATTCTCCCATCAGATTTGGTAAATTTGGCTTTGGCCAGAGCAAAGTAGGTTGACATGGTAAGCATGCAATCACTTCCAGCTTGATGTTCCGCACCCAGTCGTTGACAACTAAGATCATCTGCCAGCCGTTGGAGTCCGCCAAAAAAGTTGCCGTCCAGAATACTCGTCATGTATTTGATATCGTAAATTGTAGGAAAGTAAATCTTGAGCAGCTCAAAGAATGTTTTTTCGTCTGCTGGTAAATCTTGTGTTGTCAGAAGCTTTAGGAGATATCCATAATCATATCCAGAATGAAAAGACACCCACTTGACGCGATCGTCCAACACTAAGCCCGAAACCATCAGTAGTTCTCCAAACAATCTGGGATTGATACCTCGCGTAGCATGATCTTCAAACGAAATTCCGGACTTAACCAAAAGATCAATCGAGTCTTGCGCAAACATATCGTCTTCCAGGCTAAATTGGAAATTAAACTGCCAGCAAGGGCATCCAGGTGCAAAGTTTCCGTTCGCATCGGCGAACGATAGTCCGAGCTGAATGATTTTCAGTAGATCCACGTTTACTTTCAGAGATTTGTAATGATAGTCTGGCGAAAACGTTTCCGTGATTGGCTTTGCAACAACACCCGGAAACTCAGTGTCCATTGCAACGTAAGGATATTTCTCGATCACTTCCCGTATAATTGCCATCTCTTCCTCTACATTTTCCGCCCACACATTTCGAATTTCAAGCACCTGCTCATTGTAGGTAAAGGTATACTTAGAAACAGCGTTAGAATTTGGATTTTCTGTAGCACTGCGATAGGGCGAACCAGAACGAGGACGACTCGGAGTGCCGGTAAGTTGCCTATTGATACGTGGACTGAAGATGGGCGACTGCGTCGACAGCTTTGTCGACGAGAAGGGCCCCACCATTGCCATGTTGCAATCCTGCTTCAGCTCCTACTGTTTCTTGAAGCGGTAGGCACCCTTACTAGAACGAAGCGACGGCATATAGACAAACCAGAGCTCGTTGTCAGTTCGCAATTTATATTCGGAAATGGCAGAACTGCAAGAGTGGGTTCAGAGGTAGAACGAAAAGAGTAAAAAAATCTCATCGAGGTCGTTTCGCACAGCACGCACCAAGCTACGCTGCAAACCAGCTGATAGAGAAGCAGCAGGAATCGTAGTCAACTTACATTACGGTTACTGTTACGCAAAGAGCCCTAATTTTCATCCGCTTACTGTTTGTTCGCTGTGAAAGAAGTCACTAATGTGACAAAGGGCAGGGTTCGAAACTGATGGCGAGCAGACACAGGCAGTGTTACAGTTAGTTCGGAATAAGACATCCGCCAGCGACGACGTCTGCCTCGCCAAAACAAGTAAATCCTGCCTGCACTATGCAAAAAACCGCTCGAGACAAACAGACGTGCTCCAAGTCCGTATCAACAAAAATGGCTGAGGCCTGGAGATCTCAAAGTCAGTCATTAAGTAATGCTCGACAAGCGCTCACCGTCATAAAACCCAACCACAGCCCAGCCCAGGTATATAGTCTCCCAGTGATAGCAACGATGGCTGAAATGACTGACGAGCAGCTGAAAGAACTAGTCCATGCTCTGGTTCTGAACGTTGATTTGAAAACGACCGGTCTAAATAAGTTCATCAAACTGCTTTCGAAAGAAGTTGGCTATGATCTCAAGGCAAAGAAATCTTATATAAAGCAAGCCTTAACCGATGCTATCAACGCCATGGAAACGGAAGAAGAATCGGAGGAAAGCGACAGTGATGTGCCAGTTCTCAAACCAAAACGGAAAGGAGGTGGTGGCCTTTCAGCGAAAAAGGAGATCAGCGACGCCTTGGCAAATTTCTTAGGAAAAGGAAAAGAAATGGCTCGTACCGACATTGTCAAAAGTCTCTGGGAGTACATTCGCGAGCACAACCTACAAAATCCCGAAAACAAAAAAGAAATTATACTCGACGACGCCATGCGCGATGTTTTCGGCTGCGATCGCTTTACAATGTTTACGATGAACAAATACATTGGAGCGCATGTCAGCCCTTTCAAGGCCGTAGATTTGAATACAAATTCGACACCTTCCAAGCCTCGGAAACGAAAGGTCTCTACCAAGGCATCCGGGGAGAAAAAGAAGCGCCAACCTGGTACACAACCACCCTATCGGCTTTCTGCCGAGCTGGCCGAGATTACTGGTGAAGCAATATTACCGCGACCCCAAGTCGTTTCAAAAATCTGGGAATACATCAAAGCCAACGAGCTGCAAAATCCGAGCGACAAACGTGAGATACTTTGTGACGAGAAACTGCGAGCTGTTATGAAGAAACCCAAGGTAACAATGTTCAACATGAACAAGTATATTTCGCCGCACATTTTGGAACGTGTCGAAAGAGTCGTTCCCAATGATGTTGGAGTTGATAGCGAAGCAAGCAGTGATGTATGATAAAGTTAAAATTGCCGTCAGACTATAGAAAAGAATTGAGCTAGGCAACGATTGCTTTTTTCATTCTTCAATTGCAGTTTATACTACTTCTTTTTTGTAAGATATGATACCGCTCATCCATAAGCTTCCGAAATCGACGCTTCCCACTTACAACAGGTTTCACCTTGCACTCACCGCCGACGATATCCATTAGCCTAACTTTCCTTCGAAGAGACTTTCGCACAGCGTCGTCTCTCCACTTTTCGTTGTCAACGTAGTCTCGGATATTCCAAATTACCACAGTATCTCCTTGATACAGAAATCCGGTCTCACGAAATCGTCCAGGCTTTAATAGCTTTGAACGTTTTTCTCTCGCCATCCTCTGTACATCCGTCGTTCCCGCTAAAATCTGTTCTTTCATTTGCAATTGTTCTCTGGTGCGATTGTGTCTCGCACATGTACTTTCTTCGCAACAATTTATGCAACGTCCAGCCACACACCCTTTAGTTCCAGGTTTTTTACCACAATTACGGCATTTTGCAATCGTTAACAGTCCAGCTGCGAATTCTGATACAGTGGGAGAAAGCATGTCGCGGCTCATAGTCTGGGTCACTGTTATCTGTAAGACGACCGATACCTTTTGTTTGCAGACATGCACTTTTTGCAGACTCGAGGGGTACTGACAGTGAGGGCAATGCAAATCACAGTCAGTATTGTCACAGTTGGAGATGGTTTGTGTTTGACTAGAAAACACGGTCCGTCTGCCCATCTGCTCCGACGCCGTCACTCATAAAAAGATAGCCGCCACTATCACAGAAGGGCACCTGACCAGGCGCATAATTTGATTCACATTTACAGTTAGATCTGTCATCTTGACTCATTGGAAAGTTAACTTTTGAGAAGGCCTTTTACTGTTGATTAAATCTAAGGTATAGAGCCCTGACGCCTACTCTAGGGAGGACATGACATCTGGTTGAAGCGGCTCTTTCGATCGACAGCAGACGAGGCTACCCATTCCGTATTCCTTATTTAAATGAAGAAGAGTGTAGTTCACTTGATTGGCACAGCCCTGTGGTTCGTACTCGCATGGATCGCTCCTTCATGCTCGTGAGTATGCAGAGTGCAAATTAGAACCCCGGTAGATTTAATGTGTCCTCAGCAAACGAATCAGTTGCCATATTTGCCGATGACGTCTCCTAGCATCAGCATGTGATGAGAAATGTGTGATTGCACTTGTCATACTAGCACGCATGACAGCTCACGACCAAGACATGCCATGACGGCCGGCCCAACAAACTTACTTGCGGTAATTCTCATTAATCCTCATTCACCGACACTGCTCTCGCTTTTTTGCTGCTCAACTAGCCATGCAGGTAAATTTGACAATCCTCGTCCTCTACCTCCCGCAAAGCTGCGCTTGATATGTTGGTCCGCAATCTTGGCGACGTCTCCAGAAGTCGTCAGCGCCCGGCGTTCTCGTTCAAGTTGTTCGCATAATCGCTTTTGCGCTTCCATGGTTTCCAGACGTTCTCTTTCCAGTCGTTCTCGTTCACGAGACATAGATTTGTGATCCCAGTACTGCAGCAAATCGTTCGGTACCATAGGATCATACGGGTCTTCGGTGGCCTTTTCATGCAGGTTTCGCAGTTCCTCAGACTCCGCACAGAGGACTGGACTGACACTTTCCTCCGATTCAAATTGGTCGGCTGCCAATTTCGATGAGGCCTTGATTTCCATCGATGGATCATCGTGTTCTCGCAAATTTGGCTTGAAGAAAGTCGTAATGATGGGTGCCGAAGACAATTTCGTTTGTGCGACGTCGACAGTTGCTCTCGGAGGATTCAGTAGCGGCTCAGTGCTGGGTTTGCTGTTGACATCGCCACGTCGCCGCCCTCGTGCCACCGTAGGTACAAAGTTCATGTATGCTGCTGCCACTCCTTGATTGTGCTCCCCATTTAGAACTGAAGGCGCACATGCTGTATCGGGACACAGAGACGGACTGTGATCCGAGATACCCGAGTGGGTATGACTACTCGCATCGTTCCTGGATTTTTTCGCCGCGGGTAAATCGCCGAACAGGCCTCCGTACATTTGTCAGCTTTTTCTTCAATACATATGCTATGCTTGTTCTAATGCCTACCTATTCACAGCCAGAAGATGTAGTCTACTTCTCCTGACTGCCGTCTCGCAACCAAAAGACTCCGTTTGTGAACATTCCTTTCAATTACATTACATTACTGCCTAATTCTGACTGTGAAAACCCTTCATCGTTCTCCGGGTTTCCAAGACTTTCGTCATTCACAGTCACTGTCAAACCTGAAACCCTCTAACAGTCAGTTTCAGTTATTCCGGGTTTCAGCGTTCACAGTCAATATCCTTCACAAACACAATTTAGCAGTAACAAGTAAGGGTTCCACGAAGGCCGACGAAAATAGCGACAACATAGTAAGATTCGTGATGTTCATTTTTTATCATCTCGGCAACATTCATATTCAGAAGACTTATTCAATGGCATGGAAAATGACAAAAGCGGTCCAGCGAATCTGGCCAGCACGACAGCACCAGAATCCGAAGGCTTGGTCTTCCTTACCCTTGGCGATGGAGACTTCTCGTTTTCGCTTGATTTCGCGAAATGGCTGGCAACCAACAAAACTTTTGGGGATCAAAACGGGTCTTTGCAATTAATCGCTACGGTAATTGACTCTCTCGAAGAAATAAAGCAAAAATACAAGAATGCTTCGTTTCTGCTAAAAAAATTGGAAAAATTTTGTGAACTTTCTCGTTTGACGGCTACGACCTGTTTCAACGTAAACGCTGTTGATGCTTACGACCAGAATGCAAATGCACTTAAAGGGTTCGGGGGCGCTGATCGAGTAATCTTCAATCACCCCCATCTTGGAACAGAAAGCGCCACCCTTCATTTTCATTTTCTATGCCATCTATTTCATACCGTCAAAGAAACTTGGATGAAATCTGGAGGCCTATTCCATTTGACTTTGGCGGCTGGGCAGTATTCAAGGTGGAAGTGTGAACAGGCGGCAGAGCGACATGGCATGGTGGTTTTAGATCGCTGCGATTTCCAACCACCTCATGTCTCCGAACCCTACTACCACTTCCGTAGACATCAAAGTGGCAAGAGCTTTGCGAATCGGACTGCCGGTAAAAGTGAAACAATAACGTATGCAAGACGATATGACAGAGAAAAAATATATGCATCCTCCTGGCAACCCTGCTGGTACGACGAGAGTATCAAAAAAATTGAACGAACTGAGATGAAATGTCCCCATTGCGATAAAATGTTTTTAGAAGAAAGGTCGGTCAAGAATCATGTCATGGCCAAGCATCCGCACGATAAGAAACGAAGACGAGATGGAGCTGTTTTTTCCTGCCTCCAGTGCGAACCTTGTCGGATTTTCGAGAACCAGAGAGCGCTAGACGATCACACACAAGCAAAGCACCAGGCTGTGCATTTGGATTTGCTTCCGGACTGGTCAAACATTACGAAGGACACCTCTACGTGTGATACGCAAACCTCTTGCGAGATTTGCGACATGCTGTTAGATCCAAAACTCGACTCCTCCGCCCACCACATTCAAGCGTTCACGCCAGTAAATCTTGCCCAGGCAATTAGATTGACAGAGCGCTTTAAATGCGTTTATTGCTGCAAAAGCTTTCAAGAACAGCGCGCGCTTCGGCAGCATGAGAATTTTTGCCGAGACTAGCCGTAAAGCAATGTTTGGTATGGTGCAGGTCTTCCATCTTCCCTAGATTATTTTCAACAAATTATGGAAACACTATGATGGAGAGAGAAAAGGCGTGAAGGCGAAATTAAAAAAGATACTCAAAGGAGGCAAATGGTACATGTAAACCTTCAATAATGCAACATCAATCGCTTGTTGGATCTCCACCGCCTTGCTCTGATGAAAAATCAAATTGTGCTTCTCCTGAGGTTGAATATAAGTTCGGGCTTTCGCCGAATTCTGGCGCAGAATGGGAAGAATAGGGATTTGAAGTATTCAGGGGAGTTGGCTGCTGATCATGCGCTTGATATCCTATGAAGGAAGAGCTTAGCTGTTGTGCGGATGTTGGGCCGTATCCAGCGGTTGGTTGATATGGTATTCCTGATGGTCCCAACACTATAGGCTGCTTGCCATTTGTTGGAAATGAGTAAGGGCCTG
>Ga0163101_100268_pt1 | contig 11605 bp, 5 predicted proteins | sample TAMARWmetagpilot_2_FD_111548 | JGI IMG/M metagenome (GOLD analysis project Ga0163101, IMG submission 111548) | Phycosphere-associated microbial communities from TAMU algal ponds, Corpus Christi, Texas, USA - TAMU ARW1 11/11 metagenome pilot | ecosystem: Engineered > Artificial ecosystem >...
ACTTGGAACTCATTAATGCGTATTTTCAATACGCCGGAGGCTTTCAGCCAAGACAAGCTTTTGATATCACAGCTACCATGCCCGACAATAGCTATCGAGATCCCATGTTTATCGTGAAAGCAATAAAAGCCTGAACTTCTTGGTGATTTTGGAATCAGGAAAGTGTTTCTTTCCGTTGGTGTGTGCGCATTTCTAGCACCTTAGTATGCTAACATGATAAATCAATGAAAGGAAATGCAAAGATGCAAATTCCCTGTCATGGAAATAAATGTCAGTTGGTGCTTGTGCAAATTTCACTTCATAGCTATCTCGTTCGTTTTCAGGGTTAGCTCATCGTCTGGTTCGATTCTCAAATGACGTAAGCAAAGCCAATATTACCCTAACTGCAAATAGCCAACTACTTTGTCCAAGAATGGTGTCAGAAGTCATAATCCTATTGTTTTGGTGAGTAACGACAGAGACATAAATAGTAAAGCAAAATTAGTCATTAGGCCCTATCCTGCGTCGTACCGAATCCTGTATGATGGCAAGATCACGCATGCCTTCCGCCATGAACAAATCACGGCAATATAATCTCGATGTGTACCAAGCCAACCTTGGGAAAGCCGAAGAGGTTTTGTCCAATGGTGATCATTTCGTTTTTCCTAATTGCACGAAATACGAAGTCGGCCTCTTCCTTGACCAAGCAGAAAGTTCCAGCGACTAAGATCGATTACAAGGTACCGACATGCAGCTTATGCCGGCCAAAGTTGAGAATGATTTCCGCCTTAGTCCAAAAGTACACAAACACTTTCGGCCTACGATGCCAATGTCGCCACTGAGCAAGACCTCCCCACCTCGTCTGGGTTACAAATTAGGCACTCGCTTGTACAGGGCTCCGCAGGCCGCGATTCGGAACCATTCTGTGGTTAGTTCCAGGGATGACGTGATGAAGGGCGCACGTCGGAGACGGCCCAGTCGTGGCATTAGCCATGGCAGCCAACGTCAGCAGCAGCAGCAGCAAGAAGGCATGGGATTTGCGTTAGAGCGACAATCGTCGGATAGGTCGTTGGGATTGGAAGAAATATTAGAACCGCCCTTGTGGCATGAGCAAAAGGATCCATATCGAAGACTCAACGGAAGTGGAAGAGAGCTAGGTGGTAGTGTGCCAGAAATAAATTGGAAACGGACACCACCGGGTCGCAAGCTTAGAGCCTTGCACATACTTCAAGGCAATGAAGATTATTCAGAGTATTTGGAGGATGAGTCTTTCCGAACCTACAACTCCTTTGAATGCCGGAGTTCAAAGGAAAAGGTTGCCAGTCCCGTAAAATCATTATGGACTATTACAAATTTATCCCAGCTCCTCCTTATTGTTATGCTGGGTGGCTTTATTTTTGACTCGCGCCGCAAGGGAAAAACTCACAAGGCTCAGCTGCAGCAGTATGACGAAGAACGAAGCCATTTGCTTGATCAGATGATGTGGATTGACAAGGCTGCCAAAAAAGTCCATCAACGGTACCCCGTTCAATCTCCAATAGATTTGGATCAAGAGACTAAAGAGCAGCTCAAGCAGGAAGTTAGGGATGCACAAGATTCTTTGCAAAAGCTTCAGCTACGGGTCCAGCTGAATGATAGACAGTTTTTACACGAAAAATTTGGAGACAAGCCGTTGCAAGTGGGCTTGAGCTTGGATGCGACGGGGACGGAACGTATCTCCATTGCGTTGTCTGATGACACTCCCCACGCTGTCTCAATATTTGTACAGCAGGCTGACAAGAATTTGTGGAGTGACCTTCGTTTCGAACGACTTCTTTCAGGATCTATAGATGTATTCTCTACCCAAGCAACCACAACTCCATTGCTAGAATTTCTCGAGCGCTCGCGTGGTTGTCATGAACGCGGCGCTGTTGCCTTGAGACAAGAGGAAGACCGCGACATCATGTTTTTGGTTCTTCGGATAAATCTCGAAGATCAGTCTCCGCTCTCGAACACGGACGTGTGTATTGGACGCGTAGTTAAAGGCCTAGATTTGCTGACAAGTCGCGTTTCCTGAGCGCAGATGTCTGTGGATGATTTTTTCGTGCGACGCACTTTCTCCTAGAATGATAGGAAACGGTTATAGGAGTTTCTATTCTCTCAAGCTAAAGCTCATCCTAAGCATATCTTTGTGATTGCCAACAAACTTCTCGATTTTGGATTTGTTGGCATGGCGAAATATAAATAGAGGTTATGCATTGGAACAGCACCCGAGGGGTAGCCAAGCAGACGCCGAGGAAACCATATTTGGACTAGTTGATCACTATCAACTCAGCTGTTAACAGAAAAACACTTCCTTCATACCCTCTGAACTCTCTTATGATAGTCCTTCCAAAGCACAGACACTATTTATAAATTGATCCTCTCATGACATTTTGCTTTTTGACAAGCGCCATAGCACCTGTATTAGCCCCACACGACATAAAAGTCATCTAAAAATTTCAATGACCTGCTAATGTGATGATCGAGCTTCCATGATGACCGCCACTTGTAGAAAGAAAACCTAATGGGAAATCTCTATACGACGATCAAAAAGAAGTTTGTTGTTGTCGTCGTTGACCTCAATGTCAGCAAGCGTAGTCCAATTGTATTGACAAGCGGTTATCCGCAGCTCAACGAATTCTGATTCATTCCATACTCGAAAGAGAAGTAAGGTCAAACTGACTATGCCTCGCCTGGGGGGCGGATCGTCTGGCCAGACACCCCTGCTGGATGGAGACGACTCAGGAGGACCCCTTCCCTTGACCCAAACTTTGTCGTCGCTGCGTTTAGAGCCCACACAAAATCTTTCAATAGTTCCGGAGAAGACAAGGTCAGAAAGGAAAACGCCAATCAAATTCACATCTTTTCAAATGCCTCGCATATCTTCCAGTTCCAGTGACCATGCTCCTATGCTACCAGACCGGTCACCGGAAGCCATGCAGAGTGTGTCCCTACAGAAGCTATCACAACGATCTGTGAATACTTTTCGGGCTGCTGAGCATGGAAAAGTGGATATTTTGCCAATTTCGATAGCATCTTCTACTTTCAATAGAAAACGAGCCGTTTCCTCGAATAACATGTCATCAGGCTGGTACGGGCAGAGTTCTATGCCACAGTCCGAAAGGCCAATGCCTCGTACGCAATCACTAAGATCACGAAGATCGAGTAGCAAACCTGCTTGCTATGATGATGAACAAAACGACGGTCCGGATAAATCGGTAACTCCTTACACTCGTCACGTCAGACATGGATGGGAGGACGCCGACTTCGGAAGTCCATACAAACTATCACACAAATCGTTGCGACGAAGCTTCACTCTCAACAAGGCTTTTCTAACGCTGCAACTCGGTCATTTCTTACAACTCGCGGTGGTTATGGTTGTGTCCTTTTTAGTTTTCGACTCTTATCATAGAGCCATTACGACGACCGACCAGCTAAGTAAATTCAAGAACGACGAATCCATGTTGCTATTACATCTTCATCGTGTGGAGCAGCAAGCCTTGAATCTTCACGAAGAATTTGACAGACTTAGCAAAAAAGATTTCGTCGAATCTCACAGCATTCAGAACGAGGATGGTAGGATTGAGCGGAAAAACGCGGTCGTGGTTGACTCAGAACTGATTCGAAAGCAGACACAACAGCTCAGGCAAATGGAAGAGGAGCTGAGCCACGAAGTACGAGCGCTTCAAGAAAGTATTCAAATCGCCGCTCGCAGCTGCATTGTTAGAACTTTTGGAGAGGGTCCAGTCCAGGTAATCCTGGATCTTAACTTCGGTGAAAGGAATATACAGGGTGGCACAAAACTCACCATTCTGCTGTGGTATGATACCCCTCATGCAGCCTGGACGCTACTTGAACAAATTCGAAAGGGGATTTGGGACGGTGCTAGCTTCAGACTTGACAAGGGGAGATCAATTGCAGCGGCTCCGGAAAATCCTGACAGGGAATCAAAGCTCGAGTTTATCGAACATTCTCAGAAAAATCACGACCCATGGACGATTGGGTTGAGCGATTTTGGCGATGACGGAATCGGCCTATTTGTCAATCTGAAGGACAATTCGGCTTTCCACAAACAGGATGTCTGTGTTGGGAAAATCATCGACGGTTTCGATGCACTGCAACAGCTAGTTGATCTTTCAAGGAGTCGAACAAACAAAATATCGATAGCCGCGGCGACTGCCTCTCATCTCACTAGAGAACATACTTCTGGGCTCGTATAGCACAAATAGAGAATTTGCTTGCTCCCTTCCAATAAATTGTTCGTTGAAAACATTAAAATCCTTTAAATAAGGCTTGCTCTTCGCTTGTCAGACGTCTACTATACGAGTTCGCATTTCCGGGAGTGAAAGAGTCAAAGTTAGAGGAATCTGTGGCCCCGCTGAGGTGCGGTTTCCAAGGCGCCTCGAGGGTTTTTTTCAACAAGGCGCGAAACTTTATCTTTGACATTTCGAACCATGCATGTTTTTTAATATCAAAGTAGCCTTTGGACAGATTTCCCAAGCGTTTTTCAGGTTTTCGGATCAAAAGGTCCTGAATCAGAACTCTCGCATGACCTTCCACCGTTTCTGGAATCGTATACTTCTGCATGACAATGCGCTTGAACATGTCGATTTGGCTGGAATGTTTGAGATAGAAAGGAGAGTGTCCTACGAGAAGCTCATATACAAGGACACCGTACGACCAGTAATCGACTGATTTATCGTGCCCTTTCGACAAAATAATTTCGGGTGCAAGATATTCAGGAGTGCCAACCAGTGTGTAAGTCTTGTCGACTACCACTTTAGCAAAGCCAAGATCGATGATTTTGCAATAGCCCTCAGTATCAATCAAGATATTCTCCAACTTCAAATCTCGGTAAGCGATTTGCCTTTGGTGCAGGTGCCCAATAGCCTCGATAGTACAGGCAGAGTAGAATGCTGCGTGGTCGTTCACCAATCCCAAATGTTTTTGTTTCTGTTTTTGGAGAACATTGAAAAGCTCGCCTCCTGGCACAAGCGGAAGAAGAAGATAAACATTCTCTTCATCTTGAAAAGATGCAACCAAGTTGAGAATGAAAGGGTGTTGTAGCAAACACAGAAATTCCTTCTCGTTTATAACACTCTGCTCTTGCTTGGATTCAAGCAGCGTTCGCTTACTTATTGATTTTAAGGCGAAGGACTTTCCCGCTTTCTTGGTGTCACTAACCAACCAAACTTCACCAAAAGCGCCTTTCCCAAGTACCCTATGCTTGTCCAAATCCGACAACAAAATATTCCTGTCCTGCAAAGTTTTCGACAACGCCTTACCTTGACCTAGGCGGTTTATATCGCCAATCACACTTTCGATATCTTCTCTTTTCAGTACCCATGTGGTCAAGTTCTCCTCACAAACAGCGCTGTGCGAGCTGATGTGTGCAGGATCTCCTCGGACAGATTTGTCGCCAAAGTAGTCGCCTGATTCCAAATTAAACGTCTCGTGCTTCTGGCTCAGAACAAGTAATCGCCCGTGGCGGATGATCCACAAGTTCATGGGGTAAGGCTTGCCTGGTTCAACTAGTTTTTCACCTGTCTTGTAGCAAGCCTCTTGAATCATATTGACAAGCTGATTAATTTCTGGGTCGGTTATTGCACTCTCAGCAAAGATGGGAATACTCTTGATAAATTTTCGTTTCATTTCAAGTTCCAGAAAATTCTTAAGGGGACCGACAGTCGCCTCAAATGTCTCTCGGTCCATTGCGAGGGTGGTCACCTTGCTCATTGCCGTCACATTCGCAGCCCGGTGTTCGCCAGTAAGTAGGGCCCTTTCTCCAAACCAGCCACCTGGTCCCACGATTTGATCTTCGAATTGGCTATCACCCAATCCTATGTCATGGATTTTCACGTTTCCGGACTCTATGATGTAAAAAACATTTCCTTCGTCCCCTTTTTGAACAATTCTTGCCCCTTCTTCCCAGTGGACAGGAGTCATAGCATTGGTAAACTTCGTGATAGCATGGTCTTCAAGATTTTTGAAAATGTCAATTTTCCGGACGAGATCCTTCATCTCCTGCTCATGATCGTGTGTTTGGCGAGCTACTAAATGGCGAAAGGTATTCTGGTCTACTTTCCAGAGAACAACTTGAGTGTCGGGGCCTGCCACACATGATACAGCTCGAGGACAGTCGTATAATAATGCCAATTCCCCAAAAGAACTGCCGCTATATGCCTTTCCTACGACTTGTTTGCCCGAATCTTTCGTTTCGTCCATGTACAAGACCATTCCACTTTCAATGATGTAGAAATAGTCACCAATAGCACCCTGCGTGATTATGGGAGTTCCCGGTCCAACAACTTCTTTCTGCATCGCGTCGACAAATTGGTCGCACTCTTCAGTGGACAAGTCCATGAAGATGAAATTTTGCATCAGAACGTCATGAATAAACATGCTTTCCTTCTCACTCTTAGGAAAACGTGGAAAAATGAACGACTGAGCTTCTAACAAGGTAATTGGCGACGCATAAATTACATTGCGACTTTTGGGTCGGGCTTTGTTGAACCGGGAAATTTGTTCCTCGACCACACGGATCTTTTTTTTGTTGCGAAGGTTCTGTTTAGATCTATCATTCGCATCAGTCCAGCCAAACTCTTCTGGATCCTTCAGAGCCGCCAAAAAAAAGTAAGAAAGCTTTCATGGTAAGCATTTTGGAAAAGGAATATAGAGTAAGCCGATTGTTTTGGGCGAGAAGTGCTTACCACAATCCCACCAAATTTTTCCTCTTCTTCTCCTCCGCAACAAATCTGAAGCCAAGAAGCCATTACACGCAGAGAGAGTTGTCGCTTTTTGCGAGAATGAAATTACGAAATGGCGTGCAAGTGATTTTTTTAAATTTTGCAGGATGGAGAAGACCTCCGAAAGAGGAGAAATTGCATGTGAGCCCGGTCTACGTGTATTTTCAGTTTTGTTGGTAGCAGACCACGTCACCTTCGCACAGGTACCGGTACTGAGTTAAATTTCCGCATTTACATTACATTGATATTTCATCTACCTTACCTGATTTGCCGTCTTGCTTTACAAAATCAAATGCGTTGGCATTCGCGGATGGAGCCTTGCCAGAATTGTCCATTTTACATTCTATGAGATCGTATAGCTCATCCTCATAAGGCCGGAAGAAACGGAGACTAGAAATGGTAGCCAAGCCAGGACAAAATCTGATGAATCTAGCTTACTGTTAATGTTACAAGTGCACTTCGAATCTGCATTCAATCTACCTCCACAACTAAACTCGGCATTCCACGAATTGAAACAATTCGCTGTTAAAAAAAATTGGTTTCGATAGCTTTTGCCAGGCCATGGCAAAACAACTGGGCGCAAAAAAAAGTTCCACGGTGCAGGATGGACGCATCAAAAGAACGGCTGACGACTAGGGGGTCTTGATTCAAAAAAGAAAGCTCCCCAGGTTCGCCAAGCTCAAAGAGTCCTTTTCTGTCCTATGTGATCCCTTCATAGGCGATGAGCGTTATTTCAGCTGGCTCCTTTCCCTCCAAACAAACCTGCTACCCAGCTCTTAGTTGTTTGAACACTGCGTGACACTTGAGGGGCAATCTCCTCGTCTGTTTCGGAATTCCACCGTTTCGAGTCTGGTTTTTGGAATGGCGGTCGCTTTTTCGCAAAAAATAAAGGAGGGCGACCACAGTTGGGCTTACATTGCGAAGTATGGGAGGCCCCGCAATACTCACAAAAAGTGGGAACGACGTAGGTACCAGCGGGCATCATCTCAACACCCGTCCCGTTATGAGTATTGTGTTTACGAAGAAATGACCAGAAATCAAGCGGTTGCCGGCAGTGCTTCAACGCATAGAGCAACAAGATATTATTCCTGTGAGTCGTCAACACAGTGATCAGCAAGTTAGAATTGCTGCACGTACCGAAAAAAGGTCGAGCTTGTCCTCAAAGCTTGTGTGGCACATGGAAACGCCTCGGCACGGTGCGTCAACAGTTGTAAAAAGTCGATTGATGAAATCAGCTTCGTCATCCTTTAAGCTTTGATCGTCTTCGTCGCCATCATTGTAGCGAAATGCTTGAGATCCCTCATCCCGGAAGGAAGCGCTCGATCCTACTAGAGACCGCCGTCCTGCGCTAGGAATTTCTTGCGTATGATCTTTCGCCACTGGATCCATGCAATTCACAGCTGCTTAGATATGGCCGACAGCAAAGGTATCTGACAGTGAGGGTAACAGCGATTTCAACGGTTTCTCGGGGGTCACTTTCGAAAGACGGAAACTGAGAATCGCGATAGCGGGTGAGAAGGATTTGGTAAGCATTTTCTGTTGTTGACCAACGTAACAACAGTAACTCACAATCACACTATCAGAAACCTGTCAAGACGTCAGTTTCATATGGTTGGCTGAATAAATCGAATAATTGTATAGTCCGCTGACAGTCTTATTTAGTTTGTGCTTCGTCAAGCAAGCCCCGACGACTGGAAAGCATGAAACCGCCCATCACAACACTTGTAACTTTATAAAAAGTGCTGACTACAATGTAAATGTGGCCACAAAAGGTGATCACTCGAGTTCACTCTGAGGGAATATAGGAAAGACAAATTCGCTCCCATTACATCTAGAGATATTGAAAAAATATCGACCATATTGACGTCAGCTACTCACAGTCAATTGCGAGTTCAACGCCATTGTTTGCAGTGAGCAACTCATACATTTTTTTGGAACCTTGCCTACCTGGGAAATTTTGATCTGAGCTGGGTGCGTCCTAATGAATCTAAATCTATTGGCGGTGGTTTTCCTTTCAGCTTCGTCAGATTTGCCGACATTCGTCATCTCATTCACGCCTTATGTAGCGTCGCGATGGTGCAACAAAAAACCCGTGCAACTTGAAGATCGTAGCCCCGGTAATTCATCATTTCGATCTGTAAGCGTCAAACGCTTCTCCCGCCGCGAGGACGACGACGAAACTCCACTCGCCTTGAAGGTTATTGATCGTTCATGGAATTTTGTCTCCTTTGAAACGCCGCTGCTTGGTATCGAGCTGGGATATTTTCTCATATTGGGAGGTATTGCTTGCGTTTCTTCAATTGTTCAAACTATCTTGACTATCTTGTTATTTGGCTTGTTTTACTTCGCTGTGCGAGAATTGGCAAATGAAGGCGATGACATTTTCGATACTTTAGAGCATGCCAAAAATGATTCCAAATTGATGGCTCGCGATGAGCTCGAATCAAATGAACGGCTGTTAACTTCCTTTTCGCTTTTTGGGGCCGTTGTTTTGGGGAGCATTATTGCACCAAGGGAGGGTGACGAGGTGACTTCATCGCTCTTTTTCGTTTTCGTGTTGTTAGCTCTTCCAGTCACAGTATTGGTATCGGGTGTCATCGATCTCAAAAAAGATTCGCCTTCCATCGACCAGCAACTGATGGCTATGTGGGACCAAAAATTCGCCAACCGGAACCACCGTGAGAAATAGGCACCATAAACTTGTCTCTTTTCTTGCTAAACCAAGTTAGCTGACTTCGGCCGTAGATACAATACGAGACTTTGAAAAAGGTAGCTCAACCCTACCATATATCTGGATGAAACTCACTGAAAAGAGCAACAAATATTGCTCAGACACGTAGAAGGGTTAGCGCTTCCTTGATGTAAATTGTGTTTTTACAGTTAAGGAAGCTGACAATATAAAATGGATCCTATCTGCTCGACAATAAAACGTACCGGCACTACCTTAAGATGGCATACACACGAGAGCTCATTGCTTGATCCGAAGGCAACACAAGACTCTCAAGGAGCGGATGCCTTCTCATCACCTTCAAGAGCTGGACGATATTGAGGTACCCGACTGCGAGCGATGAACTGGAAAGATGCGTCCCCTCATAGATTGGCGATTCGCAGGTCCTCTAGTTTGTCGTTCGGAATAAAAGGGTGCCCCGCGGTGCCATTTTATTTACATTACAGCTAACAGTAAAGCATTTTTTTCATGATATCCCTAATATATCTTTTGTGCCGTCAAGTTTTGATACTTACAGTTGGCGAAATGAAGCAAGGTGAGAGTGAAAAGATATTCTTTTGTTTTGCATGAGACAGAACTAAGTAGGCCTGATAAGAGATCAAGCGACAGTTAGCAATGTAAGAAGCTTTTCACTCTCTTACCGACCACGTCTCTCGTGTCAAACGAAATATATAAATGTCCTGTAAAAGCTTCACAAGAAAATTGCTTGTGAGCACATGGATGCATCGTAAGCGATCTCGCTTAAGTATGGCTTACATCTTCGAGCAATAGCATTGAGCACATGATAACATTCTTGCCACGATCACGATGGACCTTGCGCATTCCAAGTCATGAAAGCCGCGGCTGAAACTTCTGCCAGCATAATTTGTAGATTTTGCTTGCCAAGTGCACCAATGAAGAAAAATGGCACTTTACGGTCAATGCAGCTATTGGGTGAGTTTTCTTTCGATGCTTTAGAACTTGCTCTGTAAATATATGGTGCTCCTTCTCGGATGCTTACAGCTTGTTTTCTTAGAACGCCCGGTATGCGTCCACACCACATGAGTGAGTATTGCGATCAATAGATCCAGGGGTCCGACTCTAGACTGAACTAGATACTTCTCACGTTTCGTATTTCCTGCTCAAATTCAGGTCGTATGAATGGTACCAAGGCTACAGAAGTCTCCGCCGTCTTTTGAACCCCATTCACTTTGCGACCCAGAGCCATGTCGCTGCGATCAAAACTCAGGTCCAGTCATTTGTTCCTTCAGCCGCTGATTTTCAGTCTTTTCCGACACGTGATCAATGCCGGGTGCTTGTGCTGGGATGTGGAAATTCGACATTTAGTGAGGATATGCTCCTGGATGGGTGGATGGGTGGCATTGTAAATGTCGACTTCTCTGAAACTGTCGTTTCGCAAATGGAAAAGAAATATAGCAAGGAGTTCTATACAGGGGCAGCGATGAAAGGGAGACGTCCACTAACTGAAATGGAGTTTATTTGTGCCGACATTACCAAAGAGCTACCTTTTGAAGCTAATTCGTTTGATTTGATTGTTTGTAAAGGCTCTTTTGATGCTGTCCTGTGTAGTGCTGGCTCGGTATCAAACGCGCGAAAATTGGTCGAAGAGTGCGTCCGGCTTCTTGTTCCGGGCCGTGGTATCTTCTTTCTTGTTACTTACGCAAACCCGGACAATCGGATCGTTTTTCTGGAACACGAACACAATATAAACTTCTATTGGGAAGGCGTGACAGTCCATACTTTAGAACGACCTGTTTCCCAGCCTTTGCGAAAGTCCGAGTAAGTAGATTTTTTGGGGGATTTGCAACCCTTTTTGCCTCTCATAAGGACCAACATTGCGCAGAAGTGATTTCGTGTACATTTGTCGAAAACGCGCTTGCGTCAAGTGGAAGGATTCAAGTAAGGAAAACGAGAGCAATTCGAAGATGGTTAACGGTTTAACCAAATTGATCGTGAGCGAGAAGAAATTCGAAAGTTGCAAATGACGTGAGCTTGGTTGTGAATACGCAGCACATGAGAGATAGAGGCATATTGCCGGAATAAATGCTTGGAAAGAACTATACACACATTGACGTTTCTCTCGCGCGAAGGTAGTTCGAACAGAATTCACAGCTTTTGGACGCATTTGAAC
>Ga0163101_100270_pt1 | contig 11560 bp, 3 predicted proteins | sample TAMARWmetagpilot_2_FD_111548 | JGI IMG/M metagenome (GOLD analysis project Ga0163101, IMG submission 111548) | Phycosphere-associated microbial communities from TAMU algal ponds, Corpus Christi, Texas, USA - TAMU ARW1 11/11 metagenome pilot | ecosystem: Engineered > Artificial ecosystem >...
CGCTTATTGTAAATGTAACACACAAAAGAATGCTTTGACCATCATGGCGCCGTAGTTGCTTATTCATGGTATTTGAAAACAAAAGCCTCCCTTAGAATGTTGCACTTTTCAAGCTATTCGCATTTCAAACACCAATAAACCTCTCGTTATGCAATCGAATCCCAACGGAAGTGCTACCAATGGCCTGTCGCCGCCAGCGGCACCTTTCAGAACATCAGCGCCAACAACACAGACTCAATCAGCATCAGCAACACCAACTTGGAAAGAATCGGGACGGCGTCTACATGTCGCCGTCCGACAATCGCTGACCCTTCGTCGGGCGTCGACCAACTTAAGCAATCACCTGGAACCATCCCGTCACGATGATGGGACCAGCAGTAGCCTCTCGGTTTCGAATATCGATCAGGCCTTGACTAGTTTGTACAGTATGAATACGAAACAGTCTTCAAACTCCCGTGAAGCTATTTCGTCACCGCTTCAGCCGTCATCGTTTCGTCGAGATGAATCTCGGTGTCGGCCGCGAAACGTGGGTAGCAGTGTTTCTACACGGACAAATCTATGTTCGTCAATGCCAAACGTTCTGTCTGGTTCCTACCTTCCACAGGACGAATACGACTGGATCCTGGACGGAAAAATGGAATGGGATAAACAAGCACAAGAATCAAAAAATCTTTGGACGAAGTTAGAAGCGTCTTCTGACTGGAGTAAACTGCTGTCTCAACTAAAAAACCAAATTCCAGATTTAAACGTGGAATATAATGATAAAAGGACTGGATCCCTAAAAGAGGGAACGGACGTAGAAGGATCCGAAGATTTCCAGCCTGCTGAAACTGCAGCGCGGACTCGGACTAGCGGATCCGACATTTTTCTTGACGTCAACAGGTGTGTACATGCTTCCCTTGTAGGTGATGATGGGGTCCATGATCGTTCGAGTGAAGGTCGGACTGCGACGGACCCAGAGCTAGTGGATCGTGTTGACGAGTTGCAAACGCACTCAGACAATTGCACAACAGACTCAATCAAAACTGGCACAGAAACATCTCAGCTAGCTAACAAAACTGAGGTTGCCCGGGCCAAAGCAATCTCCACCACTCCTGCGTCGGAGCAACTCCAAAGATACTTCCAAGGACCAAGTCCTACTCCTCGGTGGAAAGACGAGGTCAGAGAGGACCAAGTTACCGCATCTTTGATGATGCCTTTGACAGATCTCAATTTACCTGAAGCCCGCTTTACTCGACGACGACTTGTGCGAATGGGCCCAGCTGCGTCGACCGATGCTGCCTTAGCAGACAACACGTTTTCGGCAACGTCCAGAGAACCAAATTTTTGCGAGCTGGATTACTTGCCTTCGTACTATTTTAACGATCCTGAGTGGGACGATACCGTAACAGTCTTACAATCGGTTCCCTGGAGCTTTCTTTGTGGTGGACATGAAAGCCTATTGAATGTAGGTAAGAACAACTGTTTCGACTTTTCGACTACCGACTGGGCTATGTGGGACGAAACGATGACGAATGAATTATGTCGACTTGATTCGGCCTTGCAATTTATCCAGCGCCAGCTTCTCGGCAAGGTGCAGCCTCATCACGCTGATTTGGAGCGAGCCAATGCATTGTTGAACATTGCTGATAATCATTTGTGCTTGGCAAATCTATACCTCGAGCGCTCCCAGCAAGCCATAGCGTCTACAGTCGGCGCTGACGACAATACTGGTCTGGCAGGAATGGAAACGCTGTTGATAACCTGGCGACAACAAGAAGCATACTGCGAGCTTAGTCTTGTTTTAAATGAAATACGAGGACTAGAGGAGCAAGAAAAAGAAATTTATGGTTGCATCGACTCTTTCGACCCCACGAAGAACACTACCTTGGAACAATACAACTTTATCACGCAGCGAGTCCAGCAGGTATTCTCAGCCGTCTTGGATGGGAGAATGGCTAGAATCGAATGCCTAGACGTTGTTAGAAAAAGGCTGGGCCTGGTAGAAGCGCGCCTTTGGGACCGACTGTTCGCCTTAGCTGAGACACTTGTTGTCAGGTCTTGCAGACAGACTACAGTGCTAGAGTTTTGGAAGGAATATGAACGACTTGTTGCAGCTGCACTAAAACTGTATATGGAGAATGAAGGTGTTAAGGAACACCCTTATGATTTTTCTGCTGTCTGGGTGAAACGTCTCCTTCGGGCTTTCTGCTACGAGGCCGATCGAGCTTTAGCGGTATCCCTCCTGAATCCAATGGATGGAATGAAAGAGTCGAGATTCGAGTTTGAGCTTTCTCAACTGGCTCGTGAAATTGACCTGGACTGGGGTGATGGAACTAAGCTCCGCACTATGACGCATAATCTCGTTACAATACGCTTCCGCTTGGAAGAGAGTACGACGCATCTTTCAGTTGTCGTGCAGACGCTGTGTCTGCTTTTGACCGACCTTTTGCATGCATATTTCTTAGCCACTCTGTGGCACCGGACTCCTTTTGAAAAAAACCAAATCATTCATGCTGATTTATCGTCGACCATATCACCAAAGAGCCTTCAACTGGAACGGATGCTGATGGAAATTGTGCATTCGAAAGCCGTCCTTTGGAATCATTGCGAATCGGTTCTCGTATACTGCATCGAAGAATATCTGAATTTTTCGCAGAAAGCGACCTTGTTCGCTAAGATCTCTCATGGTGTAGACGATCATGCATGGATGCTTGATTTACAGGATCTTCATAAGGTTTCGCTGTTGGTATCCGATTTTCTGGCTCTGAAGGATCCTTTTTTCGAGGAGGACATACTTAGCAACAGTCCCACACAGCGTGAAAACGAGCCGTCTCAACTTAGAAAAGTATTGGACGACCTGTTCAGAAATCATTTACGGTCCGTACATGCGGAGGCCATGAGTTCCTTGGGGAGATTGTTGACAATTGAGTCCTGGGCTTTAGTTGACGTAGCACCTTTAGGCGACTTCGTGAGGAGGGAAGAGCAGCATCCTGTGCCAATCGAAGGGTTCCTCCGTCAAAGTCTCAAGACCTTGTTAAATCCCGTCTGCTTGACGCAGGTCAAAGGTGCTTCCTTCGGAGTCTCCAGTGTGCCCCTAAACTTCTTCTCTGGGTTTTCGAGACAGCTCAATCCTTTTGGCTCACCTCGAATTTTCCGTTGGTCACGAATGCAAGGCTTAGATGTATCTGAAGACGAGATGAACGCCTTTGTAGCTACTAGTGCAACGATTTTTGGTTTTCTCAGCGGCATGTGTAGAGGAAAGCATGGGCTTTATCCAAGGTTAATGACCGCAAGTGCGAAAGATGGGCTAGTCCCTTGGGTAGAGCGTTTACTGGCGATTGCCAAGCATCTTCCTTCGATTGTGGAAGATGTCCTTGTAGTTGTGACGAATCTCTGCGACCTCTACCTAATGACTGTTCTACGATTTTGCTGTGGTACGGGAAAATACGAAAGGCGAATATTGGGAATGGAGCCTCCTGAACACTTCACCTTCCCGCAAATTGAGGACTTAAACCGCACGAAATGTAGATCACAGACAGGTTCTACACTCTTCGAACAATTTCACAAACAAGAGAAATCAATCCGTGGAAGCAAAGCTAGAATAAGCGCAACTCTGCCTACAACAATTGAAGGCGACATTTGCTCTCCCATTCTTAAAGACAGAGACGAGATTGACTCGCTTCGCTCGTTTGTAACACGGGCCCATGACGGTCTTCGAGATATAATAAACCTCGACCGGGTTGACGCATGTATCGTCGACATAGATAGTAGCTCTGGTGAAAGTTCCGAAGAGAGTGCATGCAAAGTGGTACAGGTCTTAGAGAAGCGACTAGCTGCGGCATGGAGCTCATTCTCTGTCGCAGCTTTGGTTGATCTAACGCATGCTGCCATACAAGCAAAGTATACGGATGAAGAATTTTCAGTTGCTGGAGAGACTCCTTTCTCTGCTTTCTCTGGATATACAGACAGCCTGCTAAAAGTTGTTCCTACCCTTGTAAGCAGATCAGGCGATATTTCGTGCTCTCGGTCTATCAACGCTGCTGAAATCGTAACAAATATTCTTGCAGTTGGGGACGCGTGGGAAGTTTGTAAGCTTAACGAACATCCAAACAACTATGTTGAAGATATTTGTGAAAAGTGCTCCTTAATCTGGGGCTTTCTTTGCACATCGGGTAAACTCTCTGAGATAATTCAAAACGATACCTGGAACCGAATCAATGCTATGGCATACCAGGCCTTGCTAGAAGGATTTGCGCGGGTACCGCGCTGTTCTACTGAAGGGAGGGCTCTTATGACTTTGGATTTAGCCTCATTATCTGATGGGTTAATGCCCGACGTGGTCTCCGACAGACTCAAAGAGATATCCCTTCCACTGACGCCGCCTCTAGCTACAGTAGAGCGAGGATTGCGATACGTGGAGGCGTACATAAAACTTTTCTATTTTCCGAAAGAAGACGTCATTCGGTGGATTGCTGACAATTACTGTGAGTACCGATGTACTCACATACTTGCTCTTGCTACTGCAGCACCAGACCATCCGGAAAGGAGCCCAGAAATGTCAGACTCTGATCTCCTGGAGCAGCTCGAAAAAATCTACCAATTATCCTGCAATACGAAATGTTTGCATCCCAACTTGAAAGGAAATTGAACCGAATAGCTATGCTTGCCGACGAGCGGCCATCCTGGCTTCCTCTGCTTTCATCTTCCGCTCCATCTCGAGCGAGGCTGCTTCCCGGAGTTTTTTTACCCACTCCTTTTTCTCGCTCACACAAGAACAAAACAGTTGAAATGACTTGCGAGGATGGCGCACTTCAAAGATTCTATCTCGGCTCTTCTGCGAGGGAGGAAACCAGTCAACGATTTTGATTAGGGTCAGGGGCAATTCTCCGTGAATTTTGTAGCTCTTGTCGGCGATCTCTTTCGCGTATATTAGGACATCTGAAAAGAGGAAAAACATGTAATATCCGGATCGTCCCGTGCTATTCGATTTTTTTAACAGAATACCTTTCCATACAAAGGAACGTGCTGGATCTAGGTTAAGATGTTCACCGTCTAGCAAGAGAGTAGTAGCTGCTGTCATTTGAGCCTTGTTTTGGACGTCCGCAATTAGAGAAGATCGTATTGAGTCAATCCATTGACGCAAGCGCCGTAATGCCCAAAGCTTCCTGTCCTTGCAAGCGGAGCAAGCCACTTTTAATTCCAAAAGCCATTCACCACGGACCGTGTCTTTACTCATCCGTCTACCCTGACGACTGTCCTCAAACGCCTTAAATCTAGCCAGCTGATCCAAGAAAGCAGAGAGCTCAGTATCCAATCCCAAACAGACAAATATTGAAATCGCATATAAAAGTATCCCCAAAGATGGTCTCATACCCTCTGGATCAAGATGTGCCATATCCAGAGCCGTGTTGATTACACCTGTACGAAAGGATAGCGTCACAAAAACAGTTAGTCGATTTGAATCGCAGTCCCAAACTGTAACACATTGATGAAAATTCTTACCGTGCCACTGATGCCATGTTTTGGAGACGCAACTTATTGTCAAATCGCATAGAGCGTCTTGACAGGAACAACTCAACCTTGAAGCGGCATCATCGAGGCTTGCGAGACGGAAATCATAAATTGCCAATCCTCTGAGTAGCGAATCACTTCCTTTCGCACTGTGCAGTATATCATGGAGCGAGTGACGTTCACATTTGGCTTTGTTTTTACCGACACGACTGGTATCCATCGAAAAGGGCCTTTCCTGGATTGAATCATACACTGCTGACAAGTACTCTCGTGAAATGTCCGAGCCTTCCTCAACTCCACGTAAATTTTTAATAAATTCATCTTTTGACATGGTTCTGCTCTTAGTTCGCGGCCCCGAGCACGACTTATGGAGATCCGTGTTCAGCATGATGATAGCGAAACACAGAAGATACACAGAATCTTCATTTTTGAATGGGCAGAGTTGGTAATCACCGGCATTGTCCTCGAAAAAGCACTTTGAAAAGGCATTAATAATCCGATCAATTTTTTGTGCCTCTCCCGGAAGACGGAAGCCGCAGTTAGTTAACACGTGCCTCAACCTTATGGAATTTATAGAATGAGAACAAATGGTAAGATGACACTTGTAAAATAAAGTAAACGACACACGCCCTTACCCCTGCTCAACGTTCATCCCTACGAATGAGACTGCTCGAACATAGAGGCTCCGGATAGAGTTGAAAAACTCGGCGTCAATCGAGCTCGTGCCACCTTCACCCAAATAAATCCCCAATTCCACAGGATCCCACTTTTCTTGGTTTACTCGAAGGTAAGTGGCAATTTCCCTCGGAGACGGAGTCAAAACATTGCATGCAATGAGGTATTCCACTGCTTTTTTCAATGTCTTCTTGTCGGCAATTTCAGCTGCTGTCTCCAGAACTTCTTTGCTAGAAGGTCTACGATCGAGTGTTTGGGAGCGGCGTTCAATCGCGGCTTCATCGGGATAGTATTTCAAAGTTATGTCAGGAATATTTTTAGTCGCGTGAGACAATTCTCCATAGCCGCTTCCACTACCAACCGAGGGGGACCGCGAGCTATCATCCAATAGCGGAGAATCTAAAAACGTCCAGGAAAGCAGCAAACTGGAGAATTCATTCCCCATCGCCATAGCAGCATTGATTGCAAGTGACTTGACAATCATCTCCATAGCTTCAAGGGAAGCGGTTCGCAGTGCATGGGTGGCTCCTGTGACCAAGTTTTTGTCGCTGTGTACGAGTCTTCGGTGCAAAGAAATCACGGTCGACAGCTCACTTGTCTTTCTCTTCGCAGCTGAAAGAATCTCGGACTGGTTCTCGCGGATTTGGTCTCCAATGAGCTCACTGGCCTGCTCTGCGATATTGCTTAGGCCGACACATAGTTTCTGAATGATTTTGAGCTCTTTCCCCTGCAAAAGTTGGATCGGCCCCGAAACTTCCTCGAATGTGTCGGCTTCAAAGTTCAGATAGATTTCGATCACGTCTTTTGGATCATTTGAAAACCAGTTGGTTATCTCTTTCAGTAGGTCGACTTGCTGGGACAAAAGTGAGACACACACACATTCGGGCGACAAATCCAGCTTGGTCGAAAAAAGAAATTGAGGTCCCAGATTCAAGATGCGCACCCCATAGTGCTCCATCAGAACCCCTAATTCCACTTTGCAATGGCTTCTATAGATAGGAGAGGACCACAACTCCGACACGATACGAACTACTCTTTGAAAGATTTGTGGATCTTCTAATGCGTGCCTTGTATTTTCTAGCAGGCAAGGCACTACCATTCGGCGAATGCAAAATACGAATGTGCGCACTGACTTGATTGTACTGACATTGTTTGTGGCATTCAGCACACCGACCGCCTCCTGCTCATCACTCCAGCACTCCAAGAAGTGAAGTATCAGCTCCAGGCCTAGTAGCTTGCTGGCTCTATCTCGAGGCAACATGCTCGCCCTCATACGGTTGATCCGGAGCTGCCCCGAAGACAGCTTAACAAGACTTGATAGGACTGCAAAAAGCAGAATATATGTACTTCTCCCTGATTCACAGAGTCTGTCGTCCTTCGCGAAAAGCCCGCGACCACATATATTCACCATTTCATGCCAAAAGAGCTCGCTACCGCCAGAACGATAAAGCTGACAAACAGCAAGCTGGATGAAATTGGCGCGTTCCACTTGATCTACTGCATCGTCTACCACCGAGGACAGTAAATTGTCCAAAAAGGACATTGGCTCTTGTTCTTCTTCCACAGCAGCATCTCCTTCAGACGTACACCGAGCACTCCGTAGGATATCGGTGACGTCTACCTTACCAAGGTGGACAATGGAAAGCGAAATCAATTCTTTGATTCCCAGTACCGCACGTTGAGGCGCCCCGCCGGGCAGAAAGTTTCGTCCATCTTCTCGTGGATCGTCCAAGATGGACACCTCAGCCACGACATTTCCGCTTTCTTTTTCTCCAGCTGTTTGCCAAGATGGATATGACAATTCAAAGGTTCCTGATCGAACGCTTGCCTCAAATAAGAAGACAAAAAGATAGAATCTTAACACGTGACCGATAGTGCGCGTCTGAAGCTGACCTTTAGCAAATCGCACAGCCTCGTCCACAAACTCGACGCACACGCTGAAAAGTATTTCGGACGCTCCCGTCGTGGTCAAATCACACACAACTTGAATGGCCATGTCCAACAAGGTCAACCGCTTACTTGAATCGCTGTCGCTCGTCTCCGATAATTTTACGTCGTCACGGAAGAATTGCTTACCCTTCACTAGCTTTAAAAGACCTTCAACAGCAACGAGCGCTGTACCTCCGTGACGAGTGTAACAAGCTGTCAGAATTGGTGTCAATACTGCAGTTCGAGCCGCCAAGCGAGTGGGATTTATGTCGCTTTCCGTCCTACAACCAGGCGTTTCGATACTGGGAATGAAGTCCAATTCTGGTAAAGTGGGGTCTATTTCCTGACGAAAAGCACACGGGGACAGCCGATGGCTCGTAGCAAAAGTAAGAACTGCGCTACCGAACGAAATAGCCGAGTGGTTCATACGGAAGCAGGATTGTGCTGCGCTTTCGTCCCCATTACCTCGAGTTGATTCATCCCAATCTCCCTTGAACGTTGTTTCAGTTGTGTCTTCCCGCTTGACTTTGTCATTTAGACGGGACGACTCTATGAGGGCCAAGCGGTTGGTCACGGAGCTAGGCGACAGGAGTGAATGGGTCGATCGATCCATGATGTGAAAGCGGCCCACATCGGCGGCAACAACGGTGGCACCTGTACAATAATACGCTAGTAGAAGCGGTTTTGTGTCTTCTGCCGTGTCACTCCGAGAACATTTTAAGCGAGTAGTGTGTGCGCTGACATTCCGTCCATTCATTAATGACTCAACAAGCGGAAAAGGACGCAGAGTTTCTAGATTGGCGAGTCTTTGACGATACGCCAAAAAGCATCCTGACGTATAGAGGACGGCGGTGTGGTTCCGAGGGGTACGCTCAATAACAGTGTACCCTTCTGGAACTGTTTCTTGGTGAATTGTGGAAAGGGGTACAAGCCCCGTCAGCGGGTTGCCTTCACGAGACCTTCGAAAGCAAAGATGTACACGCTCATTTGCTAATGTTCCACCACCAAGATTGGCCGGTTTGTTGTCGATTTTTACCACGGAAAACCCGGGCGGTACAAATTCGGATCGATCGGGAAAAATGAGCGCGAGTGCGGTCACGCAAGGCCGCTGGGCAGCCTTGTCCCAGTCCGGTTCTTTCTTTACGTGCAGATACATCGGACTTTTTTTCGCTTTGCTGGAGCCTCCGTCGTAGCCTAACATAAACTCTTTCCTTGTGGCGGTTTGGGAAATGCGGTAGTATCCATCTGGAGGCGATTTATTGTCAACTGTCACGGCAAGGTCTAATATTGCTCCGGCTAAGGTAGCCGCGTCCGCATCTTCCAGATTGATAGGAAGGATATTTCTCGTTGACATTTTACGCTTGTTGCGCTGAATCGGTGGCTTGGTCAGTTTTTCCGGTGCCAATACCGAGGTGGATAGATGACGCGCGTACTCTGAGCCAAACATTTGGAGTCGAATAGTCGGTTCCCTTTTCGCTTGTGCATTCCCTTTTGGCTTTAAGAAGGAGAGAATTTTTTTTCTTGAATACAAATTTTGCGACTTTCCATGCTTACAGGGGCTTGGAACGAGTGAAGCGGAGGGAGAGACCAGCTGGGCGAGTAAGCAATTGGCTTCAATTTCGAAGGGAACCATCGTGATCCCCAAATGTTCGAATGTCCAAGATGCGAGCGCCTGCCAATGGACGTGTCCCATTTTCATTGCCGGAATCATGGTAGGATCAGAAGGAGCCGGGCCAAGGCCCGCCATTGAGTTTTGGTGGTGGACGGATGGGACCCTCCCAGAAGGAGGGAGGCTGCTGCTTCCTGCTCCTGCCGTCGTAGCGCTACCAAAAGATGATGCACCGGCAATCTCGGTCCGTGAACTACCATCATCACCACCACAAGCTACAGAAAAGGGTCCCAAATTAGGAGCTCGGGCAGAAGGCGGTAACATCAATCCAGCGTGGCACTGTTTATTGATCACTTCAGGGGCTGAAAATATGGAGTCGGAAACGGGAGCACGATCGTTTACCGGGGGTGAATCCTTCAAGGCCATTTGATTAAAAATATCTTGCACAATCGCAGACGCTTGCTGAATGTAGATTGGTGGTTTCTGTGCGTGCAACGGACTCGGTCGATTATTCACAATCGGCTGTGCCGAAATATGATGATCTCGACAGTCGTCGTGAAGGTTGGCGACGAGCGCCGGTATAGGATGCGCAGCGCTGTTTCTCGTGTCCATCCTGGGAGGGAAATTCTTCATTTAGCGTACTCTGGTCTCGGTCGCTCTGGACTTCAGCAAGAGGACAGGTATTCTAGGGCCACAATTGACGACAAGGACATGGTCTGAGCCACTGGAAAGGAAGGGCAGCGAAACGGAATCGACGGATCGAAAGTGTAGCGACATCAAGAACTGAGTTTGGTTTCATGATATATATTCGAGCACTTATTCAATATTTTTAAAAAAATGCTTTCTTAATTTTTCTATATATGATTTAACGTTAGAACGCAAGGCGGCATTCGCCATTTGTAGACGTATTTACAATGTTCGCTCCGACCTTTTCAGAAAACTAGGAAAGGTGCCAGCATGGCAATAGCAAACGGGATAAACTTCATACAGACGACATTTGCGGAGGCGGTAGACGCAGCTGACTCGCTCGAAGGCAAGGGTGGCAGCTCAATTGTCGACCGAAAAGACTGCCCTTGAAACAATTCGGCCAGCTCACGAGTAGGCTCCAGCCGAGTTCGCAACTTCCGGGTCATATAGTTACCCACGGCGAGGACCACGCTGCCAGTAATATCAATTTTCAAATTGATTTCCGCGCTGGTCGCGAAAATAGCGTAGACAATCACGTCGTACTGAATGCACTCATTGGTAACGCAATGGGTGTCGGCACTCGCTCGGCCGTACAAACCAGTAGCCCCAGGAGCGTCTAATCCGTCCACGCGGATTTGTTGCGTCAGAGAATCCGAAGTGAAGGTCAGGTCTTGTACTGAAATGATTCGAGCCAACGGGAAGTCGTCCGACATAATGCAAATAGGAACGACATCGCCCTGTTGAGGTGTTTTGACGTCGAGGTTGTATGTTTCACAGAGACCAACACTTGCCGTATATACGATTTCGTTGTCAAGGTCGAAATTGATGGGGGCAGCAGCGACATTAAATGCATCCACGCTGTTAGCATTGAGATTGCCATCAAGGGTAACCGTGACCACAATCGCTACTTCGCGAAAGTTAATATCTACCGTGCTGGTAGTGATTGGGTCGGAACCCTTATTTTCAATCTCGCGAGTAAGAGTGAACTTAACACAAAAGATGAATTCAATCTGCTTCGTTGTCGTACCGGAATCGTAATTGTAAAAGGGACTTGATTCCGTGACATTCTCATCGAAGGTAAACTCAAAGGTTGACGGAGTTGGAAACGTGTTGGCTCCAATCGATACTATTTGTCCGGAAATGCCCGAACCAGTTGCTGCATGATCA
>Ga0163101_100271_pt1 | contig 11552 bp, 9 predicted proteins | sample TAMARWmetagpilot_2_FD_111548 | JGI IMG/M metagenome (GOLD analysis project Ga0163101, IMG submission 111548) | Phycosphere-associated microbial communities from TAMU algal ponds, Corpus Christi, Texas, USA - TAMU ARW1 11/11 metagenome pilot | ecosystem: Engineered > Artificial ecosystem >...
TGTATTCATCCATGCGTGTCATGTGGACTCTCAAGAAAGAGTCCACTCACTGTCACTTCCAAATTGCCATCCATGTAAAATCGCTATCATTCGTTTTCGATTCCATCCGACTGGTGCCGTTGCACTACCCCTTATCGCACACGGCAACGGATTTCCAGCAGCACCGACAAGAAAGCGCGATTAAACAGCGAAAGCGGATTCTCCTCTGCAAGAAAGAGGGAGTTTTCTCACAAACTGCCTACACTCCGTTATGGAATGGCGGCTATATGCCTATCGAGCCGATGTGATAGCACACGGTTTGACGCGAAGAGACGCAGGAACATCTTGCAGTAAATCCCGGTCGCTAAAAACAAGAAAACCTCTGGTGGACCTTGCGGATGTGAAATGTAATGCCTGTGATTGCTTTCAGCACCCTCCCTCCGTCCTCCATTCCTTCCCATCGGTACGCAGGATGCCAACGGAAACAAGGGCCACCTTTAGATCGCGAGTTCCAGTGCAAAATCCGCATCTCCACTCGAGTTTCACGAGGCTTTTTGAAGCGTTCCGAAATAGACGGGGCAATCCGATTCCTCCGAACTCGGGGATCCCGCTTTTGCCTTGAGATGCCTGCATACCTGACACGGCAAATTCGAACAATATTTCTCAATGGGACGATCAGTGTACATTGTCAAGGGAACGAAGGCCATCAAGGCATTTACAGTAAAACACGGAAGGCATGAAGACTGTATTTTGGTGAGAGACGGAAGAAATCTATGTTGGTCACGTTTTCATGGCGCGTATCTGGGACGTGTACCCGATGGAAGGAAACGGTGAACCCCCCCCTAAAATATGTAGGCGAGACTCCAAAATTCGTATCACGATCCCGCTAGCCCACCGTTATCGCGGTAAGCCCCTTATTCGATATGTGCAATACCTTTATAAATTGAGACATCTTCCATACCTAGTGATATCGTTCCCCAATAAGCGAATTTCTTTATCAATGTCTGACTAAGGTACTGCTACATTGACCGGGATTGAAAATGTAACATTTTCAACTGCTTGGCGCGGTAGTCAGTTCCCACGAAGTGGCCGAAAATCTTCACATATGCCCATTGTGAGTGATTCTTTGATAACAGAAGCAATCGTATTATACCGCGAGGGCTATGCCGGTGTGGTCGACGAAAAGCATCGTCCCCGTGGGATCGCGGTCCTACCTGTTGAGGGACACGTTAACAGTCAGTCTTTCTCCACCGGATTTTAATCTACCGACTGATTGTGAGTTTTGCCGACTGTGATAGCTCTCTCCTCGACTACCTTTGCCTTTGCGTTTGCATTCCCCACACAGACTTGCACCGCAAAGAATAAACTTGTATTCGTGTCATTCTCGCCAAATTTGCGAGTATTCCCACCTCCAAGGGCTACTTGCGCACGTGCAATAGGCTCGGATAGCGCTCCTATTGGAACACGCATGTTTACACAAAGTGTCGCAACTGCAAGTACTACTTTCGCAACAATGGCAAAAGCGCGACCCAAGCAGCGTCACTTGGATGTTGACGGCAGCAAGAGTTACGACAATGTCCAGTACGAGGATTGTCACGAGGAGGACTTGGACGAGGAAGATTCTAATTTCTGTTACGTTCCATTCCAGACCGACGAACCCGAGGATTCCGAGAACCGCAACGAGCACTGTTGCGAATCCGTAGCCTACTGGTACGTGCTACCTGTTCTACTGTTGGTACAGTTCGGCCTCGCCTTTGCACACGACCCGAATCTTCAATCGACGCACGGCGGTGTCGTCCAATGGAGAATTGCCAATTACTCCATTGCGCTGTTTACGGTTACGCACTACTTGTATCGCAACACTCTTCAGGAGTGTCATGTATACGATACCATCCTCGGGATCGTTCCAGACGTGACCGTCAATGTAACCCTAGCCATGGTATTGTGGGGACGTGTGGATGTGGCTCTAGGTGTCCTCCTCGGCGTCTTGCTCTTTATGAGCCTCCTGGTGGCCGGAGTTAGCATGTACCATTTGCTTGTCGACGTGCCAAAGTTCTCGAACGACACCCGTTGTAGGAATGATGGAGACTCGAAGGACCTACGTGAACGCTTGGAGTATCATCCAATTGTGATTGTTTGATAATATAGCGTTGGCTTTCTCTGGTGCTCCGCCCTATAGTTTGTTTATCACCCCCGCTTGAAAGGTAGTTGAGTATTTTGAGGCAATTGGTCTATTGGTTTCTGTGAACGCCTACCTATATTCAACACCGGGGCCAGGTGAGAAGCAAGATATTTACAAAACGACGAGGATTGTGAGCTAGAAATTTGGTTGTGGACCACTGCAGGCATATAAAAATAACAGTTCCTAAAGAAGGTTAGATGAGCGCATGTTTCAGGAAAGCCTCTCACTGGCCAATAGAAGTATCTTCTAGAGTTCACAGTCAAATAAGCTTTCGTCAAACGTGGCTCAACTAGGTAGCTAGCGCAAAGACTACCCAACCTTGCAGTATCTTGAGAGGACAATAATCTTAGTGCTAGGGGCGATCTGCTGACGTCTGTCCTTTGCCTCAATCCGTACGAAACCGCTTTACTGCTAGCTTATCGGTACTGCATGTCTGTACGCCGACATGAGACAGGCCAAAAAACCAACGGCACGTTCCGCTTCACTGTCAAGCACCGGCATTTTCCGTCCGTCGAACTGCCTCGTCCCCACCATCACTCTAACACCATCCACAATGGCACGAGAGTCGTTATCGTTCTTCGCTTTCCAGGTAGTGACGAAACGTTAAAGACAGCCTTCTTCATTGTTGCAATCGTTCTTATACGTCACGTGAAGCAAAAAGGGTAATGGTAAGACACGCCAGTGGTGAATAGAACCAGGAGTGCTTAGTTGCCGATCCGCAACCATTTAATGCTCTTTTCTCTTACGAATGATTGCGTGCATAACCATTGCTAATCCTCGTCTCTTCTTACTTTCGCCATTACACTTTCAGTCACAATTCATAGTAAATCCGAAGCCATTCTTGGTCGATTTAACGGGGAAAACCGTAAAAGTCAAGCTCAAGTGGGGCATGGAGTACCAAGGTGTATTGGCAGCTGCCGATGCGTACATGAATCTGCAACTGTCTGCTACGGAAGAATTTCTCGATGGTCAATTCGCCGGATTTTTGGGGGACGTATTAATACGGTGCAACAACGTTTTATACGTACAAGCGGCACCCGCAGAAGAAGACGAGGAAGCCATGAAGGAATGAAAACTCTGCTTGTTTCGAGCGAAGGAGCAACAAAGTACGATTCCGTTCGCCTCTCTTACTTTCTTGCACTCGCTCTCTGACTAGGTACGTTTTACTTGGATTTGGCTAGTTGTCATTAGTTTTGAATCGTAAATGTGGATCTGTGGAGGCGATCAAAGGAAGAGACGAGAAAGTCCGAATCGTACCAGTCCCTAAGCCGCGAGGCCTGGGTGCGTTCTTCCGCAAGGAAGAATGTTTTGAAGGGTGCGGCTGCGAATTCAACTACAAGCGTTGTGGACTACTGGTTCATTGTACCGAACCTTATCACCAACCCATATCTGATGATCACCTTCCCAACACATTCACACTGAAAAGGCTGACACACACAACAGCCACCAATAGCGCCACATTGAATTTTGTCTCACCTCAATCTGCACCACTTTTTTAGCGTGGAATTGAGGTCGCAAATGAATAGAAGGAATTCACTAGCGTTAGCTAGTTGCTACGAAAACGTAGCTCTGCAACCATATAAAAATATACAGTAGAACAGAATCTTGGCGCGTGGGTCACAGAAGAGTCAATCTATAATACAATACTTCCTCGTTTCTACTTGAAAAATAGAATGTGAACGGCCATGAGTGCACACCCGGCTCCAACATACGGGCTCAATCGCTCGCCTACGCGAGATAGCTTCCACAAAAATCCCCAAAAGCCCTCCCGTGCGGCTACCTTACTGTGTCCTTTAGCCGCGTTAGGATCCGATGTGTCCACCTGCGCTCGCAGAATATAACGGAAGGAACGAAAAATTGCCAAAGAGATTGAGATAAAACGCCGTTGAAAATGAATCGTTTCCACTGACAGTGAACAATTTTAATTCGACTGTGCGCTAACTGACCTTGGGCGGTGGACCATCAAAAATACCTGGCCGCAATTCTCGAAGATATGTGCATGTGCAAATAAGCAATAGCAATACCGTCACGAGCGAAGAAAAATCGAAAATCGCGGACATGGTGTTTCCAACACGAAAACGATCGTGCTACTTATCCGGATTTGTATGGCTCTATTTCCAATGTTCCCTGTCAGGAAGTTCAACAACGCGCAACGTCCGAAAAAAAATTCAAACCGGAACGAGTGGACTTTCAGAGAAAAACTTAACGATGGAAAGTAAGTCTCTACTGGACTCACTACGGCAGCCGATGATGTATGTTCGATTCACTTTTCAGCCTGCACATGGAATGAGCAGTTGCACTGGTAACGCAGATGGCTTCCTACGATCCTGTTTTGAGGGAGCAAAACGATGCGAGTAATGCCATGTGTCCCCTTCTAATAAGAGAGTCGCTACGACCTATATGCAATAAATATATTATATCGAGTCGTTTTCCAGTTCTGCACAAGAAGTCAAACTTTTACCAAGACAAAATGGCCGCTAGCTAGCCAAGGTTGCCGACTGCCACAATCAGTAGCAACCTAGATTGTTTGCTCAGGGTATCATTTTTTTTGTGGAAAGAATCGCAATATAAAACCAGTCAATACGAACCCCGCGAGAATACAGCACGATCGCGTACATCCAGATAAAATTGGATACGGAAGGTTAATAGATACAAAGCATTCACAGAGGTTTTTTAGTCTCTTCCTACAAACCCGTAGTGTCGGCGCACGCGATTCTGTTCGTCATCGTGGGTATGAGCTGGATGTCGGCGATGCGGCGGTACGCGGTGTCGACGCCGTGGCAATCTTTGACGTACTGCTCCTGGTCGATTTTTCCATTGACGCTGATCGGTACGGCGATGGTGTCAAGGTTGAAGGAGTTGATCCCTGTGTATAGGAATATGCGGTAGCGGGGTAGGGTGTTGAGTAGTAGTCGTAGTACTGTCCCGAACTAGCGGGGATCACAGTGGAGGCATAACCCGTGTACATGGTGGGCTGCGTAAGTGGAAGCATCCCATTCCCCGAAGGCCTAATCGAAGAGGCCATCGGGTGAGTTTGATTCGCGGAATATGCCGCCTGCGCTAGAACGTGTTGGGAGTGCTGCTGATTGTGAGCGACCAGATACGGGTCAATTTCACCTGTTACCGCGATGGTACAATCTCCAGCGCTCGCTGGGTACAGAATTGGATTGCCATATCCGGAGACGATGCGCCCTCTTCGAAAGTCAGGATCTGTTGCTTCCTCCATGCGATTGCGGTAGACGGCCTTGCTTGCTGTGACAGAGCTTGTGCCGGTCGGCTCAATTTGTACCAAGGACGTTCCGTTCAAGGATTGAGGCCGAAACGTCGGTGCCGCCGCTTGTAACGCACTCGACTTTGCGGTCGCATTATCTGCAGTCGAACTTATGTTGCAAGATGCCATGGGTGTGATCAAATCTTGCGCCGATGGGCTTGCGGCGTCGTTTTCGGCATCCGCCATACCCGCAAGATTGCTGTTACTATCGGTACTAAAAATGCGCGCCCGCGCTTCAGCGTAGGCTTTTTCCTTCTCTGTCAAGCTGCTCACATTTCCACCTAGACCGTTCTTGCCCGATTTCAAATGGTTAGATGAACTGGATTCCATGGAAGATTGCGACTGCAAAACGTCCTTGCCGGATCGCTTCATAATCTTCATTTTCCGCGGCTTTCCGTTATTCAGATCCATGCTAGCGCCTTTTCGTAGCATCGGTTGAACGTTGGTGTCCGGAGCTTGTCGTTGTTGGTCAAATGCTAAGTTGTTCTGTACTTCATCGTCGACGAGAGCATACTGGGACGGTTCCAAGTCTTGTAGTAGAATAGACGGGAGTTTCGATTCCGTCGTCCGAATCAATCGAATCGACTGGTCCAGAACAGAGCCGGTCTGCCGTTGAATCAAAAACCGATCGGCCAACCGGTGAACCAGACAGCGTTGGAAGGAAGTTTGTTTACCTTGTGGACAGGGCGCGGCGCCAGCTTTGACAGAAGACTCGGGCGACGAGTGCGGCCTTAGAATTTGGGCATTGAAGGCCCCGCCAACTTCCATCCAACCCGCGAGTGGACTGCCACTGGCAGTGACATTGGTCTCGTTGTCATCACTGGCATTATTCAATGCAAAAGATGCCGGTTCCGCCGTCACAAAATCGCACAAGGCTTGTTCGAGACGGAGTAAGGCAACTCGTTCCCGGGGATGCCGGAGTGCGGCGAGCAAAGCGGAATCAATAGACAATTCAATTCCAGATTCCTTCGGCACAAGTATTGCATTGTCTAGTATGGACGGAATCGTCATTGACGGAATCTCATTTCTCGGGGAATCCGATGAGTTGCTCATTTCCGCAAAAACCGAATACGGGTGTTGGCTGTCGGATCACAAGTCTCTAAGTCTCTCTCCCAGGAACCCCAGGCGAAGGAAGCAAGTAGCTAATGCAAGGAACGCCGTGATGACACTCGTGTCAAACAAAGCAAGCAAGCAACGACAATTTACTGCAGAACGGGGAAGAACAAATGTCTACGGTAGGAAGTTGAATCTCGATCGTCCGAAACTCCTAGAAAAGTTTCCAAGCGTTTCGTCCCTCTTTCCAAAAAGCAGCGGGGTGCTGTGGATATTTGGAAGTAACAGTGATGCAGGAACAGGCCAGAGCAAAAGCCAGTACCAAGAACGACCGCACTTTTTGCCAACCACGGGAGCCCAAACAAGACTGTTGGTGTAAGGGCAATGGAATGATGCGACTCGCTTCGTAAAGCGCAGGTCTCCCATTGTATATTCCGAATGCCGTTCAAGATACCCGGAAGTAACGAACCGCCGAAAACAGACGACACGACATGAACTGTAAAAAGTCCTCTGACAGAGAAGGAAATCTCCAACGGGTTTGACACTGACTGTACGTCGTTGCCGCATACCGCACATTTCGGAATAACGTGCTGATAATACACGGTATTTGTTTTTTGGATTGCCGACGGCTCCCTGTAACCTAGCAAGCATACTACAAAAGGGGGAACGGCTTCTCTAGCAAACTACAGGGACCTTTCCTGAATTTAGACGTTTGAGTTCTCCGTTCTCGGATTCTATCCAAGCATTTCTGGTTCCCTCTGATAGGCACAGAAAAGCACAACAGCAATTACCAGCAGTTGAGTGGACGCCAATCCAAGGATCTCACGCATCGGGCAAGTCTCTCGGGGCAGATTGCCAACGACCTAGCAACTGACAGAAAACATGCACGCATCTGTGGTAATTTCCATGGCTCGTGGTAAGGGACGGACTATTGCTATCAAGTTGATTTCAACAGCCGGTACGGGATTTTTCTACACGACAAGGAAGAACGTTACCAACACGCCGAATAAGCTAGCCTTTATCAAATTCGACCCGGTAGTTCGGCGACGGGTGGTCTTTAAAGAAGGCAAAATCAAGTAAACCACCAAAATACACAATCGCGCACACAAGTTGCATTTAGCTTTTTAGAGTGAAAGGATTGCGATTGGAGAGTTAAATCGTACTAAGATGTGGTGACGTAGTTTAGATAGCTTTGTGTTGGTAACGGCGAGTTGAAGAGTTCCAGCGAGCACTGCTGTTCATTGCAATGTCTGACTCCCCGCTTTAATCATCACCAATGAGTTCAATGAGCTCTTGTTCCTTGCCCGGAAGACCGACCATTTCCAAATCAAAGGTAATGACTGCGTCTCCCGGAATTCGCGGTTTGCCCGCCGAGGACGGACGTCCCTTTTTCCCAAAGGCCATATCACCCTATTGTGGCAAAGACGTTAGCAAAAGGTAACATCGAGGGTGGAACGAGTGCATCGAGATTTATGAAAAAAGAGTGTGAGCGAAGGAATGGTGAACCCAGAGACATCGAAAAATCGTTTTGGCTTTACATGATCACACTTATCTCGGTGCAAAACTTACTGGAATGGTCAACACCCAACGATCTCCCAAACGCATCATGGGCAAGACTTCTTCCACACCCTTGACGAGACCACCACTACCGACTCGTGTGTAATAAGGCTCAGGCGTATCGAAAATATCGTCCAGCTTGTTCTGGCCATCGTTCACGTAGGCGGCGAATCGAATCGCCACTAGCTCACCCACTTCCGCCTGCGGGCCATTCCCTTGTTTCTTGACGACGTACGAAACGCCGCTGGGAAGCTTGACTGCCGTTTCGTCTGCCCAAGCGGACTGTTCCAACAAGAGCGCCGACGCGACACCAGCCGCAGCCGTCTGGAAAAAGGCTTGTCTAGATTGCATGGCCAAGGCCGTACTCGAAGAGGTAGCAGCCGAGCTGCTGACACTGCGCCGATAAGCAGACGCTGGCGTCCAAGCTTGGGTTGTCGTTAGGACCGCAAGCGTTGCGGTAAGAATCAGAAAGGTACGCATCGCAACGAATACTATGATTGCTACTGGCAAGTGACTGGGAGGAGAAGGAGGAAGAGTAAGGTAAGCTAACGTTGCAATCTGAGAATACGTCTGTCTGTTGCAGCAATCAGTGAGCTTTACCTAGTGAATTTGAGAAAAGGTCGTCGTCGATGGCGTACGACGTAGAAAAAGGCACACGAAATTGTCTCTTGGTCAGCAGGCCAGAGTGATTCGCGAAGCGTCGGAGACTACCGTAGTTGGTTGGGCAAAAAAGAGGGGGGTTGTTGTGACATGTTCGAGTTGACACAGAGCAGCGTTTGGCTCGCCCAACGTCGGCAGGGCGAGATCGGATTCCCCTCATTCCCCGAGTGACTACGCGTTGTACGTCTGTGATTAACAGATTTTGTACCCTGCACGGTGTACTGCCTGCCGTACGCAAAGCAAACACACCACGTACGTACAAACACGTTCCTTAGCTTTTTACTATCAATATCGTGACTGCATATCCTATGACTATTATACGTCATCCTGGAACGAGCGTCTTCATCGAACGCTCAGAGGTTCTTTCAGATTCAGACATTTAAAATCCAATGGTAGGCTCAAATGATGTTCAGTTCACGACCGTTCGTTCTCGCGGCATAAAATCACGAGGAAATGTTACATTTTCAATAGATTCGCCAGATCCATTCAATCGTCCCGTCCCGTCCTTTGGGTCCTGTTGGATGATACTCTAATTGACTGTAAAGGAAACTTGTTTCTGGACGGCATGGGCAAACGTTCGAAAAATCGGGTTGCCAAGCGTAAACGTGCGGAAGAACGAGCTCTTTCCCAAGCCGCCAACGGGAGCAGCACAGAAGCGGAGGCCGCGACGCAACCACAAAATCGTGTCGAAGTGTCCGTCTTGATTCCGGGAGAAAATGGCACTTTGTTCCTTCCAGCTCCACTGACGGCCCAACACTTTGACGAGATTGGAATTGACGATACTCCTTCTTTTGAAGCTCCCTCTGGAATATCTGCCGAATACTGGCACACTTTGAGACAAATTTGGAAATCTTGGTCGTCCCCGTCCCGGCACAATCTCCCCATCCGGACACCAACCTTGGTCCAGTTACATTCATGGCCCGTGCTGTTGTCGACATCACCATCACGTTACAATTTGATCCAGCTTGCTCCTACCGGATCGGGTAAAACGTTGGCTTACGGCTTGCCCCTCATCCTGCACGCTCTAGAGTTGAGGCCGAACTTCGAATGTGGTACGGAGAAATCCACACCTGCTGGTGGCCTGGTGATCGTACCGACACGCGAATTGGCTCGTCAAGTAGCCAAAGAATGCACCCGCGCGATCAAATGCCTCGCCGATGAAGGGGGGAATCGAAATCACAACGTATCTGTTGTAGCCTTGTATGGGGGAGTGGAGAGAGGTGTGCAGGAACAAACTTTGAAACAGATCATGGCAGACGCATCCGCTGCTGCTCGTGCGGATCGACGGGGATTCATTCTAACGGCTACACCAGGACGCTTGCTGGATTTATTGGGCAACGGCAAGGTTCAAGTACCTTTGAAGGATACCGGTAGAGTTGAAGGAGAAGAGAAAGCAGGCTCGCCAGCTGCCGGATTACCAGTCGCCCGTTCCGCTTTGACAACCTTTTTGAGCGAACATATTCGTCATGTTGTATTGGATGAAGCCGATAGATTAGCAATCCAGACCGATTTGTGTGAGCAGATCAACGAGATTCTTTGCCTGATCGGCCGTTCACGTCAAACGACTTGCTTGTGTTCGGCAACGTGGCCCGATAAAGCTCAATCACAATGGAACACTTGGGTTTCAAGTACAAATGTCGTCTCCCATTCGTTGCCACCTTGTGTAGTGGTCAAAGTCGACGCTATGAAAAAGAAAGCTCGTCCGCAGGTCGCAGCACCGGAACTGACCACCCTATCTTCCTATCGGGCTGAGACTTCAGCCGACGTTAAGGATGATACGATAACCTCTGACGAGGAACCCTCAGTGAAACGCGCTAAATTGGATCTCTGGTCCGAAATTCCGGCCCATCTCACGCAAACACTGCATGTATGTGCCGAGCATAAAAAACCACGCAAGCTCTTGACAATCCTACAGCGCATTCGTCATGACGAGAAACAATCCCGTCAGAAATCCTTGATTATCTTGTTCTTTGCCAGGATCAAGACTCTACTGTACATGCATACATTTTTGACCAAAGAACGAGTTGCCTGCCTCACATTGCACAGTCAACTGAAGCAACACGAACGCGAACAAGCCGTGCGTGCCTTTCAAAGTGGTCAGACTTCGTTGTTGTTGGCCACGGATATTGCTGCGCGTGGCATTCATGTGGCAAACGTGTCGTTTGTGATTAACTACGATTTTCCCGGAAATTTAGAGCAGTATATTCATCGGTGTGGACGTGCGGGACGCAACGGCCAGGGAGGCACCGTTTACAGCTTCTTCACCCGCAATCTAGCGCCATTGGCGGCTGACGCGGTTGCTCTATTGGAGTCAAGCCAACAGTGGATAGATCCCAATTTAAGAGCCCTGGCGGAGAAGACGAATGAAGGGGACACCAAGGCTACAATGTCAAAACGAGACTGCCTCAGAGAGGCGGCAGAAATATGGAATGGGACGGAGAAACCGAAGAACGAAGCATCGCGAGAAAATGGCGGTAGCGATAGCGACGACGACGTCAATTTGCTCGGCCTTCTTCCCCAAATTTCGTTGCGACGAGCTTCGAACGTGAGTGATCCCTCTGATGACTCTTCTCTCGGCGAAGATTCACTCAGGGACGAGCAGGAGCTACTTGAAGCTGCTAATGCTTGGGCAAGAGATAACTAAATGGAGGTCCACTTTATCGGATCTCAGTATGTAGCTAGTCCGTCTGTGCTGACTAACTCATTCAAAAAAATTGTACTACACTTAGCGCATAGGAGTAATTTGTAAGCGAGACACGGCTTATACCCGCCTTGTTGTCAGGTCGAAATCTTTTTTTTTAAATGCGCCCATTCCTCGGTGGCTTCTCAGCGAGATTCTTATTCAAAGAA
>Ga0163101_100272_pt1 | contig 11543 bp, 4 predicted proteins | sample TAMARWmetagpilot_2_FD_111548 | JGI IMG/M metagenome (GOLD analysis project Ga0163101, IMG submission 111548) | Phycosphere-associated microbial communities from TAMU algal ponds, Corpus Christi, Texas, USA - TAMU ARW1 11/11 metagenome pilot | ecosystem: Engineered > Artificial ecosystem >...
CAGGAGACTGCTCGTACCAATGAATCGCAGACGAACGAAAATGTCGTTCAAGCCAAAATGCCGATTCCATTCGCATCGCGGAAGTCACATCTGAGAAAAGCAGTATGTTGCAACCATCAATAGCAGCTACAGAGATTCCTAGCAACTCAGAGAAACTTGGAGGGAGACAATTGATAGCGTCCTTTACCGATGAGGGGCGCGGTTCATTTTCTCGTATCCATTTAGGAACTATAAATTGCTTGGCTTGTATACCGTTCGCCTGTTTCCTGTAGAGTATACTTCGATTTAGAAACCTTGCATAGAAGTACTGTTTACCCTCCAGCTCCCCACGGTAAAGTGACCAATCTCCTTCGAAACAATAAGGAGGGTCCCTTGTGTCTTTGAGATGCATCATATAATGCTGGATAACAAGCGCCAAGATGTTTGTAGAGTGAAGCTCGTTGGCAATAGGAACAACTCCGTCAGGTAGCTCCGTCAGGAATAAGCTTTGCGGAACAAGTTCGAACGGATTTGTGATCTGCTCGAAGATGACAGGTTCAATGGAAGGGACCACCCTATTGCCCTTAGATGCGCGCTTCTTCCGGTTTTTGGCCTTTACTTTCTCTGCTTGATGGTTCAAATATTTTTCGTCGGATAAGTGTTGAGTCGCTGCGAGTATCCTTTGGAGATCATCATCCGTGCCCCCACCAGAAGACTCGTCCTTCTTGGGACTTCGTTTTTTTAAATCGAATTCACCACATTTTTTGGAAATAAGCCGATCACTGGCATGCTGCTTCGGTAGCGTTCGCATTTCGACGAGCTCAGCTGACTGGCTCTTCCAATCGATCGACTTTGTTGCAGACGCCTTAAGGTTGTCGCTTGTCATAGGATTATTCTTCAGATCTTTCCACACCTTTGATTCATACCCATCGACCCCATCAAAAACTTCCAAAAGAGGTGCGACTTTCGTGTCAAAACACACAAGTTGTTCTCCTAGGTCACCAACTGAGCGGTGAAATGACATAGCTTTTCTAATCCGAATTTTCATCTCGTCCTGCGAAAGGCCTAAAGTCGAATCATTACCAAGATCCTGCAATACCCACTGCAAGCACGTATCCTCCAGTGTTCCCTCTACTGAATGCTTCTGATGGAAAAGCCCAAATGCCAAACGACATAGCAGGAGAAAGGGGCGTCCAGGTGGCAACAAAGTAAGGCCTTCTACACGTAAACCGCCCCCTCTGACCTCAAGGGTGTTAGCACAGCAACAATACATAATAGCCTCTGTATTCATTGGAAGTGCTGAGGCAGGCACGGAATTTTCCTGAACGTAAACAGAGATGGCCGTGTTAAAACGTTTCCAGCGCTTAGAAACATTCGTGGTGCCAGGCTCCATGTAGATATCGAGGCTATCCGGGGAGGTTCCATTCGCCAGTGTTTCCTTAGATGGCAAAGAGCTTAGGCGCACTACATGCTCCTTCCTCCGTCCAGAGGCCAGAATGGATAAAATTCTAGCACCTTCTGGAATGGGATGAAAGATGGGGCGGTCCCAGCTAGATTCAACGCTCGCCGAGTGCTTTCCTTTTGTTCCGCATTCGAGTGGCATGCTAGGAGAGTTGGAGAAAATGATCGCTTGGTTACCTTGCTTGACTACCTTGCTTGTAATTATCCCGGATGCTGCAAACAAATCGTTCAGATCAACAGGCGAGATTGCGTTGCTCCTCCCCCGAGAAACAATCGAGAACTTTTGAATCGGTTTGGCTGTATTTTTCAGCAAATCACAGGAAACACCACTGAGCGCAGGTTGTGATTCCAGGTAATCGCAAAGGGCTTTTGTAAAAAATCTTCTCTGAGACTGATTCAAAGATTCTGTCATAAAGCGTTTAAAAATTGTCCCTGTTTCTTTCCTTCCATCGGTTACATCGGCAAAGCTCCACATCCCTGCTGGTCTCTCTCCCCTTCCTTTCTTGTTCGAGCTTTCAAAGGCAAATTTTGAAGATTCGTTGAATTGGCTTTGTCGCATGGTTGTCAAGATTTCGGCAAAGCGCTTGGATTTAGAGGACTCCGCACGGACATATAGGACAAAAGATGAAGGCGAAGTAATCCAGGCGACGTTTATTTCTTTCTCGACGGCATAGGATAGAAACCGTTCCTCAAAATCTCCGCTCACCATACCACTATCAGAGCTCGCACCTTGTATTTCGAAAGAACCCCTTTGTTCGATCTCTTGATATCCATGAAGAGCGAAAGGATGGCGACCCTTGCTAAGAATTTGATGGAGATGCTCGTCATCAATTCTTTTGCTATTCTTCCCCAGATCTATTCTCATCTTGTCGCCTGAGACTCCTTTCGTGAAAGGTCTGGGGCGACATTCAATAATTGAATCGTTGAATACCCAAACTTGGATCACACGCAAAAGCGTCACTTTCGAATGAGGCATGAAAAGTGGTGGAGCGTCTAATTCCAAGTCATTCGTCGAGATACTGAGAAAATCAGCCACACGGCGTCTAAAATTGGAACTGGTGGCAGCTAGCCGTTTGATCCGAGGATAGGAAATACCGAATTTCCAACACCAATTTGCTTGATTTTTTGCTTGTTCAAATTCCCAAATTAGATTCATCGCCGACAAGGGCTCAGAGAAAAGGTTTGCGTCGAAATGGCACCGGGACACGTACGTTTTTGTGGTCATTTCGTTGTAATCCTTACTTTCATGAATCAGAGGGTTTGACATAATCCACGGAGTTTTGGGAAAGGAAAGAACGGCGGCCATCTGAACAGCTTCAGCGCCTACTCCAAACTGTATACCAAGACCAACAAGCGACCCGAGCAAAAGATCAACTCCCATAGCCAAAACGAATGATCCAAGTGAGGTAATCTCGCAGTCGCCTTCTGCCGAAGTGATAAATCGACACTTGTAGAGGCTTTGAAATGAGCGGTCGATTGTTGCAATGTTGGGCGGTTCAAGACAATCCAGGAGCACTTTTGTGACGTCCTCGTCGGACAGCATTTCTTTCAACATGAGAATGACGGAATCAAGAGGAATTCTGACCATCTCCCCTGGTTCGAAATCATCCATGTAATGACGGTAAACTTCTCGAGTGTACATACGATAAACAGTTCCAGGTCGGAGTCGGCCTGTTCGTCCAGCCCTTTGCGTTGCACTCGCTTTCGATATCCATGTAGGCATCAAAATCTGTCTGTGCGAAGCTTCGTTGTACACGATTTGTTTACAAAGCCCTAGACAGATGACATGATCAACATCAGGAAGCGTTACCGAGCTCTCTGCAGCATTTGTTGCGATAATGATTTTGACCTGTATGTGGTTTAATGAGGACTCGGCATTAATGACACCATCAAGAACTGCCTCGAAGCACGTACCTCATCTTCTGCAGTAGCATCGAAAACAATCATCTGGTCTTCAAACGGAATATCACTATGGATCGGAAAGCAAGTGAACCTGACGCCCGGTTTAAATAGCTGTTCCACAAGCTCGGTAATGGCGACGATTTCGTTCATTCCAGGAACGAATATGAGTACTGAAGATCCAGGTCGACCTACAAACATGGCGATATGCGAAACAAGAGAGAAAATTTTTTCCATGTAGCTCAGTGATGGTGGCTTCGCACATTTCATTTTGTTGCACTCGCTTGCGAGTTGATTCACTGTCTTCTCCTCCTTTTGCGAAAATGCCACCTGTTCTTGCAGGTCTTCCAGGAAAACCTCCTTGACGGGAAACCGACGAGCCCCTACTTTAATTGGGGGCTCAGTGGTATTGAAGTACTCCTGATAGAGAGACGCAGCCAGTGTTGCTGACATTAAAACCAGACGAATGTTTTGGTTAACTTTTAGCAGACGACGACAGAGAAGGCAAAGTATGTCGGTATCAACCGAACGCTCATGTACCTCATCAATTACCAAATACGAGATGCGATCAAATTTTTCAGGATGATTCGCCAACACTCGTACAAGGTATCCAGTTGTTACGAACCATGCCCTTGTTTTCTTTGACTCGTATTCGCAAACTCCATGCCCCATTCGCAAAGCGATGACATTCTTTAACTCCGGCTCGACAGATCGAACTCGCTCGACTAGTGCTTTCGCTGCGATGCGACGAGGCTGAGAAATGTACATTTTTGACTGATTCATCGTAGGGATCGGGCAAGGTGCTTTCAGAAGCATAATCGGGATGCGAGATGACTTCCCACATCCAGTTTCACCTTGAATAATAGTTACTCGATTCGTGCGCACCGATGCAAGAATGATTTCCTCGTGTTCATCGACCGGAAGAACTAATCGCTCTTCCCCTGTTGATGCTCTTGGCTTGATCGAAGGTTCGACCGCTTTAGACACAGGGTCTTTCTTTCGCGTCCTTTCATGTGCCCTTCGCTGGCGTAAACAATCATGAAATATATGTTGATCAAATATCTGAAAGGGATCGTAGACCCGCACTACAGGAGACTCGCCACTTTCCTCAAAAGAATGAGCAACAATCTTTTCAATCAAATATGCGGCCGGTACATCTTCCCATAGAGGACGCCAGGCTCCTTTTTGAATCCCGGGACTCGCGCATTTTGTCAGAGCCATATCCCGAAAAACATCCAGATGCTCCTGTCGAATCATTGTCATCGCGGAATTTGCTTCGTTACCAGCACTTTGATCAACAAAAGTCTGTAAACAGGGAGAGCGGCGTCCTTTATGGAGATATCTGAGAAAGGACGAAGTTTTGCCAATTCGAGAGGAACCTCGTCTGGAATCGTCGGACGCAGAGCTATGTTATCCAAAATGCTATCACAGGCCATATCGTTCTCATCAATGACCCGGCCAGCCGAGTCACGTTCGTCGAACGGAAATTCCGACAAATCACCAAAGTTGTAGAGAATCCGGATAAAGCGCAGAGCCTCCTCAATCTCGGCCACCTGGCTAGTGACTCGATAACTCTCCACCTGATCCCGAAGATGCTCCACTAGATCGTAAACATTGCGAGAATGGAAATTCAGCTTGGCGTCTCGAGGGTCCACGTAATCGTTCCCCATTAGGATGGCTAACTCAATCATGAGCTCCTCCGGAAGACCTATGAATTCCGCAATCTCTGCTCGACGAATAACACAGGCCGTGGTCGTGTTGTGTTGTGCATCCAGCGTCGCGAACGGAATATAGTTCACGTTCGGAAAAAAGCAAAAGTCTGAGTCGTTGCCGAGAACATAGTGGTTCGGGTTGTTGGAAGCCCGCTCGGCGATAATGTGATCGGCCTCTTCTTCGCAATGAATCGTTTCTGCACCACAGGTTTGTAGTACGTTCATAATCTGCGTGGTGAATAGTCGGCTCTTTGGAAACACGTACTCCCATTCACAAATTGTTTTCGACGCTGGCATCATGCCGTACTGGCAGTAGTGCTGAACGTTGGACCATTCCTCGGGTCGACGCGTCTGACGATGTTTATCCGTCTCGTGCTTGAAAACTCGCCGTTGTTCACCATCCCAGTACACCAACAACTTCATGCCGTGCTGATCCTGCAGTTGAGACGCAAACTCCCGAACAGCATCCGATAGTAGCGTGAGAGGCATAAAGTTGGGCAAAAGCCGACGCACTTGCTCGGTCGACAAGGATTGTTTGGGCACTGTGCAAGCATTAGAGTGCGCCCGCAATTGCTTGTTATTTCCTCCTTTGATCACCTTCGCGACGTGGCGCGCGTACGCAGCACGATGCAAGAAAAATGCCAAGCCGTTTCCATCAACATGCAACACGGAGCGGTCCGGAATGGGAACGATCCGCGATGCGAACGCATCCGATTCACTCAAGCTGGAGGGATTCCTCCACAATGACTGTGAGCAACACGATTGCCGCGTATCCGGCAACCATCCTTCCTCTTTCAGAAACCAATTCCAGCCGTGAACGCCCATCTTTACACGGTACAATCGATGTGTCTCCAGTCATAGACTTCAGAACCACTTTTTCGATGGCGCCGAATCGAGCTTTTGTGGCCACCGAGTGTTGTTCGGTACAGATAGGTATCGGGTTGTCAGCTCTTCCATGGTTTCACAGCCACCATTGTTGGTAGACCTAGGCGAGGTCGAGTCATCATTCACTGTCATGGCTTGGAGAGGTAAGAGCTTTAAGCCTGACTTTGAATTTTGAAATTTTACATGAGTTGTAAACGTTAACAGCGTTGTGCCGTGCCTACCCTAACCCCCCCCCCCCCAGGAGAGTGAACTTTCACTGTCAACGCTCCTTGTCACAGTCAGTTGTCATTCGTTCAAGCCCTTTTTGCGCCATTGCATTAGGCCTATCCTTTACAGACTACCACAACCTTCTCCACGTAGCTACTCTTCAGTCTCTCTTTATTCCAAACAATTGTTCGAAAGCACTAAAAAGGGTGGCACATGGAGGGCTCAGTTTGAAACACCAACAGCTCTTGAAGTATTTCAAAATACGTTTATCTGTAAATCTGTAATAATCATATCTGCCCAGACTAATGTTTCTCATGAGTCGCTAGATTCTTGCAGGTGCATCGAGTACAGCGAGAAGCAGCGCTATGAAGGGCCCCTGCGGAGTATAATTTCCGAAACTTGATGCGCAATTAATGGCAGCCATAAATCATAGCCCTCCGCATTGGGATGCAAACCATCCGGTAATAGCTTCGCATTAATATCGAACTCGTCTTGTAAGAATATGTGCTGTGAATCTATGTAATGCCAATTCGGCTGTCTGGCCACGATCCGTTTCAACTCGCTATTGATCCATTGAATCTGGACCCAATACCGACCCAGTTTGCTCGAGCTCTTATCCTGTGAACGAGGTAAGAGTCCATGAATAACCAGAGGCGTCTCCGGTTGTTGTGCGTTCAAATGATGTGCGGCATTCAAGATACCTGCCAAGGCAGTGCGCTTCGAGCAGCCTGCTCGACCCAGATCGTTCGTTCCTACTAACAGTACCCAGACTTTCGGTCGTAATGTCGGCGGGATAAGACCATTTTCCAAATGCCATAAAAGTTCGGGACTAGTGTCACCTGAAGATCCCAAAGCAAGTCCGCGCAGAGACACAAGTGTACCGTCCTCCTTGTTGAAGTGCCGATCGAAAACGGCCTTGGACGCTGGGTATTCGCGGGTTCCCATATGGCCGGTCCCCATCATTCGTTCGGTAATAGAGTCTCCAAGAAACACGACATCAGGCGAAGACAAGGCTAGCACACTACCGTACTGTCCCGTTATCTGCACGAGCGTTTCGTGATGCTTGTCCCAAATGGTCGCTTCTCGCTGGGCGGCCTGCGTCGGATCTTGGCACTGACAAGGATGCCCGGAATTCTTTGATTCAAAAGGCAACGTTGGCATCTCGGAACGATCATCCGGATCTATGCAGCGACTCGGAAAATACTCAGAATCCTGAGACAGTGGCGGAATTTTATGCGCAGTCAACGACGACAACACTTCGTCCCCGGAGTCTGACGTCTCCTTCAATAACACAACAAGCAGCGACAAAATTCCCAACCAAAAAGACCTTCTCGACCATATTGAGAACGTGGAACTCTCACGGCAAAAATTTTGCGTCGACCCAGTAGTTACGGAGGTCAGGGTAACCATGGTGAAGAAAGGAAGATCCCCGGGGACGAAGATTCAATAACAGAGAAGAAAATGTACAAGTATTTTTTTGCTAGGTAAGCTGTCGGACAAAAAATATCATATCTATGCCGTTTTACTTACGGAGGTACGTCTTGACAGGCAGCAATTGCCAGTTAGTACGTTTTTTCTATATTTTGAAATTGTCGTCGCCGCCAGTAAATGACCCTCAGAAATGATTATCAGGTCCCCTGAAAAATCTCGGGAGGAAACAGCCATTTTTGAATGAGTGCGAGGTACAATATGCTGATAAGCCTCACTATCGATAGGGAAACGAGAATATAGAATACGGCCTCGTGGCCACTAGATAAGTGCAAACTTAGAGCTAATTACTTGTCAGGTACTTGGTCGCCCCAGGAGTACGGGGCACCCTTCTTGAACATGAAAGGCGGAGCAACGAATCGCTTGCTGGCATTGTCATTTAGAAAAACGATGGAATCGAGTGACTTCATTTGCAATGGCGTGAGACCCGATGCTCCTTTTAAACGCTCGAGCTGGGATAAATGAGCATCAGAGGTGCTTTTCGTAACCACTGCGATACCGTGTTGCAAGTTCCATTTCAAGACAACCTGTGCCGGTGAAAGACCAGTCGCTTTGGAAATATCGACGACAACGTGTTGTTCCAATACCTCTGACCGTCCCTGTCCGAGCGGTGAATGGGCTTGAAGTTGAATTCCGTGCCTAGCACAAAAATCAAGCAATTCCCACTGGGGTAGCAGCGGGTGACGCTCGATTTGGTTTAGAATAGGTCTCCCATTCGGACTGCATAGTGGGATCAGGGTGCGAAGGGCGTCAATGGAAAAATTACAAACTCCCAGAAAGTGACAATATTTTTTGGCTTGAAGATGCTCGAGTTCCTTCCATACGCTTGAAAGTGAATCTGCTTCAATAGCATCGCATGGCCAGTGCAAAAGTATCAAATCAACGAACTCTCGACCGAGCTTTTGAAGACTGAGCAGAACTTCATCTCTCACCTGGGCCGGAAGGGTCGCTCGTTTTGGAACTTTAACTATAATAAATGGTTTCAACTTTTGATGGGCGAGCGCAGCGCCAATCTCCTCTTCGTTGTTGTAGGTCGGCGCGGTATCGATAGCGTCAATGCCTTTCTTCAGCGCCGCAGACACGACGACCGATGTGCTTCGTTTCGCCAGTTTCATAGTACCCAAAGCAAGTGAGGGCAATCGAATCGAGATATTTGCATCGCTTGAGAGAGAGAAGTCCCTAGGAAGAGACAAAACGCTTTCTCCCGTTTGGTGAACTTGTCGATATTTCGCCACCAAATTATCTGCCATAGATTCAGAACGAGCAAAAAGGATCAAATCAGCACCTTCCTTCTCGTACGTTGGCGGATCCAGGTTATCCAGGGAAACGGTGGCGAGTTGGACACCTTGCTCTCCCTGAACCTTCCCGACATGGTTTGTCCGATCTCGTACGCGCTGTAAAACGACACTTCGAGGCAGATCAAGCACTATGACATGTACCGGAATACAAGCGTCCTTCCCAATTTGTACAAAAGGTGTCCGCTGTGTCGTATCTAGGTGCATCCGATCAATCACCACCGATACACCCTTTGACAATGCTAGCCTTGCCGCATCTTCAACAGCAGTTCGAGAACCTGGCTTGCCATTGGCAATCGTGTCTTGCGAAAAGTGCCGCCAAGTAGGGGGAGTGCTGGGTGTGATCTGTACCAGAGCTTGGCAAAATGTGCTTTTCCCCGAACCTTGCGCTCCACAAAGGAGCACGAGCAATGGCCCGGTAAGATACCCACCCAACAGCGCCGCCCGGGCTCGGAGAGCCGAAATTGGCGTTGGAGCGTACGCTGTCAGCCCTGACCGGACTGTGGCCATCCGACGTTCCTTGTCGCTCGGTCCGAAAAAGTCTGATGGATTGTAGAAGCGCAACATAGCGTTTTTCGATGCACTCACATTTGCTGCAAAAGCTTTGTCGACCCCTTCTTGTCGGTACGCATCGCTATCATCAACCTCACCATCTGAATCGCCCACGTACAAGCTTTGCTTTATGTCGAATTTTTCGCCATATGCTTCCTCCAGAGCATCCCACAACTTGGGGCTGGGTTTGTGAAAACCACTTTTGGATTGCGTACTCACAATGGCCCATAGAGGACGCTGTAGTATCGTAGCCAACCAGTCCATCAGGGACTTAACTTTCTGTGCGGTTTTTCCGTTGGTGGCCGATCGAATTCCTCCTTGATTGGACACTAGAACGAGTTGATATCCGTCGTCAGCGAGACTTTGTAGTTTTGGGACGACACCGTCTGCATTGTACAATTCGTACTGCTCCAAACGGGTCGACCAGAACGATGTCTGCCACAGCAAGACTGTACCGTCCATGTCAATGGCGGCAGCTTTCCGACATGGTTTGGAGGCTGATCGCCGATCCCTTCGGACCAAGACGGCTCCGTTCTTTTGGACGATCCATTGGACGTAAGCTGGTGTTGATACCTGCTGTGGAACTATGGGAAGCGGAATACCTTGCGCGTCGAGCTTAGGAACGATCGAGGACGCCAAATCAGTGCAGGGGTTCGTACATGATGCAGCCTTTGTTGACGACCTTTTCGTTATGAGAGTTGAGGAATGCGGCGTCGTTGGGTTTTTACTCTCGATGATATGTGAACCAGCATGTTGCTGTTTACTGACTGCTGATTTTCTAGGTCGAAAGAAGTGATCGATGCGGGATTTTTTTGGTGGTGGTCCTTGAAGTGTGGCCACGTTTTGTTGTTCGGGTTGTTGTGTGGAAAGCAAAGGGTCGCGAACGGGAAGCGTTACTTCATCACATATTGGAGATGAAGAGGCCGGAACGAGAGGGACCGGAGAACTCTCGGGTGACGACTCTAGCAAATTCATGGCCGAATGATCACTCTCGGGCCCACCGCTTTCCGCATCACCGGTATCGGTTCCTGCCATACTTGCGCATGGCGTTTGAAAAATCAACACGTCGTCTCGAGGATGAAATAGGGTGAATCAAGAATTTTTATTGACCAGTCTCGAGCTTCGTACAAATTGTGTCACGCGCGATCTATAAATTTTCGATTTGGTTCATTAGAAATAGGGTGATCCCTCTTATTTGGGAAACCGTTGCAATTTTTTGAACAAAATCAGGCCTTGCGGAGAGGGAGCGCGCGTTTTCCGGATCTAATGTGGGAGCACCATTTTGGGCCGAGGAAATTCCATCGACGGGGCTTCCGGGAGATATCACAGTCAACGCTGGTCACAACCAGAATATTCATCATGTGGTTGGCCGTCGATCAAAGCTTTCCTTCCTTCGAGGCGCTCCAAGCTGCTTGGTTTGCACACAACCAGGTTCTCCAGAAACAGTACAAAATTTTGGAAAAGAAGTTGACCAAGTGTTTTAGGGTCAATTGTATTTCGGCCCCGTCCAAGGGTTGGAAAGGGACTCAATCCATCTGCCAGTGTCACCTGAGTGCGACCCCAATCAAAGGAGATGATGGCTTTCTTACCGGAGTTTGGAAAATCAAATCTTTCAATGGCGTCCACACGTGCACGGAAGCCGATTCGAAACGAAAACGCAATTACAAGTCCTCCGTTCTGAAGAGTGTCTCTGCCCCCTTAACTGGGCTGTTACTGAACCAAACAACTGTCACGATGGCTCCCAATCAAGTCTTTCCTTCATTTAATGCTCTCCAAAGTGCTTGGTTTGCACACAACCAGGTACTGCAGAAGCAGTATAAAATCTTGGAAAAAAAGCTAGCCAAGTGCTTTCGTGTCAACTGTGTTTCGGCCCCGTCGTCAAGGTGGAAAGGAAAACCATCCGTTTGCCAGTGCCATCTCAGTGCGAGGCCGATCAAAGGCGACGGTGGTGTCCTTACGGGACAGTGGCTAGTGAGGTCCTTCAATGGTATACATACATGCTCTGATGAATCGAAGCGAAAGCGGAATTATAAAACGTCCGTTTTGGAAAGCGTCTCGTTCTTTC
>Ga0163101_100274_pt1 | contig 11526 bp, 10 predicted proteins | sample TAMARWmetagpilot_2_FD_111548 | JGI IMG/M metagenome (GOLD analysis project Ga0163101, IMG submission 111548) | Phycosphere-associated microbial communities from TAMU algal ponds, Corpus Christi, Texas, USA - TAMU ARW1 11/11 metagenome pilot | ecosystem: Engineered > Artificial ecosystem >...
AGGCGTCAAATATCGACCAAATCCCATCTTATCAGACCCGAGCACTACAAGACTTCCAACTGTTTCCTGGGTGAATTTCGATCAGCGCTGGAATTTAAATCAAAGGACTCTACGCAATTGCCCTTTTTGCCGAATTCGCGGGGGAGTGTTCGGAGCATACCTTTGATTCTAGTCTTTGGCCAAGAGCATTGAATCTATACCGACCCTCGCAAGAGAACTAGCAAGTGTAAAGCTGACTGTGACAGGAATGCGATAGGACCGAAGAAAGAAATAAGTAAATTCACTAATCCGGCCTCAACGAGGCCGAAAATCACCAATGGAATCCAGTTAGAACCCTCTAGCCTCCTCTTTGTTACATGCTACATCAACTATGCAAATCTCTTCGCCGGATTAGCGATTTTCCGGGCCAAAGCCAGATTATAGTATATGTTACAGGTAGTGAATTTCCTCTCGTCACTTTTGAATTATAAGTGCATGCACCGGAAAGAGAAAGTCTATTGAACTCATCGCACAAGGAACGAACGAGTGATGCTGGTAGAGATGATGGACTCGCCAAGTTAATTTATTGCGTTGACCATGACGAACATTGACAAATGTCATCTTACTGCTGCCTATGAGAGACCGTCTACCTTAAAGCGATATGCAAGGAAACTTCCACGCGCAAGTCTAGCTCTACGAAAATCTGACTCTCCATGACACATTCTCGCCAACAGCGACGAATACGAGCAAGGTCGCTGCTTGTTCTCCTTCCAATCTTCCTTGTCCATATCGCTCGCCCAGCGCAAGCTTTCCTCCCACCAGCGCTTCCAACTTCGCCTGCCTTCCCGTGTTCTTTTCCTTTGTACGCCAAAAGTAAGAAGAAAAACAAGACGCGGGATAGCACAATCTCCGTGAACCGGGTCGCCTACCGCAACTACGAAATTGTTGATACCATTGAGGCTGGGATATCCTTGGTCGGCACCGAAGTCAAGTCGATTCGCAACGGCAAACTCAACCTACGAGACGGTTATATTCGTCCCACTAAAGATGGGCGATCCTGCATACTTTACAACGTGCACATTGGCAAACACAGTCAGGCTGGGGCCTTCTTTCAGCATGAAGAAACCCGACCCCGTGCTCTGTTGGTACACAAAGCCGAAGCCCGCAAGTTCCTTCAACAGACGGAACAACAAGGCATGACCATTGTGCCTTTGAAAGCCTACTACAATGATAAAAATCGCGTCAAGTTGCAAATTGCCTTGTGTCGGGGAAAAAATGTACGTGACAAGCGGGCGACGATCAAAGAGCGGGACGCCAAGCGGGAAGAACGGCGAATCATCAAATCCTTTCGCGTATAATACTATCTAATTTGCACTAGGAAAACGCTGGCAATCTTATATTGATCTTAAAGTATGCATTTACATTAATTCAATCGCCCAATACAATTGGGAGCCCCGCAAGTACACCGGAGACTGCCATCTTCAACCGGAAACTTGTAATCTGCAAAACAAATGCCAATATGAGAAAGATTAATGCAAGTGAGTGCCATGGAAACAATCTCTCCCTCGTCATCTTCCCAAATTTCAAACGTACCATACGTTATCTCTTCCCCAGCGGATATGTCGCGATTTGCAAACACCACAATCTTGCGGTCCTGACCCAACTCGGCGTCAACCGAAATAATTTTCGCGTATGCGTTTGGGCCACAGCAATGATTCATAAAGCGTGCCATGCAGCCAATCTTCGTCGCATCCACAATGCGCTGCATGTCTAGACGGAACATGTAGCAGCTACCTTCTCCGGAAATTTCGTACGCGCGTTCTCGTTGATCCGCAATTGGCTGTCGGATCACTTCCCCCATATATTCGATGATTGGGTCGTCCTTCTGGATATCCGATTTGGTAAACAAGCCCCATCCATGAATATGCGATCTTCGCGCGACGAGCCGCTGTTCAATTGGTACGGCTTTCATCCTGCGGTACTTGACCTGATTTAAGCTGCGGTCGGCTTGTGCCTTCTCTTCACTCTTTTTGTTTGTAGCCGACGAAGATCCAGCGTCGGCCGCGTCTTCTTCAGCACTGCGAACAAGGGCTCGAGTAATACGACCACTACCACCACTTCGAGCAAAGGCGTTCATACCTTCAGTCCGAGCGCAGCCTGTACTGTTCTCCAATGCCTGTTCCGCCTTGGCGGCCGCACGTTTTCGTTGTAAATCCAATATGGCTTCTATAGTCGGTTGCGTATAGCAAAAACGATAGTTGGGTGAGGAAGGGTTGAGTGGAGCGGTCGCGGCCTCGGCGCCAGGACGGGCTTCCAACATGAGACGAATGTGGTTCAGACCAAAGCCAAAAAACTGAGCAACGCAAGAGAAGTGTAAGTTCATGATCAACCGGCAAGCAACGAGATGCTACATATCTTAACAAGGACCTTACCTGTGGGCCGTTGAGAGCAAAAGTGTTGCGTCTTGTTCGTCGAACTATGGGTAGTTTTGAATACAGTTCTCCATCGGAGAAATGATCAAAGTTCACCTTCCTGACACGATCCATAAGTATTCCGTACACAGTCCCGACTGTTGATCCGCAAATTTTCGCTTCGGGGCTATCGCTGGGAAGGATCGAGAATTCGGGTCGGTTGTCGGATGATTTCTCAATCTTCAATATGTAGACAGTTCGGCTGCGCGGTAGCACTGTCGACCAAAAAATTCGAGTGGCAGTGTACCCTGGAGGCATCAAGTAATTTTCGGAATGAAAGCCTTCGTGATGCTGTTCTATTTTGCCAAGCGAGTGCAGAACAAAACACCCCACTCGAGAGCAAAGGTCGTCATCCATCGCTTCGGCGTTGTGGTCTCTTTCCGTCGCAACAGCCTTCTTTTCAGGTGCAACCATGAGTGCTTTCATGAATTCAAAACCCTCTTTCGATAGGAGGCGCGTCGCTGATGAACGATGGTTCTTGCAGTAAACTTGCTGATCCGCTGTGAATGCAGCACCGCAGGCTTTTGCGCACGGAAAGTGATAGTTGAAGGAACAATTACTCTTGTTGCACCCCACTGTGGCACCCGGCCTTCCACATCCAAAGCATTTAAGTTGCGCACCCCGAGCACGGGCTCTTTCAACTGCGTGGATCAGACCATCATTTGCAGCTTCCCATACTTCCGAACTCCATAAGGCACACAGAGTGTGCACCCAAAATCCGTTTGCCATTGGAAGAAGACGGCCCAGTTTCGGAAGTGGGTACTCATCACCGTCTGCTTCTGAGCACGCAGCATCATGGAAGCCCGCATCGTCGTCACCGCACAAGTGACAAAGGCTGCACTCCCGCGGATCCTTCCATTCCATTTGCGCTGCAAGCTGAGCAATATGCTTCCAACCACACAAAGGCGAAGGTAGCGTCACTGGATGAGATGAACGCAGCGGCTGCATACTAGAAAATTTCATTTCAGCGACATTGATATCGCTCTCACTAACATTCTCATTCGCGGCAAGCTTGCACGCTTGCTCCAGAGTATCATCGTAAACACCCTCGATGATATCGACAGGGTAGGCTGCCGTGCCATTGCCGTTTGGTGGGTCAAGGAGCACAGACACACGCTTGTAGCAAGATATGTTCTTCTCGATATCGACTCCCATTGTAGAGCAAATTGTTCGGAGGAACGAAGCGGCCAATTTTGCTGCAACTACACAAGCGTCAATTTGATTCAAAATTATGTCATCGACACTCTCCCATTTAGACCGGCGGACAACTAGAATGAAACGAAGTGCCCGTTGTGCCATCCAAAGTGGGATGTCCGGTTCATTGCCCAAAACATGCTGAACAACCAGACGGGCGTCAGAGTGCCGTTCTGATGCCGAGCGATAAAGAAGAAAAGCTTCCCGGATCACACTTAGATAGTCGTTGAACCAAAGCTCACGAACTTTCCAATCAACTTCGTCTAATAGTTTCTCAAAAATCTCAAAGGGGGATATTTGATCGTTTGGGGCGATTGTCCCCTTCACCACACTTTCCCAGGCAACTTTTCTCAAAAACTTCTGCTGTAAAGCAATTCGGTCCGCGTCGACCACCAAAGGTTCAAAGCAAGAAAGACATTGATATTTGACGTTCTGGAGCAAGAAGAGGAAGAAAAAGTCAGCAAACACCAGCAAAGTTTCCAGCAAAAGCGAAATGTTGAAGTACCTCGGCCTTTTGAGTGCGTGTAGCCAGCTTTTTTAGGGCTTCCGTCTGCGCTTCGGCTTGCAGTGCTCGAACTTCGCATGATGCATGAACGTGAGCACCACAGTCGACGCAACGAATTATATGTTCATCGTCACTGCGCAGAAGTTTTTCGCATACCTTGCAGCTCATACATTGATATGATTCATCCAGCAAGCCGTCACACCCGCCACATCTGAAGCAGACTTCCGGTTGACGAGACCAGTGGGTCAAACTCGCCCCTCTGGGATCAAGTGCTTGGTTGCAGCACTTGCATTCTACACACTGCCCACATATCCATAGACCGGAAGGAGCTGATTTCAACGGCGGATCCAGGAGGTCGAGTGTGAAAGCACGGTCGCACATCTCACAAAACAACATCTTTGTTTCGTCTGCTGGCACATCCCCGGATATCTCACAGATCTTGCAATTTGGACATCTCCATCCTGCAACTGATGAAGCTTCCATACTGTGGACCGGAGCGTTCGCACAAAATGAATGAAAGGCTTCACCACAATCTACGCAAAACAACATAGTATCAGAAGCCCCGCTGCTTCCGCATGTATAGCAGCAATCCATCCAAGAACAGTAGAATGCATCAACAGATTGCATCTTGACCTCTCTAAACGGTACGCAAGATTTTTCATCTGGAGGGGAGTCTCTGAGCTTCGGTAAAGTAATCGTAGTCGCCATCAACCCCGCTACAAGATCTTTCTTTTCTACGGCCTCATCAATCTGTACACGATCTTCCTCTTGCTTCCGAAGCACCTCGGCCTTGACGAAGTTCTTTTCAATATCTTTGCAACATTTTCCAGGGGGAGCAGCCTTTCCCATCTTCACAAATATACTTTTTAAACAATCTTCGTAAAACCGCTTGACTTCTATCCATACCCGCGTGTACTATGCAGGAATTGAAGCAACAAAGCGTGTGAGATGCAACACTAGTGAAGTGAGAGAAACCATAATCATTTCTCAAAGCTTACCATTCGGTTGAACGTTAACGCGTTCAGCACCATTAACTCGAACATATCTCGCACCCAAGCGTAGTTTTGGTACTCTTCACTTTCAGCTCGTTCCAACATTGTGAATAAATCCATTGGGTTCTTGATTATATCTCGGTAATTTGGCGCCACCTTTTCCGACACGGGAACGGCAAACAACCCAGTGCGATCTTCTTGCTGCAGTGCCGAGATAAGGTCCTTGCATCGTTTGCGGCAACAAACGCGGCAAAGAAATTCCCTGCTATGAATCGGGTGGTCTCCATCGGATATTGTGTCGTACTCATCCTCCGTTATACCAGCACATCCGGCATGTACCCACACCTTACAGGCATCACAAACCAACATTTCTACTTCGGTATAGCCCCAGTTCGACGTTTCGGGATAAAATAGCATTGGATCGACCTTGGCACCAAGTGGAAGTATTTCGTCACCGCTAAAGGAACCAAAGACTAAAGGGGAAGCCGTGTCTTGAATCAGAGTGGTGCCTCCCTTGCGCTTCTTCTTGGTAGTGACAAACTCGAGTTGTTGTCGAACTTTGTCAAATTTTTTATCGTCCCAGGAGTGGGCACAGTTCGGACAGAAACGTTCTGCGTCGTAGGCTTCTTTGCACATGGCACAGAGATTCAAGGTTTCCGAGTTGGGAAAGGACAGTGTTGGAGGCAATGGGTGTACGTGACAACCAAACGCAACATCTTTTTGGTAGCAGCCGCGGCACGGAGTGCAACGCGAGCAAACAAACGGTGTATTGTCTTTTTGCATGCGTATCCATGTATCCAGACTTATGGGTGGATCCAAACAACTCAAATGAAATACAGAACTGCACTCTTTGCAAACACATTGAATATCGTCCGGCTTGCGGTACTCGACGCAACCATGACAGCGTTCTGTTAGCAGCTTACACAGGTCGGCATCACGGCTTTTGGCGTGTTGTGGGTCCAACTTGCCTGCAGGAATGGTATTGAACCCGTATAGGTAAGGCACCAAATCTTCGGTGTCGAATGATTTCTTCGCCTTATCGAGGACACGCAAGGAACAGTCCTTGGCCAGGACGTTTATCCACGCTGCCTCGTACTTGGCCTTGGTTTGCTCCGAGATTTCAAAAGAAACCAGCCATTTCTTTTGAAAGGAGCTAAACGCTCGGACCGTACCCGTGAGCGTATCACCGTATGGATAGTTCACGTCGGAACGATGTATCTTGATGGACTTTCCCACCAAGCCACCTAGGCTACCGGTCCCTTTGTTGTTGGACTTCATGGCGGCGTTGGCGTGTGCGTTGGCCATGAGCATGGCTTTTTCGGCATAGAACACGGCCGCTTCGTTGCGTACGTTGCGTACGAGTTGACATTCGTTGCAAGCCAGTGAATAGGCTTTGACGTTGCGTTTCTTTTTGTGCTTGGCTACGACGGGATCAATCGCATCCGGTGTAAAGTCCCGGACGCTCTCGGGTGAGTCGCGCAAGACACTGACTTCACCCGATCCGAAAAATTCGACGTGAACGTAACCGTCTCTACGATCTTCGCGCATGTTGGATTCCATTACTAATGCCGGCCACCACGCGTACCCCTTGACGTGCGCCCAGACAATGCGGGTGGCGACTTGCAAATTGTGTTGCTCATTGCGCAACCATATCCATGCCGCATCGTCACTTTCAGTGTGTTCGTTGCCTCCGTGATTTTTGTCGTCTTTACCTTCCTCACGGTCCAAGGCTATTTTATGTTTGTGCGTGTACGGATCGTACCGAACAATGCGTCCGTCAACCCAATTGTCCCCGGACAAGGCAATTTTGATCTTCCAACCAACTTTACGGCCGTCGGGGCTGTCGGGATCCCAGTGCACGGTTGTCGCAGGCGCAGCGACCTTTTTTGTACTCACTGTCACGTCCAAGGAATGCTCGGGATCCATGGGTTCCGGCGGTGGACCACGTTCTTCGGGTGCGTCGTCCAAGTAGGCGTAATGATCGGATGTATCTTCCGGGTGACGTTTTTCCACACCGTGACTGCTACTCCCCGTATGCTTGGTTTGATTGGATGCTTGGGTAGCCGCCGCCGTCGTTGAGGGTCGATGATGGCCTTTTGAGGCCTTGCTGCTTTCCGCCTGCCCCTTGGCGGAACGTTTCCGTTTTCCCGAAATAACGACAAAGTCCGAGGGCAACAAGCCGAGTTCGACCGAAATCTGCAAGGCCTTGGGGATGGAATCGCACGAACGACCATTCGGTGCCGTCCATTTGCGTCGGTTGCGTTTCTGTCACAAGAGAAGCAAGTGGATACCAAACATATGAGTTGTCAGAAGTCCGATTGAGTATGAGTGCGGATACGGATGCGAGGGAACACAACACGGGCATCGGGACCTTGTCCAGAGTCGTACGGTTGCTACCGAGACGCAAGCAAAACAAACACGCGATAAACGTTTACCCCATGTGCACCCGTACACAGACTCCTGGTTCACAGACTCCTGCAGACACATACGCAGATCACAGACTTACATCAATCGTACAAGACCATCCGTCGGGCAAGCCGCGAGCTTTCGCTTCCCGGTAGGCACCGGCAATCTCGGGAGGAATCTCCTTGTCGTTCATGACGAAATCTGCGAATGTCCTACCGAGAGCAACCCAGAATAGGTGGCGAGACACCCACGAACATAGAAAGCGACGCGCAAGTGGGAGATGATGTCGTCTCTAGAGACGAGAGAGGAGAGACGATCGGGTTGGAAAGCGAATATAGGGTTGGTAGATAGTTCGTAGCGATGGATGAGTTCCGACGGAGGGATACCTTACGCGTGACCGGACATCGGGTAACGGTACGCGACGACGCTTGGGTTTCCGTCTGTTTGCCTCGTCGCTGGAAACTGGGTTGATTCCTTTCGATTGGGACAAAACATGTGTCTTTTGATGAATTTGGGACGAATCATCTTCTCTCTGAATACCGTTCCAATCGGATCGGTGCCGTATACAATACCCATCCTGTCCCGTCTGCGATCCCGGACACTCGTCCAAACGCCATTCCGTTCCGAACACACAGACTGACTACCTACTCACACACTGACTGCAGGTTACTCATTGTCACCTCATTCCTGTGCCAAACTAACAACATATACAACAGCAACGACGACAACGACCATGACTCACTGTAAACAATGGAGCATTGACGCCAATTATTACTTTAGACATTCGAGGACGAAACGGCGTCTCACAGTAAATACTGCCTGCGACCCGATCACCCACGCCCCCCGTTCCAACCGAGGGCTTTAGATCGGTGTTGACAGTGTGTCGACATTTTCTTTCACGATCGGTTGGGTCGACGGATGCGTACGCACGTTGTGAGATTCCGACTCGGAAACGGCAGCGGACAGCGGTTCGGGAAAAGAGACGGCATCCGGGAACGGTGGTACGGTTGTGGCCAGGGACAGACTTGCTTCGGGATCGTCGACCATGAGACCCGCCAGAAACTCGGTCGCCTCGGCGTCCGTGGCCGTATCAACCCACCTCCCGCAATCAATCTCTGCTACCGGAAACGGTGCATTCACGGCGGGCGTCAAAAAGACCTCCATGTCTTCCCGGGAAAGCTGCATTTGATCCTCTCGAGAACCGTACGAAAGGGGGTCGATGGTTGCTACGGAAGACGTGTCCATCACCAGCTCCAGGTGTTCCAGAATGGCCGTTTCGGCACTGTCGTTGGCGACGACTGTCCTCGGGAAAGCGATTGGCGAAATAGGATCCGGTGTAATTCTACGAACCTCGGATGCCGAAAGGGGTACTCGGCCGTGCAACTCGTTGTGGAATGGTCCGTCGGGGGCCCGAATCGGTTTGAACTCGTGTCCGTGGATGATCGCCTCCATTCCGTCGCGCGAGTCTTCGAAATCCACGATTGGAAGAGAGCCTTGGTACGTCCCCCAGTCTCGAGGGATCTCCAAATTGTACGCGGTGACCGAATGCCGCCGCTGGGGTCGGTGACGCGTGGGGACCGACACCTGCATCGCCTCGACCACGGGGACTGGACCAGGTTCTAGGGATCGCGGTCGACTGGAAAGTCCCGGAGTGGGGATGCGCGACGGTAGTGGCAGAATTTCCGACCGCACCGGAACGGAACGGCAGGACCGATTCCGTTGCACGGAGGGTGCAGGGTGCGGCTGGATCGGTAGGATCGTGGCGGTACCGTAACGACCATCGCCGAACCGGAACTGCCGTGCACGAAACGCCACGGCTCGTTGCGTACAGGACTGGGGCAGGGGTAACCGCAGGGCAACGCCGTGATCTGCGGGACGGAGAATCGCAAAGCCGGCGCGGCCGAGCGACTGTGTAAACGCACACGGTGGAGGCGTGTCGGTCGGATCGACGGCAGTGGGCGGTGACGCACGATGGACGGAAGGATGGGCCACCGACGAAAGCTCGACGGAGTCGTTGGTGCGGATGGAGCTTTGTATTGTATCGGGGTGTGTCGTGGCGGAGACGCAAGGTGGTGTCGGTGGAGACTCCGTGCGGAGTGTTGGTGCGGAGACGGATCCGAACGGGTTGGGTTGGGATGTCGACGTTGATACTGATGGTGACGTGGTATCTTGCGCACCGGCTAATTTTGCTGTCTCCGGTACAGTATGTCTGAAAATGGTAGGCAGCGACGCCGTTGTCGAAACCTCCGACGTGGCGACGGGATTGAGGGCGGTGGGTTTGCCCGCAGGGGAATGACGGTCCAGATGGCTTTGGGGAACGTGTGGGACCACCATGGTCCACGGTATCATTGGTTTCTCTGTAACACACGTCCGTGGCGCCGTCGTCAGGGACGGTGGGGGACACGGAGTCCGTCGACCCGAAGGTTTCGTCGTCATGATGGACCTTGATTTTGTCCTTGTGCCTGACGCGGAGGACGTTCGCGTTTGCAAACGCCGTGAACGTCGACGAACGGTCCCAACTTTCCGTGGCGGCGGCGGGACGCGAGATCGTGATCCGAGTCGTTCACTGCGTCGGAGGGGACGGGTGTTTGGTTGGACGTGAGCACGGACGTGCTCTTGGTGAACGTGTCGGGTGTCTGATTCACACGTTGCATCGTGCGCGTCGGTGTTGGTGTGCCTACCAACGAGAGTCAGGTTGGATTCCGGGAGCACCGTACCGGTTAATCGTAGGGGCGTGGCACCAGGGACTGTCACAGCACTGGCGAGGACGGGGACGATACCCAACGCATCCGTCGATACGGAACCCGTGTGGGTCATATCCTCCTTCTTGTCGACCCTTGGTGATGCCGTCATGCTGTCGTGTATGCACACGACACTGAAGGAAACGGTAGAATCGAATCGACGTCCCTGTGCGTGTGGGCCAGACGTACCGGACTTGCGGAGGGGAATTGCGTGTGGGACCGTTGTTTGTTGTCGACTAACACTACTGCTTACTGGTTACGCTATCACGGGACATCGAACGTGTAGCAGTGAATAGGTTCGATGGGAGGATTGCGCCGACGGGAGGTTGTATTCATGCCTTGTGGCCATGGTCCCGTTCCAATGTTTCGGTTCGCGGATCCAACAAACAGGGGGGGCGGTGCGAGAACGCCGTTCGTGATTGGGATTCTCGTTCGTGTGTGGATATATAGGTAGGAATGGTTTCACACTACTACTACTAGTAGTAGCTAGTAGTAGTCGAGGAGCGGACTGTAGACCCCCCAACGAATTACCTAGAGAGAGAGGGGCGCCCGGGGACATTCGAGTCCCAGTTGGGTGACGTTTCGTTGCCATTTTGTTTTTGTCCGACTCCGGAACGACTCACGTCTCCCGTTTCCCTCCGAACGTCGTAGGCAGCACACCCGACTGACTGTGAATGGGGAACGCGAACGACCGTTCGTGGGTTGCGCTAACAACGTTATGGTACTTCGAACGGAAGAACGACCAACGGTACCGTACCGGAGGCAACCGTTAGCTATCTCCACGACGGGACACAAACCAACAACATCCACACTCGTCGCATTCTATCCATCACTCCATTCTATTTACATCTTATCCATCTATCCACTCCTACAGACACTTACTGTAGTTACCCTTACTGTGAGTAAGAAATACACCAATCCTTTTATCCATGGAACCACAACACCGCGCTCCCGCTCCGGCGTTGCATCAGGTGGTGGCGCTCACGCTCGTCTACCAGAGACTCGCCGTCGTCGTCGCCGCCGCCCCCGCTGCGTTCTTCGTGCTGCCGTTCGTCTCCCGCGTCTTCCTCGGCACCTTGCAATGGGTCACTCGGGGACACGCCGTCTTCTTTCTCCTACTCTGGCTGGCACTCTACCTGGCCGCCTACCGACTCATCCATCAGCTAGCCTCCTCCCGCATTGCCTTGGAAAAAACCTTGCGGAACAACGCGACAAGGTTGCCCCTCCTTTCCGGATGG
>Ga0163101_100275_pt1 | contig 11520 bp, 8 predicted proteins | sample TAMARWmetagpilot_2_FD_111548 | JGI IMG/M metagenome (GOLD analysis project Ga0163101, IMG submission 111548) | Phycosphere-associated microbial communities from TAMU algal ponds, Corpus Christi, Texas, USA - TAMU ARW1 11/11 metagenome pilot | ecosystem: Engineered > Artificial ecosystem >...
ACAAACCATATGGGAGACGAATGGGAGCAGCGACGCTACGCGGCGGAACTGGATGGCGTAAAGAATGGGGATGACGATTCATTGAAGTCGTGGAATGCTGTTGAGGAAGTTTTTCCTGAAGTAGAAGTCAACTATGCAGCAGCATGCGATCTTAAAGATGGCAAACGAACAACTGCGGCATCCAAACTTTTGGGGAGAATTCTTGGGTTGGAAGAACAGGAGATCGACACAGATATTGACGATGACGAGGAGGATGAGGACGACGGTCACTTCGACCTGGAATCTTTTCAAGAAAAGCGACATCAAGCTCGTGTAGAGTTATCTGGTGATAAGGAGGATGCTAGTGAAGGAAGCAGTCAAGCTACGCTAGAAGAGATGTCCAGTGTGGAGCTGAATATCGGTAAAGATGAGCTGGCGGCGCTTTCAGAGGTTTCGGAGGACGAGGAGGAAAGTGAACAAGAAGTTCAACGACGAAGCGTCCGATTGCGAAAAAGTGGAAACACAAGCTCTGCAAACGCAAGCGTTTCCGACCCGGGTAAGCTGGACGAGTCCAACATTTTAAACGGGAAACGAGGGCGGAAGTCTGTGGACTACCAGAAACTGAACGACGCTATATTTGGAGAATTGTCGGACGGTGAAATTGCCAAGATTGATGATACTGACGATTTTCTAGTGGCAACATCCCGCAACCAAAACGATTCTAGCGACTCTGGCGATGCCAATGATGATTCAACTGGAAGCAGCCATGTAGGCGAAGCAGATGAATTGAGCTTAGACGACGAAAGTGAAGATAGCGAATCAGAAAACACAGAAAATGGTATAAAAGATAGGAGAGATGATAGACGGGAGGACGATCATCTTACCGTTAGATCTTCAAGAGTAAATCGTCCATCAACAGTGCGACAACTTCAATCAGCTTTGGCCGGCGAAGAAGGTTGTACATCCGTGATATTGAGCCGGAGCGAAAACGTAAAGAAGCGTAAATTGAAGGAAACAGCCATTCCTGAATCTCAAACGAATGCACAAGGAGCGGGTGCAGAGACAGCGTCATCCGATGAGGCCTCTAGAAGTCGGAAAAATAGGAGAGGCAAGTTTGCCAAGGCAGCATTGACAATGGTTTCGAAGCTTGTTCAAGTTGCACCAAGTTTAGAGAAGTAAAGTTTGCTGTCAGCAATAGATATTAACTTTTAGACTTCAAGCTAAGCTACACTTTGACATCCTATACTACATGACCATTTTGTTTGAGGCACCTAGCCACGTTGACTGGCACACTCGTACATTGAAGAATTGACGCTATGTCTTTGTCGACTTCTAACCCTTGCTCTTGTAAAAGATTCAATATATGAAGTCGATCTAAGCCTTGCGGAATTGATGGTGTAAGCTGCGAGGGAAAAGAAACAGAATCGAACGAGTTGGTTGGTTGTAGTGGTTGAAGACCGTAGTCATCTCTGCTCGATAAGACATGTTGGCTAAGTCTATTGTTTTGCTCCATGTTACGCCATTGAAGAACAGATGTTTGCTCTGCCTGCTCAGCCTCTGCGATCGCAAGCGGGAGCCATATTGCTTCCGACTTTCCGTATTTTGCTTGAAAGATTGGATCCTTATAACTGCGAGCACGAGCTGTCAAAGGGACGAATTCAAAGGTTCCTTCCCCAAAGAAACGTACAAGGCCCCACACTTCGTTCCTTCGCCTCTTCTTGATAGGAAACCTTGGCTCAGACGGTGCTGATCGAGAGGCACTTCCCGAGCATGGAGTGGCCGCAGGGTTAATTGTGTCTGTTTCCGGTGTGCTAGGCAACGCATTCAAAGTATGCTTGGAATCCGTAAACCGAATCTCACCTTGTTCTTCCGAATACATACTGGCGACAGAGACAAGCTCTCTTCCAGTACGAAGCAGGAGCTGTGCAGGTTTCCAACGCCGACCAAGAGTTTGTGACCAGATCAGTGCGGTGCCAATAGCAAGGCAATGTTCTTCGAGAATAATCCAGTGGTGGAGTGGAGACTTCCGACCATCCTTTCCGGAAGGGAAACGCGCAAGGTATTCTACTGTCCCACAAGAGAGAGACTGTCGACAATCTACCAGACGGCCCGAATGGTACTGGTTTGCTAGTCCATCGTAAATACGCAACGGCTTTCCGACATAAAAGTCTGGTGAAATCAAAAGGTTCCAATTTTCGCCAATTGCACTACGATGGATTTCAGTGGCTCGTTCGAGTTCCGACAGAGGGCGACGGTGCACTTTTTCTTTTACCATGTCATGTGAGATGAGAGAGGCAACAAATTCCTCAGAAGATTGAAAGTCACAACGTCGTTCATCGTTTGATTCAAGATATTGCATCAAAGTTTCAGCGCTGCCAGACGGACTGCAGTCTTGGCAGAGCCAATCGCCTTCCGGAATGATGTCAAGAGCAGGCACGCAACAACGCAGATGATATTCACGACCGCAAGCAGGACCGTCACAGATAAGCACAGAATCGTTAATGGTTTCTTGCCGTAAGTTGCAGCCGGAACAGTGATCGCGTGGAGATTCACTTGGGATGAGCTTCCCATACATCGACTTTTTGTCAGCTATTGTCAAATCAGGTTTCCTCTTTTTGTTGACGTCGATTAAAGACGGTGGCGGTGTGAAGGGGTATGGTGGGTATTGCGATATAGACAAAACGCTACTGATGTCGCTGTTGTGAGTGGCGCTCGCGAAGCAGCCACCGCCGACCTTTAGATTTATCTCCGAAATAGCTTGGCAACCCCGATAGACGCACTGCTTCTTACTGGAGCCATCACCTCCGTATTTTTGTTTGCATACGCATCCTTCGCACTGGCCACAGTCTTCACGTAAACATGCAGAACATGTGCCGCAGCGCTCGGTGGTCTCGAAAGATTTCCCTGCTGCCACGGTGGCGGCCAGCGTAGATGGAGTTTTTGGGCCAGTAGGCGGTGGTTTTGGAACAGTTTTTTCCACGCGAGATCTGGACGAGCGGGATTGTTTCATTGCACCCTCGAGACCGGAAAATTATCCGATATTGAATGTTTCTCTCTTCGTGCTCCCGGAACAAGCCTTTCCACAGCTAAAGCGAGGCAACACGAATCGAAGAGAAAATTTTGGTATGAGATGAACTACTAACCGAATCACATGCAGATTTTGGGGAACAGTCCCCTTGAACGAAGAATCGTTTGTTGGCAAATATACGATATTGAGCCAGAGCAATGTATTGTATAATCGTAAAGGGGGGTCAAGCTGACCTGCCAACTTAAAAAACTACCCTCGAATACGGCGTTATTAGTGAAGTACTACGGTCTCCTGATGGTCCAAAAATTGCCAAGCTTTGTTTGGTCCCACCTATTCGTGATCCACTTTTCAGGATTGTGTGAAACTACGCAGACCCAGGCCACACGTTTGGTTTCTCCTGCCACCGGTCCGTCGCCCGATGCCGCCTCGACGTTGCGCTTGCAGAGCGTCCTAAGGCCAGCACGTCGCCACAGACAAGGGTGGGCAAGGCTAACCAGAGTAACAGATTATTTCTAGTTGCGAGCAGTCGTCAACCTTACCGTAATTTCTATATATTCAACCATGACGGGGGTACCTACGTCTGCGGCACTTTGCAGCCTAACCGTTGCCAGTCGTATTTGGGAGAAAGACTTTCTCCTCCAACTGGTGGCCAAACTTGCTTCGCCCCTACAGCTCTCTGTAAAAATCGAAAAGAAAGGTAACTCTCTGATGCTTTCTATGGGGGACAAGGAAGTGAAGCAGCGCAATGCAATTCTCCGCGCTCTCTGTGGATACGGACTGCATTATGCGTTGGATCAAGCTCCGTACTATTTCATGGGCGGGCATAGCTTTTCGGCGCGCTCGTTAGGCGAATCTACCGCCGCTGCTGCCATGGGGTCTTTGACGATGTGGATGAGCATTTCCGCCCAGATAACGGAAGTCTCGGACGAATTTTTGATGGGCTTAAATGCTCATTTGGAGAGCCACTCGTTTTTGATTTTGTCTCCCCAACCAACGCTGGCCGACTTGGATCTCGTGCTCGTTTTGCTGACATTGAATACCGAAGTTTCCTGCTTTTCTGCCGTGAACCGATGGTTCACTACTGTAGTGAGTGTACTCAACAATTGTGCTTTGAAAGGAGGGATCGCACTTCCCTTTCCTCCCGTGTCGGCGCATGTATCCATGCCTGTTTTCTTCTACGGCTCGGAGGACGCTAGTGTTGTGCTGCAACCGAAACAGCCACCAGCGCAGCTGCCACAAGACGGCAAAGATCAGAATATTGAACGAAAAGGAGCAAAAAAGCAAGGAAAAACGAAGGAAGCCAAAAAGGAGGTGAAGTCCACGCCAGAGCCGGCGGGAAATCAGGCCGCGACAGAGTTTGACATTAGTGCAATGGATATTCGAGTTGGCAAGATAATTAGAGTATGGCATCATGAAGAAGCGGACAAGCTCTTTTGTGAAGAGATTGATCTTGGAACTGAGAAGCGTCAGGTTGCGTCGGGACTCCGGCCATTTTATAAAAAGGAAGACCTTCAAGATCGCTTGGTGCTCGTGCTTTGTAATTTGAAGGCGCGCAACCTGGTTGGGTTTCCGTCGCACGGTATGGTATTGTGTGCAAGTAACAGTGACCACTCGGCTGTTGAATTTGTCGTACCGCCTACTGGTTCTAGAATTGGAGAGCGAGTACAGTTTGAAGGCTTTTCCGGAGAGCCCGAACCAGAGAACAAAGTTGCCAAAAAGAAGATATTTGAGAAGCTTGCTCCGGACCTCAAGACAGACGCTGATGGTATAGTTGTATGGAAAGGAAAGGTAGGAGCAACCACTGTCGGTGCGGTAAAGTCTGTGAACGGAATGCCTGATGCGCAGGTATCTTGAGAGTCGCAACGCAAACATCGAATTAATAGTAACTCAGTTTTTCACTTCGAATTCTATCAGATCTGATAGGCTCTTTCGTCGTAGAGCTTAATCATGTGGTTACTAGACAGTAGCTCTTCCTAATTCTGACAGCGAGTTAGGCAGCAAAGCCTAAATGTTTGTAAAGGCTACTTGCTCCACTTTTTGCGGGGTATGTTGACGTCTCAGAAATACAAACCCTTCATGTTTTGATTATTTATTCGTGGATTCCTGGAACATGAATACCAAGTGTACAGACGACAAAGGAAAATAATTGTTACCAGCTACTGTTTAATACTGCATAACAAGCCTTACACTTCCCTTTCTATATCGATCAAGAGTACGAGTACAATTAAATAAATCGGACTGATATGGCGCTGACAACTGTAATTTTGTCGAAACTCCATTGAAGACAGATGGACGCTGTCTTGCGAGGACACGGTCATAGGGCTCTGTTTCAACATGCTCTCCAAGACTTATGACCGCAGTTTTGTTTCAGGTGGATATTACCTATACACAAAGGATTCGCTTTTTGTTGAAGGTTCTGACGTCTTTCTTGGCGGACATCCAAAGGCATCGGAACAACGAAATGACCAAATACAAAGATCTTTTACTTATATAATTCACCTATCCCGAAGTGCTGAAGATGTCTCGCAAAATCAACGGTCCACCTAAAACATTCTGCAAAAATGAGTGGATGAATTTGGATGTCGGATGACCGCCGATGCCGGCAACGCAAATGATTTATGACTCCTCAGACAGCAGCTTGCAGCATAGTGGAAGAATACGCAACTTATCTTTCAACCATCGCTACAAACTGAAAGCTGCGATTCACGAAGGCAATCTTCTGAAAGAGTAGCGGACCAAGGATGACTGCATTGAAAGACATCAGTTACACAACAGTATCTCATCTCAACGAGAGCTGGGATGCACTGCGAAGGATCGAAAACTATGAAGTGGTTACTGGTACGATTCTGTTCCAAAAGTAAGTGTCTCTGAGTGACAGCTAACAAACTTGATGTGAGACTTTCTACACAGAGCTTTTTACACTCAAAATCGACAATCAATGTTGCTGCAGGTTCTTTACCGACTGTCCTAAAGGAAAGACACTGTTCGGCTTCAACGCGAACATAGAGCCTTCTTCGCCACTCATTCTAAAGAGTCGACGTTTTCTGATGCATGCGTCGTACTTCGTGCAAATGATTGACACGTCACTCACTATGCTTGGGCCTGGTGTCGAGATTTTGACCGAAATCATGACAGAACTGGGCGAGAAGCATGCTCGTATGGGTGTCGAAAGCGAGATGTACCCTATCATGTGTGAAGCGCTAGTGTATGCAATTGAGAGGGCAACAGGAGAATCATTCTCCAGTGCATCCCGGAAAGCCTGGAAGGAATTCTTCGCAGGAATTTCGAATTCAATGATTCAAGCTGGCAAATAGGATACGGCAATCACCTGAAATTGGCCTTTGTCGCACTCCTTGGAGGCAACTTGAGACAACCATCGTCGAGAACTCCTTTTGATTGTTTTTGGCGAAATCTTTTGAGTGATGTCTGCAATTGATTTCTGTCTTCATATGTAGTACCTTTGGCAAAAGAGCATTTATGTAGATATGTTCAGTATTGCAAATCATACGTACAATTCAAAAGACTCGTGGATTATGTAGAATGCAGTAGAAACCTTTCCATAAGGAAAGACCCCGTCTTATTCACCACATGTCGACGGGGTCACTGTATTTTTTCTGGTTACTCGCTTGCTGTTTTGGGCCTGAAAGAGTTGATAATGATATCCAAAGGGCCAGAAGTACTTTAAAGTAATCGAAAGAAAGTGTCGAATGAGACTTATTCAAATGCCCACCATGTCATGCCTCAAGGTGTGTAAGTTCTATCTAACAATTATTTTGACCAAGCCATTCCCAGCCCAAAGCTGAGAAAATGCGAAATTTAGGATGGCAATATGCGTTTACGAGAGGAATACACGTTCCTTGGGGCGTTTTATCCCGACGTACAAGCATGCGAAAAAGAAATACATGAATTTTCCCAAGATTGCATGTGCTTGATTTGCCAATTCCGTGACCAAGTCGGCAAAGGGAGGATTGACAGCCGATATCTTGACTGCCTGACTCTGAGCCTGATATTACATGATGTTAAAAATGACAATGAACAATTTTTGGGTCGGAAGTCTTGGATTGAATCGAAACACGAATAGAAAAAGACGGCGAAGCGCGATTTCTCGATTTTCGCTACGCTTGACTTTTGTCGCAGCGAACCGACGACGCGAGTGGCGATGCGGCGGTGAAGGAAGTAGAATAGAAGCCCCAGTCTACGTTGGTACGATCGACACGATATATTTACGTTTATACTTAGTCAACAGTCAACGTTAGAAGGGGGCTGTACCATCAGAGTGCAAGCCAAAACTTCAAAGTAAAGCATCGGTCAACGTTGTTTCCAATGAGTTGTGTCGCGTCCTCTCTAAAATGCTTGAAGCCGTCGGTTTTATTCAGACGTCCTCACTGCCCAAACTCAATCTCAAGGATTTTTCTCTCGAACAAGGCAGTCGACACGGAGAAACAGGCCAATCCGCCACGCAATAAAGCAATAGCGTCTATAATCCGAGATGGAATCGCTCATTTGAATAACACAGCTGTCCAGATTCAGGCATCCAAGAATACCAAAAAATCGTTGCTCACGCCTTTGGAAGAGCTTGAGGGCCCAAGCAATCGCCAACGCTCAGAAGAGAATCGAATTTTGACCGTGGCAACAGATTGCTTGGATCAAATGTCAATGAAAGATCCGTCCTTGTGTGTTCACGGTGATCCAATATTGCTGTTAGGAGTGGAAGTTAAGCCGTCATTAAGGATGGCCTACTTGTACTGGGCTTTACCGTACAGTGTTCTGCTGAACGACAGCTTGACGAAGAATCAAAAGCACTATTTGCAGTTTAAGATGCAGCAAATAATCGACGAAAAAGGAGGTGTAATGCTTCAGCGTCGCATCACCGCCGTTCTCAGCAGTTACTTTTCACCTCGTTTGAAACTGAAAGCAGCACCAGAAATAATGCTGCACGATGCTCTAAAGGATCTTTATGATTTTTCAGAATAGATCCAAAAAAACTATAGATAATTACTCGAAAAAGAATGACTCCTCTACTTCCGATTTTGGTCTCTTTCTCGAGCCACGAATTGCTTATATACCCGATCGTCGGAAGCCCTATCGCGACGTCGTGTTTGCTTCTGAGTGTCCCGTCCCAATGCGCTACCATCTTTTCCTTTTCTTAATGCTTCGAATCCTAATCTCTCCTCGTCTGGATGTTGAGGAGTTTCATCTTTGCTGGCATGGTTGGGTGCTGGTGCGTTGGTAGGCGACGTGGAAGTGTCGCCATTGACGTCCACCAATCGCTGTGATACCCCTGAGGAGTGCGAACAGTTCGACGGGACCAGAAATCGACCGGGCAGCGACGCAACGCTAGACGCGGCAGGAAGGCTTTCACGAAACTGATGGTTGTCCCGTGCGTTTTCAGTTTCGACTGCAGTTTGGAGTCGTTCATTGATTGGTAAAATCACTTCCGCTATACCAGTCCCCGCAACGAGAACCGCACCACCGGACCCTACGTCGCCGGATTTCTCAGATTGTACGGCCGTCCTCCCCACCATATGGATCGCTCTCTGCGCCAGTTCCTTGTAAAGCTCTTCTTCCGTCAACGACGTTGCGCCGCTGGCAGTTGACAGCTTGAGCTCTTCCTTGAGGTCGGCCCCTGCACCGGTTTTTTCTCGGATGTATGCTTCCATAGCTTGCTTGTGCTTCCGTTCTAAAATTCCTTCTTTGGATGCTTCGTTGGATTCGAATTCAGGGTCGCGTCGTTCGGATCTTTCCATCGTCGTATCTATGGCGTTTCGGAGGAGCTGAACGGCGCCCACGCCTCGTTTATACTGAATGTCTGTCAACAATTTGCGCTTCTTTTTGGTCAGCAATATTTGTGTACTGGTCTCATTAGGATCCGAGTCTTCCCCTTCCGATTCGGGTCGTTTCCGGACGTTCTTGACTGTGAGTTGGCGCTTGACTCCGTCTTTTTTCTTGAACATGCCGAGAAACGTCTTGTAGTCTGAAAGGTAAATAGCCAACACTCTCCGTACGCAAACAAGGAATGTACGTGTTTCTAGCACGAACAGACGTGGTTGTTTGGCAGGATTACAACAGATTGAAATGACGGAGCCGATTGACAAGAGACCAAACACGCCGCGACCACGCCATAAGTAATCGTGTATCTTCGTGAATCAGAGCAGATATCGAAAAGCTAGGTCTAGCGAAAGGGCCACCAAAACAACAAAACAACGCGGTTTGAACAAACGTTGTAAAAGTATTGCTTTTATTTAGGTTTTAAGAAAGCAGCGAGTCGAGACTGTCGGAAACATTCTTCAAGGGATCTTCGTTGCTGTCGCTGTCGCCATTGGTGCCGTCCAAGTCATCCAGAGAATCTCCCAGACCCAATACGATATCGCGCGCGGCTTCTTCTCGGGCCTGTCGTTCGGCTTCCATTCGGGCGTGGTACGCGGCGGCCGTCGCTTCGGCCTTTTCAAACACCATCTTCGGGTCTTTGAGCATGTCACCGGGTTCCGGTTCCAACGTCTTGGTACTCAAAGCAATACGTCCATTGACCTTGTCGTGGTCGATAATCATGCACTTGACCTGCATGCCTGGTTGCAAGACCTTCTCGAGATCATCAATACGATCGTAACTAATCTGACTAATGTGCAAGAGACCGGACATACCGCCGACTTCGACGAACGCACCGTACGGTTTGAGCGCCTTGACCATACCGGCAACGAGGTCACCCCGGGAGAGATCCGCCATTTGCTGCTCAACCACTGCCTTCCGGTTGGAGACGACCAGTTTATTGGTTTCCTGGTTGACTTCGAGGAATTTAAGCTGCAAGTTGTTTCCAATGAGATCTTCGTCGGGCAACTGTCCGGTCAAATGGGAACCGGGCAAAAATGCGCGGAGTCCTTCCACCAAACAGATGGCTCCACCGCGGTTGACAGCGATAACCTTGGCCTCCAAGATCTGGTCCTCCTCCGCCATGGAAAGTACCTTTTCCCAGGCCTTCTTGTATTCGATACGCTTGATGGATACCAGCAATTGTCCATTCTCGTCTTCTTCCGAGATGATTTGGAACTCCATGGGCGTATCGAGCGGGACAGCGTCTTCAATATTGAGATCCTGATCGAGCGAGGCTTCCTGGTCCGGTAGATAGGCCGAGGCCTTGGCACCAATATCGACCAGACATCCACTGCCCGAATACTCGACCGCGGTCCCCTGCACTACCGCGTTGCGTTCAAAGCCGTATTCCGTTTCGTCAACCGCCTTGGCGAACTCATCGTAGGAAAAGGGAATAGAGTCGTCCGTCGATTCGAACTTGGGACCTTTGTAGAGTTGCTTCAAGCGATCAAACCGTGTGGGTCCCTTGACCTTTTTCTTTTCTGTGGTCTCTACAGCTTCGTCCGCCACTGCGGAGTACAACTTGGTAGTGGAACTGCACGAAACGACAACGAAGTGAGAGCAAAATGAAAGGTGAGTGACAGAGGACGGATACTTGCAGCCAGCAAGCAAATAAGGAATGGAAGACTCGTACACTTGTCTAGAGCAACAACCAAGGCTACGGACATAACCGAGGGGATGGAGGACGTGAACACTTTGCACTACAAGGTACGGTGCTACTACCTACTACCCAAGCAGAGAAGTAACGTACCGTGCCATCATCGACGGACTAAAGGCCGAAGCCGTAACAAGGAAAGCGGCAAAGGCTGTGGCACTTGCTAGCTTCATGGTTTAAAGTATATGTCTCGATGGGTTTGTGTAACGGTAAATATAGCTAGAGATAGACTTGAGGATTGGAAGGAAACCTTTCGATGCGGCGGAACCACTGATGGTCTCCGCTGATGGAGGATCGAAGCCGGTGTCGTGTAGGAGGCTGGCGTGTACCAAGGAACCTCTGCGTCTGTATTGGTTGCTAGTAACTGTAAGTATGTAGATCCCTGTGCGTACACGAAGCAGGGAATGTGTCGCGGTCGACCCGCGTTCGTTGGTCAATTTCCCCCCAGCGGTAGCGATCCGTCCGTAGAGTTCCCACAGCCCTCACCCCCACACACACCGCACACGGGTTACGTGTGTGCTGTGCGTAGCAAGTACGGACGCAATCAGACGGTGAGATCTACCGATTCGCCTCCGGGGACACAGCGATTGGGAGCCATCCGATGCGTGCCGCAGAAAGTCTACCAGTGTCTACGTGTATGCGAGGTAGACAGGTTGGGCAGACGGGGGCCCGATTCAAGCCACCCTCGTCCTGAAATCAGAGTCAGTGACTGACGTACCTTTCTTGATGGGTGTCCCGTCAAAGAGATTTTCCCTACCAATCGAAGCATCCATTCGTGACTCCACGATCACAGGCGCAGTACAGCAATCGCAATACCCCAACCCCACCCGACGCCGCACCCTATATGCAAACAAAGGGTCTGGCAACCCGTGAGTTTCAGGAAAGCCTGCCTACCTTGAACAAGTCCAAGTGGCACGACCTTATAGAGACCGCAAACAACCTTTATCTTGTCGTCCAGAGACAACCCACTATCCTCTTAATTGCTCTCTCT
>Ga0163101_100276_pt1 | contig 11466 bp, 8 predicted proteins | sample TAMARWmetagpilot_2_FD_111548 | JGI IMG/M metagenome (GOLD analysis project Ga0163101, IMG submission 111548) | Phycosphere-associated microbial communities from TAMU algal ponds, Corpus Christi, Texas, USA - TAMU ARW1 11/11 metagenome pilot | ecosystem: Engineered > Artificial ecosystem >...
AATGTAAGCAGTAACAACAGTAAATGTGGTGAATCGAAGTGTACTATGAGCTTTTACCTCAATCCCTCGCCATCGACAAGAATTTTACTCGCGTGATGATAATTCGTTGAAGCTCGCGCTCTATCAAAGAGTAACGAAAGCGCCGTGCGGTTCGCTTTTTGACCGTGACAACTATGGAACGGAAGCGTGCTTAAAATGATCGTTAGACAGTCTTCTGTGATGTTCCAGAAACAGGACCAAAAAAAGGCGGTGACGTCATCAATCGAACGCGATCAAGCTATCACCAACCGGCAACCCGATCAAAATTAGCCTTCCGCAATCTGAGTCCGGCACCTTTGGTTAACTTTCTAATAAATGATATTGTGTAAGATAGATACAATTTAGTTGCTATTCACGAAAAAGTTCACCCAGCTATTCTCTCTATTATTGTACCGGAGATATTACTGGCACAGGCTCGTGTGTTACCATCGGCTTCGGGGTCAATTCAGTGCTGGGTTCTCCAATAAGATGGGTAAGCCCTCGGTACAGGACAACACCCAAGAGCGCCGCTGTGCCCAACTTACCGCCCCATCCTCCCAATAAGACTCCGGTCATTGCAACTTGACAAGCACCCGCCATCGCACAAGCCCCAACCAAGGACGTCAGTGTTGGCAGCTTACCCGGAGCTGACATACCGATAAAGGAACCGCAAAATATGGGACCAGCAGCGGCTGGAATTAACGCACTACCCAGTAGTCCAGTCGCTCCTACCGCACCGACGGAGGATCCAATTCGCTTTACGACAGGCTTCGACGACTGCCCCAACACTTGCTTCCAGCTACGCATAAAGATCCCTCCAGCGATGGTAGACAAAATAATAGATGGAAGTTGTGTAAATGAGCTAAGTAGCCTGCCGGGCGCGTATAGGCTTGGGTTGACGAGAGCGGCAACAGACGGAGTGGCGGGAGAAGCTGCCAGTAGCCCCCATGAACCCCTCGCCACAAACTGCATTGTGCAAGCCACTTGAGCCACGAATCCGAGTCTCCCTCCGCAACCCACCAGCCATCCTTTGCTGTCAAACAATCGCAGCATTCCAGCACAGCACACACCCAGCAAGCCACCAGCCAATATGCTGGGTACAACGGCAAACCGTACCATGCCTGCGAAACTCCCACACATGACCGCTAAAGCAAATTTTTCGGGTAGCCCCAAAGCGGCCGCGAGAGAGACCGCACTCGAGGCAGGAATGGGGCCGATATTCCCTACATTGTTCAACACGAAGGTTGCCAGTGTTCCGGTCCACACAGAAACGGCGGTTGGACCATACTGGAGTACAAGGGACGTCCGTTGTTCCAGAGGGACTGGCGAAGGTGCTTCGACACTCTCTTCGATTACCAAAGACGAATTCTCATCCGTCGTTGAATGGGGTAGAGATTCTACAACAACGGTGGCTGGAAAGGCAGGGCCTGTCAGAACGGGGCTGCTACTCGCGGTTGGCAAAAGCGCAAGTGAAGGACGAGGTAACCACGCAACCGAAGATGATAGTAAGAGTGCAAGAGAGACGAACGCAAGCGAATTTCTAACAGTCAGCATTCGTACTATCATTATGTTGTCTTCTGTGCCAATCCTTGGAGAGACCGTTGTCGCTCGTTGGAGGAGGTATGTTTGGATCGTTGATTGTGAAACGAAAAACAAATAACGAGAAAACACAGATCGAACAAAAATCATTTCACAGACAATTTTTTCTGTTACCGTGCGAAACGCTGGCTTCGGATACTTTACAGACGGATGCATAGTAGAACCCGGAGGTTTCGGGTTTCTTCAACTTTACCGTACACGGCTAGGTCTAATGGTATTAACAGTTTTTTTACCATCGGCCTAGCCTGTGTGACAGTGAGTAAATGCTGAAATAAACAGTAAATCCTGAAACGACTAATTTAGGTCGGGGATATCTGTACCGTCCCCACGGCTCTGGCCGACGGAAAGATTCGACATTGAATGCAAAAATCGAGTTAAGTTGCGCAACGCCTCCGCATCAACTGCTGGACTTTCTGACTCTTGCTCGGCAGCATCCTCCCGTGCCGTTTGACGGCCGTATGCTTGTGCTGCTGCCCCCGTTCGTTGGACTTTGGAAAAAGCAGACAACAAGTCATCTTTCGATATAGGTCGCATGGGAGCATTTCCTATTGTCTGATCCAGAGCTACACTTTCGCCCATGACACGCTTCCGAGCATATTCGGCGGTGCGCTCCTGTATCCCAACCATGGCTGCAGCCTTGCACAACTCTTTTAAGTCGCTTCCCGAATAGTTCACCGTTGCCTTAGCCAATTCCGGAAGACATGCTCGTGCGTCCATTGACAATTTCTCTTCCTGTAGAAATATATTTAAAATAGCCTGACGCCCTGCGACATTCGGTAGTGGGACGTGGAAAGTACGCGGCATGCGCCGTTGAATGGCTGGATCAATCGTCTGCGGCTTGTTTGTCGCCCCCAGCACCATGACTCTCGAATTGGTGGAGGTAGCAACACCGTCCCATAGTATCAGAAACTCGGATTTAATTGTATCGAGATACTGTGCACCTTCACCAGCATTGGCTTTCAGAAACGTGTCGATCTCGTCGATGAACAAGATGGCAGGCTGTAGCTTGTGGGCCAATGAAAAGGCACCGGCAATGAGTTTGTTCGATTCCCCTACCCATTTGTTCAAAAGTTTTGATAGCTGCAGAGGAATGAACACGGCCTCGGATTCTTTGGCCAACGCCTTGGCGAGCATAGTCTTACCAGTTCCTAATATCACCGAGTGGGATGAGAGAGCAAGTGAGAGGTTGTCGCTTAAAATAGGAGCGTGTTTGTGCTGATTGCGTCACCATTGACGTACCCGGTCGTCCATAGAGGAGAATACCTTTGCAAGGCTGTACGAGTTTCCCGGTAAATAGTTCCGGATGGACCAACGGCAGCACCGCCAATTCGTAGATTTCTGTCTTGGTTGAATCCAAACCTCCAATTTCGGCAAAATTGGTTTCTATGTCGTCTGGATCAAGAATCTCGTTCGCTATTTGCAGCTCGTACGAATTGAGCTGCATCAATTGAGTGTTGCCGCGATTCCGTTTTTGGAGGATCCGTTGCAACCCTTTGTATACTTCCTTTGAAGACGGTTGGTCGGTATCTGTCAATTGTTGCGGTGTCAAGTACCGATCTATCAGCCAACGGGCAAGCAGACCCGTCACAATGGCGTATCCGATCGTGATCGACAGCTCGACGATTAGGTCAATGTTCGTTTCTTTGGTGCTTCTGCTGGAAAGACCTTTCTTTTCTGTGCTTCTTTCCGCCAGTATTGAAGTCTCAGCAGCGCCGAGTGATTCCAGCAAGGTCGTAGATGGACGGAAGGATCCAAGCAACAATTCCACTTGGTTCCAGGAATGATGCAACAAGGACGCGAAGTGATTACAGAGGGACATGGCCGGGATCGTATAATATACAGAAGTGGCTTTTAAAATCGTACGGAAATGCTGTTGGCGTTCCGTCGATATGAGCAGCCGGAACTAATGTGTGTTGCTGTGAGGAATGCCACTCAGAGGAGATGGTAAACTGTCTGCTGGCAGTGAGAAGAAACCTACCGACTCCAGCGATTTGCTGATCTAACAACAGTAATGAAAATTCGAGTCGACGGGCGTCGCAACACTTTTCCAGCGTTAGTCAACGGACCTCTCTGTCACATGTCGGGATTGATATTTCTCGTAGTGACACGAGGACGCGGAAACCAATTGTCTTGATTGGTCGTTCGAAGTCTACGAATGATGATCAATGATGAAAATACAAATAAAAAAGCTATGAAATCGTATATTGACAGTGACATTGGTACGGACATACCTATCGTTTCGCTCCCTTCGTGGCTCAGCACACCTTGCTATCACGATGACGGCGAATACGTGTCTACTCATTACCCGATACTACCTGTAAGCACTACACAACACAAACACAACGACTTGACCATGAAACAGTCGCATGCTTGTGCTAGTTTCGTACCAATCCTCTTTCTTATCCTCCGTACTTCTGCAATCATTAATAGTGTTACCGCGTTTCTGGCAACGTCGGCTCGTCTCGCTGCGTCTCATCCCGTATTCACTTCCGGTGGCCGCAAGTCCTTTGGCAGTCAGTCTACCAGAGCTTCTTTCTCGTATTCTCGTCGATTTTCACATCTGGCCATGACTGGGATTACCCCTCCCGTCGCTCGTCGCGACGAGGATCGCGTCATTTACGTAGGTGCGGCGCCGGAAGGCTGGAAGAAGGAACTTCCCCGACAATCCGAATCATCCAAAGAAAGGCTGCTGGACCCTCCGACGGCGATTCCGGATCCGTACGGTTGGATGCGCGATGAAAAACGCGAGAACAAGGATATCCTGGATCATCTCGAGGCAGAGAATGCTTACACAGAAGGTTTGACTTCGCATTTGGAAGGGTTGCGTCAGACCCTTTATGATGAAATGCTCGCGGCAATTCAGGAAACGGACTACACCACGCCCCGTCCTCACGGTGACTGGTACTACTACACTCGTACCTTTGAGGGAAAGTCCTACACTACGCACGTGCGGGCGCCGCGCCAGCCAGATACTCCGCTTTCCATTCAATGGGACGGAAAGGCAGAATCTCCTATTCTACCCGGCGAGCAAATCACCTTGGACGTCAACGTTTTGGCCGAAGGGAAAAAGTATTGTTCCACGGGATCGGTCACTAAATCACCTTCGCAAAAATACTTGGCCTATTCGGCTGATTTCACCGGCGGAGAAACATGTGTTATGTATGTCAAGGACTTGACGAGTGGAGATATTGTAGATCACGACGAAACGCTCGAAATGTCTGGTTCGATTCGATGGGGTACCGACGACAACGAGCTATTCTATTTGAAAATGGATGAAGCGCACCGCCCGTATCAAGTATACCGTCGTCGACTGGGAAACAACGATCCAGATGAAATGCTTTTGGAAGAAAAAGGTAATTATTGTGTTTTGATGTGGACGCTTCCGGCTGGACTGTAACTCAACCACGTTCCATTTTGGTAGATGAACTCTATTGGATGGGAATCTCCAAATCGCTCGACGGGAAGTACTTGTTTGTTGAAGCCTCTTCCAAAGAGACATCGGAAATCCATTATTTGGACTTGGCCGATCCGAACGCCACCTTGCAGTGCGTCGCGCCTCGCCGATTGAAAGTGCTCTACGACGTCGAGCACCGCAATGGTCGTTGGTGGATCGAATCCAATGTAGGCGGATTACCAGATATGGCGTTGTGGACAGCTCCAGCCAATGCCAACTGTGCCGATGAATGGCAGCTCGTTACGGATGCTGCTGGCGTAGCGCTCTTTGAGGGCGGTGAAAACCGAGCGCTGTCGGCGATTACCTGCTTCCAAGACTTTGTCGTTATGCAAGGTCGTGAAGGTGGATTACCACGGGTGTGGGTTGCCGCGATGGATGGAGATAGCGTGCAAACTTTTCAACAACTCTTATTTGACGAGGATGCCTATGACGCTGGCGTTGGCACTCACTATGAATACAATACGAGAAAGATTGTGGTTGCTTACGACTCGCTCGTAACGCCAACGCAATCTCTAGAGATTGACTTGGCGAATACAAGTGAGCGCACGGTTCTCAAAGAAAGGGCGGTTCCAGGATACGATAAGGAACTGTACGCCTGTGAACGCACAACTGTCAAGTCCCGGGACGGAAGCGTTGACATTCCGGTGAGCCTTGTCTATCGCAAAGACGTTATGGAAGACCATCTTCAATCCGGGAAGGCCGTTCACACTCACTTGTACGGCTACGGCTCTTATGGAGCTTGCATCGAAGCCGACTTTCGTTCCACTCGGCTGCCTTTACTTAACAGGGGTGTTATTTATGTTATTGCACACATTCGGGGCGGCGGAGAGATGGGCCGCAAGTGGTATGAAGAGCCCAACGGTGCCAAATATCTTTGCAAGAAGAATACCTTTGATGATTTCGTGGATGTCGCCAAGTGGTTGATCAGCGATCGCAAACTCACATCGCCGGATGTACTATCGTGCGAAGGACGGAGCGCGGGTGGGCTTTTGATTGGCTCCAGTATCAATCAAGCTCCTGAGCTTTTTCAGATGGCCATTCTTGGTGTCCCTTTTGTAGATGTGCTATGCACTATGGTTGATGCGAGTATTCCTCTGACGGCTGTAGAATGGGAAGGTAAGGGAATTTTAAGATTTCTTTCGGTGCTTAATGAGTCAATCGTCGCCTCATTTCTTGTACTTCTTATAGAATGGGGAAACCCGAACGAAGAAAAGTACCACCAATACATGAAGGAGTATTGCCCCGTGCAAAACGTGAAGAATGCTAGGTACCCTTCCTGCCTGCTAACGGGGGGCCTGCATGATCCTCGTGTACAGTATTGGGAACCGTCCAAGTTTGCCGCCACGCTTCGTCATACCCAATCCAACGAATCTGGCCCGGTTTGTGTTAAGATGGATATGCGTGCGGGTCATTTCAGCGCCAGTGACCGATACAAGTACTTGAAAGAGCTTGCCTTTGACTATGCTTTCCTTCTCGATCAGGTTGGACTTGCTAAGTACGAAGTCGATAAACCTGCCAAAGGTTCTAGCTAGATACTTTAAAATTTTTTTGGGTCATTAGAACCCATTCAGGCTAATTTGTTTCGTGTGTGGTGGGCAGATCAAAGAGCTGAAGCTTCACGCTATTCGTCATCGGAATATTGGTACTTGGTTGAATAGCTCCGCTCCGTGTCAATTTGTCCACCTGTGCGCGACAGCCCATTGAAGCTTCTCTTTCTTTTGTTCTTCTCCTTGGTAAAATTTTTCCCTCTTACAGTCAATAGCTTTGCACTAGACTGTGCACCATAGCCGTTCTCACCAAACAGACCTTCGTACGAATTATCAGCCATAGCACCGCCGTCTTTGACTGCAACACGCCCCCAAAACTCGGAGTCAACACGCTGAAAGGGCTTTCCTTTTGATAATGCTTGCGCGCCATCCGTCCCGGCGGCGGCCTTAATCTCTACCTTTTTCTTTTCAGCGGACGGTCTCCATTCGTGCGCAGCCTTTGCGGCTTCTTGAGCCTTTTTCGCGGCCTCCCGACGCTTGAGTTTTATACGCTCTTGTATATCGTTTTCGTCTTCGGATTCTTCGTCGGAGCTCGATGAGTCTGAGTCACTATCGTCGGAGGATGACACTTCTACCGACGAAACGTCTGAAACTTCAACATCACTGACGTTCGAGTCGCTATCTTCCGGCGAAACGACTCCAGCTTTTGCCTCAAGACGAACCTTCTTCGTTGGAGGCGGCGCTTCATCCTCGGAACTCGACGAAGGGTCGACGTCACTGCTTTTTGAAATAGCAATTTCAGTCTTTGTTCGGCGCTTGCTCTTTGTAGACGAGTCTGCCATCTCCTGCGGCGACGACCCTGCCTTGCCTTTTGCTTTCTTTGTCGTGACAGCAATTTTCTTAGAGATACGGGGAGCATCATCATCATCGCTTGATTCGCTATCACTACTAGAACTTGAATCAGATTCCGATGAACAGTTATCCGAAGATTTCTCAGGATGAGATTTTGCAAGGGAGTCTGGTTTTTTCACAGTGCTTTTGGAATCATCGGTACTCGATTCGCTGTCAGAGGAGGATGAGGAAGATGTACCGATAGATTTTTTACTAGAGGCTTGCATTTTGCTAGCAGGGGTCTTGGTGCTCGCTTCAACTTCCTCCGACTCCGATGAAGAAGATGAGTCTGATGATTCCGAACTATTTCTATCTCCCGCCCTCTGCGTCGCTCTGTGCATCTCTATTTTCTCTTCCGGTTTCGCCTCGTCAGAATCTTCACTGCCAGAGGCTTCGTGACTTTCGACTGCCTCCCATGTGAGTTTCCGCAAGACTACTTTGCCACCGACGTCAATACCCTTGGCTGATAGTTCTTTCCGAAAGCTAGCTGCGGTTTTCGCGTACTTCTGACTTTGCAAAAAGGCAAGAACCGCCATGGCCATGTTCACCTCATCGTTTGCCTTAGTCTCTATCATTGTGTTATACTCTAACCAGAAGAAAATTGCTCATGCGCCCTCCTTGCTGGCAGGCTTAGAAAGAACAAATGCAAGATGTGAGATGGTGAGAGCTGAAACCGACACAACGCAGGCAACTGGAGAAACGACGCAAGCGGTAGGCTTACTTTGGATGGCAATGGCAAGCAAAACCGAGTGGCGGCCAGATAAAAATATAAATAAGTACGCGCAACGAAAATTGCAAATCTTAGTTTACCTCTTTACCGCTCTTACTTTGCATCTGGCCGTCACACGGGAATATTGGATGTTGCTCGATTGCAACAGCACCAGCACTCGGCCGCCTCTTCGCCATGGAGTTCACTTCTTCACTTTGCTCTAGGTATGTACGGTTTAAACCCAAGGTTGATCCAACGTGGTGGAATGACTTTCCCTTCTACCTCTTCTTGTATTATCTAATCTTACTCATCTTTTATATCTGTTTTTTTCAGTCGGAAGTCAATTTTTAGAAACCTTTAACCTTTACTTTTCGTCATCATGGCATACGTTCCCCCCGTAAAGAAGGACGTCGCTCTGTCCGAGGAAGAAGTTGTGCACCGTATTCGCATCACTCTGACTTCGCGTAACGTCACCAACCTTGAAAAGGTCTGCGCCGACCTCAAGAAAGGGGCTGTCGACAAGAATTTGCACGTTTCCGGCCCAGTCCGAATGCCGACCAAGATTTTGCGGATTACCACCCGTAAGGCTCCTTCCGGTGAGGGTACGAACACATGGGATCGTTTCGAAATGCGGATTCACAAGCGTCTGATTGACCTCCATGCCCCATCCGCTGTTGTGAAGCAGATCACTAACATCAGCATTGAACCCGGTGTCGAGGTTGACGTAACCATAAATGATCGTTAGACTTTTAAAGATAATAGTGTCATCTTGAATTGAATTTTAAATACCTCGTTTCCAGCTTACTGTAAGCTGAAAACGAATCAAGGCTCCATTGGAGTTATTCGAGTGGCAAGCTCACAATCATTGATTTTCTAGTAGTATCAACTCATCCGCTCCCAGATTGGACAGTTACATGGCTTCTGTTTCCTCGGAAAGCCCAATTCACAACTGACCGTGAATTTCGGCAAAAATAAACGTATTCCTCTGCTGACCCAAAAGAAGTGAAGAGTAAGGTGATATGGGTATTGTTTTTGCAGGGAGTCGTCGGGAGAGCTTACCGCGCTAGCTAGAGCGCATATTGGGTATACCAACGATGTCTGTCCGCCCTTAGTCTGCACGAGGTGTGACACGAAAATCGGCATGGGAGTATCCAGGATTGAATCATACACGGTACGGGTTCGCAAAATCTGATGCTATCATGCGAACTCTCAAGTACCTTCAGCCTGCAGAACCCAATGCAAAGAACAGTCGAATCGTAGGCAGTTGTATCTCTCCATTGATCTTTGTTCATGATAAAAAGGTCGGCTCATACTACTGTCTGAGTTCTCGTTAGACGCACGGAACACATCATCACAAAAGCAAGCTCCATACATCTCAAGTATAATAAGCATGACGGACATGATTTCCAAAGGCCCGTCTCTCGTGTTTGGTGCTTCGGGCGAACAAGGTCGGGTTGTTGTTGAAGGTTTAGTCGACACAGGCTACTCTCCAGTATATGCGTTCACACGCTTAAAGCACGATACCTATTTGACAGACGCAATCGGGGCCAAGCTGATTACAGGTGATTTGGAAAATCCTGATGACGTCCGCATCGCCCTGAGGCAAACACGAGCGCAGACTATCTACCTCGTGACGACTACCGCCTTACCCACGGAAATTGGCCAAACAACAGGATTTTCCGCCGCTGCCACTGCAGAATTTCAAGCCATTGTCAACTTTTTTCATCTCTTAAAGGCAGTGTACGACGAAGACAAATTACCCCGTCATGTGGTGCTTTCCACTCGGGACAACGTTCAAGAAGTCACGCGCAAGAATTTCGAGGAAACAGGAGATATCTGGATTGATCCATTGGACGACGGTAGTATTGTTCCCCATTATAGTGCCAAGGGAAAGGGTGCTCAGTACGCGCTTAAGTACTTAGATGACATTGGGGATCTTAAACTTACTTGCCTCGCTTTACCGTTCATGTATTCCAATTTCTTGGGATTCTTTTGTCCCCTTCCAAACGAAGGGCGCACTCAATGGGTTCTCTCGGCCTCACTTGGCGAAGGCAAAGTAGACATGATGGGAAGTGCCGATCTCGCTGCGATTGTTCGTAAGTACCTGTGGTCGCATTGAATCTGGAATTGGGCACTCTTCGCTAACAACCAGACATTCACTTATATTGTCGTTGACAGCCAACATCTTTGCGAATTCCGACAAGTACGACGGCGAGATCATTCGTCTTGTTGGCGAACGTCTCACAATCGATGAAGTGGCAGGGGCTTTTGCAGATTTGTTTGGCAAAGATGTCATTTATAACCCGCTTACGCCTGCCGAGGTAGCGGCACTTCCTTTTGCCGCGGCTCCGGCAATGGCACAAATGTGTCAATTTTTGGGCGATCCCCGATCCTTGCAGCACGATTTGGAAGTGAGCAAAGAAGTCGCTTTTCCGAAGCAACTCCAGCGATTTGAAGACTGGTTACTTACACATTCGGACTCGACGGCGTTTACGCAGGTTGGATTGGACGTAGATGCGCCTGATATAGAATCTGTCACAGTCTTTGGCGCGACCAGTTCAGAAGGAGTGTCGGTTGTCAAGGGGCTTCTGGCTGATACACGCAAGTCGTACCGCATTCGCGCCACGACACGTCATCTGGATTCAGAAAAGGCCAAAGCTCTGCAGAAGCTGGACCCGTCTCGTGTCGATTTAGTGTATGCAGACTTCGACGATATTGACTCCTGCCGTGCCGCTCTGGCCGGCGAATTCTCGCAGGGTGTCTTTCTGGCCACAGATTTTTACGAAGACGCGGCGCAGGATATGCAAGCCGAAGAACAGCACGCCAAGAACGTTATAGATGCCTGTGAAGCTGCCAAGAACGTGAAGCACGTGGTCTTCTCGACAATGGAGTCGGTAGAAGAAATGAATCAAAAACTAAATCTCGGCTTACCAAAAGTTATCGACAGCAAAGGGAAAGAAGGGACGATTGTGCAGTTTGATGCAAAGGCTCGAGCGGCGGCCTACGCGCGCACTAAGAAGATTTCGGTAACTTATATTTTGATGCCGTGCTATTCTGAGGTCTTTTTCGATATGATCGAGAAACGCATCGAACAAGGGAAGGAGAAGCTGGTTTTGACCATTCCTCTGAAAAACGATGCGAAGGTCATGTGTATGAGTGTTGACGAGCTTGGCCCTGCGGTAGCCAACATTTTCGATAGTTACCAAGTTTATGCAGGCCATGAAATCGGCCTTGTTACCGACTTCGTTTCTGTTGCAGAAGTCAAGGATTTGATCGCGGAAATTTTCCTCGCCAATGAGAAAGATGCA
>Ga0163101_100277_pt1 | contig 11441 bp, 9 predicted proteins | sample TAMARWmetagpilot_2_FD_111548 | JGI IMG/M metagenome (GOLD analysis project Ga0163101, IMG submission 111548) | Phycosphere-associated microbial communities from TAMU algal ponds, Corpus Christi, Texas, USA - TAMU ARW1 11/11 metagenome pilot | ecosystem: Engineered > Artificial ecosystem >...
ATGTGACATAGGTAGTATGTCGCAACCCCTATAATTTAATCTTATGTTGCGTATCATCACGTCCTGTATGGAATGTACTGTAAATATGGACCTACGTATCCACTACGGTGAGATTAACAGAGTCTGACAGAACTTTTTATTTTCAGTTCATCGGCTAGCTTGGGTACTGGCCTCTCAAGACAGGAACATGCAATAGCACTGGATTAAGTTATAGTCCACGGGGCTTACGCAAGTAGCTTTGCTTCCAACAATTCCCAGAAAAGTGTAGTGGCAATGAATGAAAATAGGAATATACAGTTTCTAAAGTACAACGAGGTATACTCTTGTTTGTTTGCATGTTGGTTTCCGAAGCTCATCCCGTCATCGAACACGCAATCAACTCCTGTCGCCAAAGTCCTTCAACGGCTTGTTTCGGTGTTGTTGTCACAACCGCAATGCGATTCTTGTTGGTGCTATTCGTGAAGGAACTGTCGTCATTGAAAGTTAATGATTGCAGATCGTCCACTGGCGACTGTGACGCATCGGCATCCACTTCGACCGTCTGGGTATAGTGACGCGGAATATTCACAGATATGACTGTCTCGTCCGAAAAGGCGTTTTTCTCTCCACTCACTTCCAGTCGCCGCAGTTTATCTTCCAAACTAGCCGTCAGTGAGGGTAACGGCTTCTTGGAAAAGTGCCGAACATCCGCTAGTTGCTCAGCGGAAAGGCCATAAGCTTTATCCACATCGGCATACCATTGTGGAGCGTACCAATAAAAGAGCCGGTGTGCGTTCTTTTCAATCTCTAAAGCTAAGCCGCAGGACAAAAATGTCGATCCCAGTGTAACGGCGGCACCGGCGCAAAAAGTAGTAAAAGGACGACCCGATGGGGGAAGAAATGGCATACTGAACAAAGATAGACCGACAGGCTGGCAAGAGTATAAATACCAAGATGTTGTCTGTGAAGATTTGAAAGGAAATGGTGTGTGTTGTATGAGACGCCGGATTTCGTGAGTCGATCGTGGGTTCTTCCAAAAAAGAACTTTGACTCTACTGTCACTTGGATGGCCCACATCCGATCCAGCGAACTTTGGACCTTGTTCTCAATGCAATTCGGCAACCTTGTCTTCACAAACAAGATAACGTACCTGGGATCACCCCGCTCTCAACGTAAAATGTTAAAGTTGAAAAGATACCCACAGTAGATCGATAAAGCACTGGTACCGTCGGTCGAGGGCTTGCATCGGAAGACAATTCCGTGACCGAAGGCGCCATAGAAGAGCGTCCCAGCCTTTCTTTTCATCTGTTGGCATTCGCTGGTGCATTTCGACGAGTCGATATGAATCATGAAGTCGTTGCTTCTGAATTGTTAAATCTCAGGATATTCGTGACACTCCGACATAAAAGCAGAAGGTATGGTGTCAAGGTTTCCCAAATGAAGATACGATTCCATGAAACCCTACAAACCAAACAGGGGAAGACCAACAGAGAATTTCTAAAACCCCGGAGATGTACTGGATCACGACCTATACTATTCACGATCGATAAACTGGACGCCGGAAGGACGTTACAATCGCTAAAGCTTGAGTTGGATGGTGTTTGTAAGCAAAAAACTAAAAATGAGCTGGCTGGCGTGAATCTACTTAAAGGAAATACGGCATACCGAGCTTCCGTTGGCGTTGACGCGACACACAAAACAGTAAGTTCCGTCAAGATCGAGATCATTTTGTTCGCTTCATCGCCTCCTCGGAAGTCACCATTCTAGTATTTTCCAATTCTTTTTGGAGTATAGCAGCAACAATACGCGATAGTCTTCACCAAGATAATGAGTTCACGACTGTCGCTAGGCGGCAAGGCTACGGCATTGCGCGATGTTTCGTCACATCAAAATTCCCGATCGTCTTCTTTCTCCCGCCGCATGTCCTTCAGCGGTGACGCACTCAACGCGTTACGGGCTGAAACTCCCAAAAAAGATCGCCATGCCATGCTGGACGAATGGCGTCGTCAGTCTCGAACCCGTGACTTCTCCAGTAGCGTGGGTATGCCCACGGATCATGATTCGTCTACGATCACAGATGGAGCAGGACCGACAGTCCCCACCGGCAAACGGTTGCGTACACGTCATCCCGACGGAGTGCCCCCTCTACCACCGTCAAACATCTCCGCAGCCGACTCAGGACTTTCGGCTCTGGAGCGCATTCGTCAACGTAAGGCTGAACGGGAAAAACAGCAGAGTATCGCATTCGATGCAATGAACGCCCATAATTCGTCCATCTGCTACGATGACAGCAACGATGCACCACGAATCGCAAGTAGCGTTGGCCGCACTTTATTGCCCGGAACACCCAGCGGTGGAAACCTTTTCCGTGGTGGGGCAAGTCGTCGGCGCAGTATGTCGGTTCAGCCTATACATCGACGGACTTCGATACTCTCCACCGACTCTGAATTTTCATTCTCACAAGGAAGTACTGGCAGTAATGGTTTCAGCCAACGATCGACAGGGATGAGTCAAGACACGATAATGTCGGACCCGATGCCTTCTTCTTCGTCCAAGGGGATGGATACGGTGGAGGACGCTGTTGTACAGCAGCTGCAGCAGCGGGTCAGAGACTTGGAACGAATCAAAATGGATCTTAGCATGGAAATTGCTCCACTCAAGGCCCGACTACGTCAGAAAGAGGACATTTACTTAAAAGAGCAGAAAAAACTATTGCAAGAGATTGAAGACTTACAGGAAGCGAACCAAGGAGCGAATGAGCGCAACCGAGACCTTCAAATGCAATTTGAAAATCTGAAGGAAGAATGCAAAAAACTCCAAACCGAAGTCCGCAAAGCATCGAGTACACTGCATAACAATAATCATATTGATGGTGCTTCAAGTGGTTGGAATCGCCAGCTACAGAATGATCGCGATGTAGCAGAACTCAAGGAGAGATTGAGGAGTGCCGAAGATGAGATCGATTCTATACGACTAACAAAAGTTTCGGTCGAAAAAGAGTTACACGGCACGAAGATTGAGCTTGATTCACTCTATCGTAGTTTTGATGAACTTCAGACCGAGTACGAGTTAGTATCTCAGTCGACATCCGATAATCGAGAAGCTGAAATGAAGTTAGAGCATTTGACGACGGAGCACATTGCGACTTCTGCACAGCTGAACGCAGTCTGCGCAGACCTAGCAGCTACGAAAGCTCGCGCCGCTGCAACAATCACAGCCAAGGAGGAAGAGCACAAAAACGAAGTTGAACAGTTGCATTTTGAAATGAGTGTATTAAAAACACGTGCTGGAAACACGGGCGGCGCTGGCACCGAGGTTTCCGTCGACCCCGACGATGAAGAAGACAAAGCTGTCCTTAAGGCTCGTCTTGAAGAACGCGACCGTCGTATTGCAGAAATGGAAGTACAGCTACTTAGCGGCGAGGCCCTACGCCGTCAAATGCACAACCGGATTCAGGAGCTACGAGGTAACATTCGTGTGTTTGTACGAACTCGACCATTTTTGCCGAACGACGGTGCATCTACAGCATCGGCCATTGACGTGCTGCCCGACGGAGAAGCTCTCTCCATTTTGGACACGCGCAGTCCAACTCCGTATGAATTTAAATTCGACAAGGTCTTTCCGCCCTCTTCTGGTCAAGACACAGTTTTTCAGGAAGTTGCCGATTTCGTTCAAAGCGCACTTGATGGATATCATGTCTGCCTATTTTCGTACGGTCAAACTGGTTCTGGGAAAACACATACCATGCAAGGGAGTGGCAACGGAGCAATGCGTGGAATCATTCCCAGAGCTGTAGAACAAATTCTTCAGCAAGCGCAAGTCATGCAGAGTCAAAAGTGGAACTTCACTGTCAGTGCCAGCTTCCTTGAGATTTACAACGAAGATCTGAAAGACCTGCTCGTTTCCATGAAAGGAGGCAAGGAGACTTCCACAAATCCTCCGAAGCTTTCTATCAAGCGTTCTCGTGAAGGAAAGAGTTTTGTCGATGGACTCTCTGAAGTAAAGATTGACACTAGAGAGCCAGCTACAGGTATGCATCAGTTGGAAGCTTTGATGGGTGTGGCAGCGCGTTCTCGTTCGGTGGCTAGTACCAAGATGAATTCTCAAAGCTCTCGCAGTCATTCAGTTTTTATGCTGAATCTTCACGGATACAACGAAGAGACTGGAGCGGAGGTCAGCGGCGCTCTCAATCTTTGCGATCTGGCTGGAAGTGAACGTTTAGACCGAAGTGGAGCCAGTTCGGATGCGAAGCGTTTGCGAGAAACTCAAGCTATCAACAAGAGTCTGAGTTGTCTGGGTGATGTTTTCAACGCATTGGCTACTGGGGCAAGTCATGTACCTTACCGAAACTCGAAACTTACCTACCTACTCCAGGATTGCTTAAGCGGGGACGGAAAAGCGCTCATGTTTGTGAACCTGAGTCCAACTACGGCAAGTAGTAACGAAAGCCTTTGTTCACTTCGATTTGCACAACGCGTGAATCAGGTTGAACTTGGAAAGCCGACTAAACACATTCAGTATAATCGCTGACGAATCATGGGCAAAGTTTTCGGAAGAGGGCAGCACGAAACTTATTAGCATCAGTGATAGTAAGCTAGATATCGAACAAACCATTTTCCTTTCTTTAGGAAGTTAAAGGTTCATGCTGTAGAAACCAGTACGGGTTAGGCACCTGCCATTCTTCCTGCTGGCAACGGCCGGCAAAACAGTAATGTAAATCTCTTTAGATTCCGCCATTGCAAAAATTCAGTCTTTGCTTGATTGGTATGCACCGTTTTTCTTAGGGCAGCTGGGAGTTTCAACAGCTTCATATATCTATCGCCGTCAGGACTTTGGATGGGTGTCACATCAGGGTTGCAAAAAAGGCCACGGTGGAGAGCCTTGTGACTTGACAGCGAATTAACAGTAAGCTGTCTTTCCTGAAACGCACTGACTGTGAAGCCTTATTGTCAATAAAATTTGTTCCATAGTTTTGGTAGTATGTGACAGTGACATAATGTATTGTAACGTAAGTAATAACTGCGATCCCACAATATTTCACGTTCTTTCGTGCAACGCTTACTGTAGGTCACTAGCGAAATTCGTTAACGGTAAGAAACGCAAAGCAGTAACCCTCCCTGTTTGTATCTCTGTCTGTCTGTCTGTCTGTCATCCACACTGCTCGACTTGTCTGCTCCTAAGACATGCAACAGAATCCGCGAACTCGAACCCGTTCCGAAACCCAGAAGAATTTACAATCACTGCAAGGTCAAAGCCGGAAACTATTGACTCTTTCCGAACAGGCAACCCCGTACTTGCATCAGAGAAACGTCTCATTCTGGAAGTACCTCGTTACCATGACAGACGTACCAGCAGGGTCATGGATCTTGGACGAGGGCAAACGCGAAGTCTTTTTAGTTACGGCAGTATCAAGCGATGGAACCAAGCACGGCATGATCATCACGTGGGTTGCACCAGCCGGGCTAGTGCCCGATCAAAAGCGCATTATGATGGCCTTGTCGCCCACCAATCAAACCACGCAAACACTAATGGAATCCAAATCGTTTGCCATTCATCTATTGCAGCAAGCTCAGGCGAATCTCGTACCGGTTTTTGGTGCCAAACACAGTCGCGAAGTAAATAAATTCGAGGGCGTCGACCACGAAATAGAGGATGGTCTCCCAATTCTTGCTAATACTTGTGGTTGGATGATTGGCGCGGTAGTATCGACGATGGAAGCCGGAGATCGCGTGATTGTTTTGGCAGATATTTCGAAAGAGCAAGGAGCTGTCGAGCAAGATCCACTGTACGTGAAAGATATGTCGGCAAAGTTACCGGTCGGGGACGTTCAGGATTTGGACCAAAAGTTCAGCGGCGACATCGACCGAGATCGGCAAATGCGGGCCAAATTCTACGAACCATAAAACGCAGGGGACTCCTTAAGAATGCCTTTACGAATAGATCTACAAGGGCAATTAGAGAACGGTTCCGCGTATACTTGAACTTGACTGACAGTGAACAACTTGACTGGATATATACAAATCTGCGGAAATGACGCGTCGTTGCAGAGAGAGGCAGGCTGCCCCCTCATCAAGACACCGAAGCACAGTGCTATTCGGGGACATCAAAGAACCATTTATTCTGCTTTGATGACGATTTTATCCCAACCGTTTTATTTGCCATCACCAGAGACATACACACAAACCTGATTTGTTTTAGCTTAATCTAGTGCCAATTGCTGGCCGTAACAATTAGTCGTGTTTTCTTCTCTCTGTCCATCAAGCAATGATGTGACAATAGCTAGCTAGCGCTACTAGCTAGCTCTGACTGTTCCAGTAATACGCTGTCTATTTAGTTAGCTTGTCAGTGACCATATTGTTTCAGTGTCCATACCACCTTTCTAACCTATCGACTGTGTTCACATGTCAGGATGAAAAGAACCAAGACCGCCGCATGCGACGTGCAGCAACAACGCAGGCAAAAAAAACAGGACGAGGACACATTGCACTCCCTGTTAGTTAGGAAAAAAGCAGCCATTCCCAAGAAACTCTGCAATCAGACAATTTTTGTACACTCTTAGCAAAAATAACTCTTCATCTCATATACAGTTTGGAAATGTTGACGGCTCGTACTTTCTTACGCTCGACCTTGTCGCTTCCGCAGCAGTGTCATGCTTGGGAGTCCACCGGAGTCCGCACCTTGTCATCCAAAAAGCCCGTGGCTCCGGCAACGGCGAAAGCAGCGGTGGAGGAAGATGTAATTTCTCCGGTAACTGTGCGTCGTGCGAAAATGTCCAAAATTGATAGGAACATGGTGTTCGGTACTACGGGAAAGTTCCTCGCTCCCGTCCTACCAGAGAATCCGGCGGAAATCTCCGCGCTGGACCCTGCCGATCAAGGCCACCGGCTCAAAATGGACGGGACCGCCCGGGTAGTTATGATTCGCCAGGAAAGGGCTTCGAATCGCCAATCCCCACTCAAACACGAAAAGTATTGGCGTATCTTTTTCTACGAAGACGGCATGGTGGCGGAAAAGTGGACGAATTCGCTCATGGGTTGGACTTCGAACGGCGATCCCTACCAATCAGCGCCACCGTTGATCTTCCCCAACGCGGCCGATGCGGTGTACTTTGCAAAAAAGCGGGGTTGGAATTTTGTAGTCAAGCAACCCATCATGCGTGACCCACGCGAGGATGGTGCTCAATACCAAGACAACTTTTTGCCCCTGGCCGTGGCGGCCAGGGTCCAAAAGGAAGGTGTGTCGTGCGATCAGTGGGCCCGGGATCACGCCGGTACATCCAGCTACTTCCGCCCGCTCAAATACCACGGTGATGGCCTCGTGCCACAGCACGGACCCAACGGAAACGCCCCGATCGCCAAACACGTTCCCGGCTACTACAAGTTGCGATAAACTTTGTTACAATGCTGCACTGCACCCAACCGGTAGGTTTGAAACAAAAGTACTGGAATTGAGGAAGGAGGGTAGAGGCGTAGGAATGAATGAAAAATAAGAAATTGTTGCGTTATGGAAAAGTTTTATTATTGACAGGGCGGGGGAGCGCTCTTTCTCTAGCCGTTGGCACGATTGCCCTACTTCCCAACTAGCTAGGTAGCATAGTATGTAGTTCGCGTCTCCCTCTGTATCGTTCCGTACAAGGGACCGTGATGAGTGAAACATTGCTGGCACCCAATCGCTGGACGCTCTCCCTTTGTGGCTCGAGATACTTGCTGTCAGTCTCCACATTAGCTGGGACTGTACCACTGGTAGGCTATTACGGTTCTGCGCCTCTCCCTATCTAATTACCTACCGCTGATAGGAAATACAGTATAGGCCCCACTACCATCACCCGGATTTACCAATTCACTTAAGCACGGATAGCCAGACAGGCGGTATACCGTGGCGGACTCGTGGAAATCCTCCATGCGATAGATTATTGCGAAGCGTTCGGGGCTCGTCTGCTTCCTTCTTCTTCTCGCACAGTAACGTAACGTAACACTACTAGTAGTAGTAGAGTAGTAGTAAATACTCCACGGTCACTTCTTTCCATTCACAGTCAACGGTCTTGTTCCAAAATCGACCATGAATCCCGAATAGTAAGTACCTTCTCTTGCGATCGTTTTTCCCTCTGTGGTATGGGAATGTTCTCCATGAGTAGACATTCTTCTCGTCAAGGCAGACGAGGACGCAAACGGACAAGGCTTCGCCACGAACCAGACCGGAGTTCCGCATCTAAGAATTTAGCTTATAACGGACAAAAGCGTGGGACCGCCCAGCGCGTCGTTCCTCTCGCCGCTTTGGAGTCTCTCGTCCCGTTTTTCTCTTGATGTATACATTACCGTAAACGACAATGTACTCTTGTGGAAACACCAATATCCATAATCTCCACGGGACCTGACCGTACCGTGGAGACGGTCATTGGGGGAAAGCGCCGGGCTATTCAAGCCGGGCGGACGAGACGTCGCGAGACGGACCAAAGATCCTTGTTTTGTTGTTCGTGGCGTGTCTCTGACTCTCTTTTTTGTTGTTAATTCGCGGCACTGCAGCGATTACCTTTTTAAACTGCTCCTTATTGGAGACTCCGGTGTCGGAAAGTCCTGTTTGTTGCTTCGATTTGCCGACGACACGTACACGGAATCGTACATTTCGACCATTGGAGTCGATTTTGTAAGTTTTGGCATCCCCAACGATACGACTGACTGCTTCCGGATGCCATCCGTCGGTGTGTCGAAAGCAAGGAAACACACACACACTCACGTACGTTGTGCTCTTTCTTTTTTCTTTGGATTGTAGAAAATCCGCACCATTGAGCAGGACCAAAAGACGATCAAGTTGCAGATTTGGGATACGGCTGGACAAGAACGCTTCCGGACCATCACCTCCAGTTACTACCGCGGAGCTCACGGCATTATTGTCGTTTACGACGTGACGGACGCCGAATCCTTCAACAATGTCAAGCAGTGGTTACACGAAATTGACCGATACGCCGCGGAGAACGTCAACAAATTGTTGGTCGGTAACAAGTCCGACTTGACCGCCAAGCGTGTCGTATCCACCGAGCAGGGCAAGGAATTCGCCGATTCGTTGGGCATTGAATTTTTGGAGACTTCCGCCAAGACCTCTTCGAATGTTGAACAGGCGTTTTTGACCATGGCTTCCCAGATCAAGGCCCGAATGAAGACGCAGCCTACGGCCGCCGGTGCACAAGCTGGCAAAGGAGGAGTCTCGCTGCGCTCGCAACAGGTCAAGAACAAGGAAGGATGCTGCTAAACTAGGTGTATGTTTAGAGCAGAGTAGAAGGCGACCGCCGTCTACAGAATGCCAGGACGGCTTCCATTTTTGAATGGTTGGGCCTGGTCTTGAGAGAAAAATAAATTTGTCGTAGCAGATTGGCATCGTTTGAACGATGGTAACCGAAAGTATGGAACCCTTTTTATTATTATGTTTTGCCAATTTGGTTGTACATTTAGCCTACCAAACGTCGTATATGATTGGTTGAACTTGCCTCGTTCTTTACCTTCGGTATGGATCGGCTGCTCTACTGGCGCGAGTCTAGGGTTCGTCTTTTTACAAGTAGCTACTACTTTAGAGTATTTCCGAGCGCCACCATTACCTCTTTACCTAGAAGCGAAACACTCAATCGTTGGAATCGCTCTAAAATTTGTAGACACCACCCACAGACGCAATTCCATTGTACACGTAAGTGTTGTTGAGTGGAACGTACTGCCCGGTGATGATTTTGACGGCTTCTTGGCTGGCAACCCCACCGATCACGCTAGCCACGTTGTGAATCTCGGCATTCGCGTAGCGCGTCATTTCGGTGGCCACACTAATATTTTCGATGAGTTGCGTTCGAACGAGTTCTACCTCTGTAAGCCGGTAGTGCTGGACTACCTTGTACAGGAATGTTTGGAGTTTGGGGACGTCCAGGGCGTAGTCTTCTACTGTCCCTGGATATCTTCCATACTCTCCATGAAACGCTTGACAGGCGCGAAAGGCCAAATACCACAGTAGAGGCAATTGTTCCGGGCGCTCATCACCTTCCATGGTTGCCATGGTAAGTTCATCCGCAATTTCATTGGATGGGGAGTTGTAGTATTCGTCTCGTATCGACCGAATCGGTATCAAGTCCAAGGAAAATACATTCCGACAAAAGTCGTGCAGTGTCGAGTCTGAGACAATAGTTGGGTTGACAAGAGTTCTCATTTCTTGAAAATCGAAATCAGCCTGTTCTTTGTAGATTTTTTGTAGCTGTACATACAAGGCACTCGAAGAAGTCATATCCGGAATAGTACCTTGTAATGGCGGCTGCAAGGGGTGCCGTTGCAAAAAAGCATCCAAACCTTGCAAGCAAGCGTACAGAATGGGTGACGCATTTTGGGAGGCGTCGCGCAGCGAAACCAGATGGTCTAAATCCAGTTCGCGCGGTGCATACGCCAAGTACGAATGCTTCTGTGCTTCCCGAAAATTCTCTTCCGCATCAAAATCACGGCTCGCCTTGGGAATCATCAATTGAAATTCTTGCTTTTCTATGAAGGTGCTCGGCAAGGAACCATCGTGCGTGTCTTTCCACTCTTTGGCGATGCGCAAGAGAATGAGCGGATATGGAATATGACCGTGCTCGTGACTTTGCAGATTGTCCCAGTCAATCGAATCCGCAAGACTTGCTAGTACTGGAAATGGATGCACCAACCGCAGATCGGGACGGGCGTCACGAGGCTTGGGATTGAGAATGGGCAATGGAGGGGCCTGAAGACGAACTATTCCAATCAAGCCATACGAATATATCGCAATGCAGGGCAGCCGTGCACTTTGACAAGCATCCGCCACCGTTTCCAAAACGATTGGTTCCAATTCGCTTGCAACTACTAAAACCTTCGCTTTTCCAGTAGTAGTGAGAATAGAGTGCCAGTTCGCTTCCATTAGACTCGGAACACACTTGTAGTTTCCGACTACATCAGGGTTAAGTTCTCGCAGGAGTTCACAGGCTATTTGGGAACGTGTTTTGGACGCATCCTGGACGACGAAAAAGTTCGAAGCAAAGTCGCCGTCGACTGCTTTTTGATCGTCTACGATCAAAAAGGCACCCACTCCGGGCAAGACTAGATTTTTAAGGGTCTCCGTTCCAGCAGCGGTTGTGTTCACCAGCACTACGCACGTTTCGGCCAACGCCTTTTGACCCTCGGCTCCCCAGAGCCGTAGCTGTCGATCGTACTTGTCATTCGTAGCCATTGCCGTCGAGCAGCCCGAACATACGACTCCACCCTCACTGGAGCTTGTCTGCGTTGTTGGGATGCGGCGCCAACTGTAAAGCTTTTCCCAAACTTCCGGTCGGGCTATCGTTCATGTTTCTGGACCGTCTTTTTTGAGCAAATCCAGTGGTAGTGGATCTGGTGATGTGACATAGGTAGTATGTCACAACCCCTATAATTTAACCTTGTGTTGCGTATCATCACGTCCTGTATGGAATGTACTGTAAATATGGA
>Ga0163101_100279_pt1 | contig 11415 bp, 3 predicted proteins | sample TAMARWmetagpilot_2_FD_111548 | JGI IMG/M metagenome (GOLD analysis project Ga0163101, IMG submission 111548) | Phycosphere-associated microbial communities from TAMU algal ponds, Corpus Christi, Texas, USA - TAMU ARW1 11/11 metagenome pilot | ecosystem: Engineered > Artificial ecosystem >...
GAGCCTCCGACTAGCTTGCTGGTGAGAGATTTTCGAATTACTGGAGAAAAGGCGGTAGACCTACTGGCAGCTCAGATTCACGAGTGGGCGCTGAATGAAGTTGAATTCGAAATTGCAAAACGCCTCGCGAATCGGAAAGGAACAGGGCTGCCGAGCGGATATGATTCTTGGACCATGCCATCGTACTCAAGTTCTTTGCATGACATTCTCGAAGCTGGTGATGTCTCTCTCAGCACACTTTCCAGTGCTGGGAGACCCTGTATTGTCATTGCTACCGATGGCCGATCAGTAGCTTGCGGCAGTGTTATGGACATAGTTTCAGACGCGAGCAGAAATGATGTGCCTCTAGTCATCTTGGATCTCTCCTGTTCGAAATTGAGTGACAATTTTATTGCCGACGACACAACGGGATATGCTCATTTGATGAATAGTGATCCTGGTGGCGCTAACTTCCCGCTACACTTTTCGGACGATGCAGAAGCTTTGTATAACGTATGCAAAGCTACTGAAGGGTGCTTCTTCGACCAGCAAATGCTGGAACATGCTGCGACAACGAAGGCAGGTTCCGTTAGCCCTGATTCGCCCCTTGTGAGCGACGGCTTATTTGCCTTTAAGCGCCATACGATAAAGCCAAATGCGGTGCAGTGGTATGTGCTTTACTCGCTTTCACCTCTGACACCAACGTTTCATGGTTCCTGGGGCAAGCTTGCGCCACCGGAGTGTCTTCGCCAGAAGTTGTTGCGGCCTGGCAGAGAAGAACAGTGGTTTCACCGAAAAGCGGACCAAAGATTTCTTTCCGCCGCAAAGATCAATGAGCCCAATCAAAATGAAGGGAGTCTGATAGATCCTCTCTTTAGAGGGCAAGAATTTATCGATCTCCCACTGCAACGAAAACACCAAGAGCGATCAATGATCTCGACCTACATAATAAACCCCGTTCGCATTCAAGGAATTTTACTTATGAGGGTAAAGGAAGGCTTTCGAGCCCAGCAATATGGCCAGAGCACCAATGACCCCGACAAAGTCTTTATCCAATTTACTTTGTCTATGGATCATGGTATTGTACTTCACTACGAACTTTTGTACAGAGCACTCTCTAGCCATAATCACATGGTAGGGTACGCGAATATAAAAGTGGAGATATCCGGGAATTCGTCTTTTATCCAGGCAATCAAGGACAACTTCGTACATCAAGCACAACGTATCGATACAGGGGCTAAAGAAGAAAGTTACTCTGCTAGGTTTTGCAATATTTTGCGGTGGATTCGAAACGAGGACATGCTGCAATCATATCTTTCGCCTACCAGGTGGTCCAATCAGCTCGCGTCGCCCAGCTCTCCTTTTGTGAAGCGCCTAGGATCTCTAACCCAGCTTCAACGGCAAAGGCATTTTCGCTTTGATCAATTTGATTGCGTTTGCGTGGGTAGAATGCCCTATGCTCAAGATGACGGGTTTTTAAGCGAATTTCGGGATATAGACGACGGGGAGATTGAACTGAGGTTTTTTTTAGCTAACTGGGCTACACAATGCGTTGTCGCAAGTAAACGATTCGTAAGAAGGATGGAAACATCAGAGAAGACACTGACGAGCTATTGTGTCATAGAATTGTCTCGGTCTGAAAGTGCGTCACGATTGTATACTGTATCGGTTGAGACCTTTGGAAGTCGCGGTGCGAGCGATCGGTTGGCGCTTCTTTCTTCGCTCAAGAACTCTTTGGGTTCACTTCGGGATGTCCGAGTGTTAAGGAAACAGATTGGGCAGTTCCTGGTTGGTATAAAAGAACGACAGACACCTAGTCTTTTTATGGAAAAATCGCAATTGCTGGAGTCTCAACACAGCCACGCGACGTGGGACCTAGTGAACGACCCTGAACTTCTTCCGCTCTTGATGAGACGAAGAACTGAGATAGGTAATTTTCTGTTATTGGAATCAAGCGATAATCATGCACTTTTCGCGAAACTATCTCCTGAGGATTACAGCCAAAACAATTCCAGCGATCCTGGAGACCTCGTTCAGTACCAGCTTGTGATACTTGCGGACAAAGTCGTCGTTGATTTTCATATGGAAAGTGAAGGTGGGCGATTTTTTCCTTTTCGGAACGAGAGTAGAGGCCAGGAGCAAAATCACACTTCGAGATTTTCAAAAATGATGAAGACGTTAAAAAAACGGGACCAAGAGTGCGGACGTGCTCTTCGGTCGCGAACGTCGTTGCTTCGAGTATTCGATAAATTTATGGAAGATGAAATAGCTGAAGAATCACACCTTACGTCAGTGGAACGACTCTTGGCCTATTCATCCCAAGTTTCTGTTCACCTCCGTTATTTTGGCACAAACGAATGCGCAAATAGTATTCTTGAGTCTCTAACAATCGATTTGCTTCTTTCGTTATCAAAGGCAAAGGTAGCAAAACTTGTAGTCGACAGTGATTCAATGATCGAAGGCTTGCAGGGATTCTGGTTCCTCATTGAATTCGACAAGCAAACAATAAGCATTACCAACTTTGCAAGTACAGAGTCCTTGGTATTGCAGAAGGATGGTACCGACAGTCCATTCAGAGAAGTAACCTTTTTCACAATCGGTATCAGTGATGTGAGTACCCACATGTATGCAAATCCCTTCGAGCGATGACTTCCCTTCTCACATACCTAGTGTTTCTACTTCAATAGCTTTATAGTCGAAGGGATGATGTTGCGGATGACGGGAGCGAAGATGACCACATAAGCGAACATCTATGCGTTTCCGACTTTTCGGATCATCTCCTAGCAGCTCATAGCCGGAACTTTGCATTCGCCGCATATTCCGCGCTTCGTAGTGTACCAAAGTATGTCTTGAAGCCTTTCGGCATGTCAGACTATTCTAAAGTAACGGAGGTTCTCTCTTTCATTGAGATGGCAAGCATTGTGGTACCAGGAGAAGCTCCAGGTGCCGGGGAGGCTTCCAAGCTTGTCCAAATCGTCCAGTCTGTCTTGGAGCCGATTCCAGACGACGATCATTGCTTCTTCTACAAAGGCAGTGATTGCAATTTTCTCGATTATTCGATGACTAACGACGACAACCAGTCTGAGGCTTCAGTCGGTCCTGGTAGCGTCGGCACCGCCTCGTCAAATGAGTTATCAACAAATACAAGTGAGAGCGACACAATAGCGACCGCGGTGAAGCAACAACCAGGACGGGATGACAATTCGATAGACAGCTCACAGCCTGAGCTACCATCTCGATCTTTGGGTACGCCAATATTTGTACGCCTGCAAGTCGATGGCGTGGCTTTATCCCTGTGGAACCTTTCGACCGTAAAAACCAGCACAACGCTCACTGTTCAGCTGTCGTTTTTCAAAAACCCAGATGATCAAAATATCTCTGGCTTCGGAGATCTTTCTACTACTCACTCAAACGTAGCGTTGGAGCTGAAGACGCTATTCAACGCTTACGTCTCCGAGCGAACACTTGAAAGACTCTTGTATCGAGGGGCTCTTTTGAAAGATCAGGACATAAGGCTAGCAAAGGAATGTCTTCGAAAAGCTCGAAATGTCAATATTCTAACTCTTGACGTCTTTTTTTACTCGGGGAAAATTGACTCCATGGTTTCAGCACCGACCTCATTGTTAGCTGGCTCGACGCTAGATGAGGGTGCCCGGTTGTTGAATGAGGATCTGCGAGCAAACTCGATCTTGAAGGTAAAGGCTACGAGCGTTGGCAGCTTAGTTGTATTTGAAACGGAAAGGGGATGTGATGTTTTTAAGTATTGGTGCTTCTTGAAGATTCGCGCTTCTCGAGGAATCGTCGACGTTGAGTTGTATCACCCATCTGGATTGGAAGAGAGCGAAAAAGTCATGAAAAATGTTCAGGAATTGATCAATACCTGCTGCTTCCGTGTCAATCAACGGCTATTGCTCCGGCACCTGCATTCAAGCAGGACTGCTAGTGAGCTGTTAATTCCTTCTGACAATCCTGTTAAGCCAAAGCCCGAAATTTTTGAAAACGGTCAACGAGCTCCCTTCGCTCCAGGACTGCTGCAGTGTCCCGTGGTTTTCACGCACACTTTTGACTTATTCCACCGTTGTGCGACGAACCCCCTCCAAGTCGCAAGAACTTTAGAGTCAACGGTGCTTCACATATTCGCTCTATCAAACCGTATACATGTATTTGTGTACAAAGATGAGGCCGGGGCGATTTTTTACATGAACTTGTTGACTGAGGGAGGGGGAATTGAAGGAAACGGTACCATTCAACTGATTGTTCGAGGGGTTCACCATCCCGGTCCTTCGGTGACAGAACAGTTAACAACACTGCTCAGGAAGAAGCTCATGACAATTGGAGCGGAGATGCTCTCTTCAGTTCTGGTCAAAAACCCCGAATACTTTTGGCGAGGCCACGATTTGAGCTTCGTACGCTCCTTTCGACGTGAGTGGGAAGTCTTGGACGCTCCTTCGGTGCCTCATAGCAGCAATGATAGAGTATACAGAATCCCAAATTGTATTACAGATCCTGGAATGGTTCTTCTTTTTTTTCGCCAAAATCTCTGCGGGTCGACCTACTTTCATCCACTAAAGAGTCAAGAGTGGGCGTCTTTCCTGAAGGACTCGTCAGAAAGCAATAATGCTTCCGAAAAGAATTCTTCATCGACGGAATTTGTCTTTTTCTATAACAATGCTCCCTCGAAACTTGATCCGAAATTCCAGGGTCTGAGTACGCTAACTGTAAAAGGAGCTGAGCTATCTAGAAAGATGGGTTCCGGGGTGGCGATCGTGCAGGTCTCATTGGTTGACAAAAGTGGGAACGAGATCAGAGAAATTACTTTTCTGGATCCGCCCGATAGCGTCACAAGCTTTTCTATAATACGGACTGACTCGGCTCGTGTCAGCTGTGTAGACTCGCCGCTGGACACGTCTTTTAATGAAATGACTCCCGATTTCTCATTGATCGTTCGTATCTGTCCAACAGAGCTAAGGTGTGATGTCCTTCATGAGTGGATTCTATTGACATTTAACCAAGCCGCTACCGCATGGGGGATTGAGAAGCATCTTGACAAGAGTGTTCACAGAGTAGGGCGTGACCCACCTTCGAATGACAGAACATTGATCGAATCTTCTTCGAGAGAGACCTTAGGCTTGAGTCTATCTGAGATTGAGAAAGCAAATGCATTAGAAAGGCTTTATCCTGGACTACCGGCACTGTCGTCCCTGCTTCAAGCTTCCCTTACATTGCCCCATCCCGCTGTACTGCAAGCCGAGCACAATGGTGTCATTCGATCTTCCTTTGTTGCAGATGTCGCTCTAGATCTTCTTGAGAACACGCTGTTGGATCATCTTCGAAACGAGCTTAAGCAGGGCATTCCGTTTGACTTTGAATCCGATCTACATGTTATTCGTTTGTCGCGTACAGATTTGCCACAACGTGTAAGCCTCAGCTGGGACTCGGGAAAGAAATCCAGTGTGAGACTTTACACATCAGAAGGCAGAGGGATGAGGATCAGAGATGCTCCTATTGATTGTCCCGAATACTTGTGCATCTACTGCTTTCCTGAGGGGCAACGGAGACCAGACACCTTCTCGTCGCTGAAGCTATCGGAACAGGTTGTTGTGGGAGATGTAACGACGGATTCAGACAGCTATCTCTCTTCGGTTCAAACGCTTAAGGAGATTCATGCCCCTGCGTTTCGACGATCTTTTGCATTTATTTTTTCTGTAAAACGAAATCGGCGGTATCTGCTAGCTTACAACTGGAATCCACATGTGTTTCGAGTAGTCGCAAGTCAGCTGAAAGCGAAGGACTTGGCTTTCCTTTTGTCCACTGATCGATCTGTGGCCTCACTCCAGCTTCGCTCACTGAAGTATCTCTCACCGTGTTTCGACAATTTCCACGACACATACGAAACAAGGAACAATCTGCCTACCTTACAGTTATCTACCATTGCTACGAAAGCAGATCAAAAAAGAGTACCCGTCAATACAAAAGACAGATTTGTTGCAACAGAACATCCAAAAGCTGAAAAGGAGGCTCTACGCAAGCCGCCTCGTCGTGCGGTACGGCCTATTTCTATTCGGCGGCCAAATTTAATTGGACGGTCTATGGATGGTGCTGCAGTCCATGCAGTTGCGGCTTCTAGAGCACGCGCCAGCTCTAATCATTTTCGTGGCAATCCCGGAGGAAGCGGCATTGCCGGGAAGGTCGCGTTTCCAAAGGCGACGCCCGATGATCAAAGTAACAGCAAGTTACCAAGAGGCAGTAGCACTGTCAGAAGCCTGGGTGAAAAAGCGACTGCTGTAAGTTCCATGGGCACAGCCCGTGATCCTCCCAGAGAAAGTGTTGGTTTACGATCAGAAATGGATTTACATTTAACGCAAGCCAAAGGACGGCATCGCAAACACATGGTGCATACAGAAACTCTTCGATTGAGAGTTTTTGATTCTTGGCATGAAAGCGCATCAGGACTGTCCTGTTCTTTGATCGACTCGATTTTGTCGGAAAGTATAGCCGCTTGGAACAACGCATCGGAGGCTTCTTTCCTCCCTGATACCCTTGAGCATTCCTTTGTCGAAAGTTTTGTACAACAAATTTCCGGATCGAGCCCTACTTTCAAGGTAGCCAAAGTGGTAGGCACCGGAAATGATTCATCAGTCTATCTCGTTGGTGAGACCAAGAGCGTTCGTGGCTGCAAGCTTTTTACCGCAATAAGATTATCTTTCGCATCTGAGGTCATTGATGGCATGAAAATGAAGATTGTTAGATGCGACTCTTGGGTCCTTTCGCTACCACGCAAAGAGAGCTTGATCACTCGGAGGAGCGATCGCCACAACTACCAGTCTCGATTGCTCAGCGAACGCGATTCTACTGGCGCCGACGTGCTTTCAGTGATTGGAAAAGCCGCATTTTCGTTAGAATCTATCGTCCTCGACTTTCTGGCTTTGGTAGCAAAGAACAGCGTGAAGAAAGCAGTCCAACCAATGTATAAAAGAGGCGTTTTAGATGTTTTAAAGCGCGTCACAACACGGTACGAGCTGAAACAGCAAGTCAAGATGCAGCATCTGAACTACAATATTTTTAAAGCCAGTGTCGTTTTAAAGTCGTACGGTGACCGAATGATTAACATGTTTGACGCCCCATCGCTTTTCAAGTGGTTAATGCAGAACGCTGCCTCTCAGCGGCTCCTCCCAAGTGGACCAACTGGTCTTTGTTTGGACACCGAAATTCAAGTCCAAGACACAATCACCACGTGTTTCATTACTTATGACCTTGGAATCAAAGGAAGCGTGGATCTCATCCTTCTTTGTCGAAGGTACGGGAGGAATCTTTACGATTTCATGTTTAGAAATAATTCAAAAATTGCTAGTTCTGTTGCCGACAACATTGCCATCGAATGCGCTGGTTTGATTTTTGATCTCTTGCAAAGTGCCGCTCGATGCTTGTACAGAGACGATTTGTGGGGACGCTTTTCAAGCCCGACGCAGAACCTGTCGCGAATGGCATCATCGTCGGATGACATCGTTGAGCTCCTTGGGCTATGTACAGCTACTCCTGTCGGAGACATCTTAATGAAAGGAGACTCAGCACAGGTCACTTTAATTTTCGAGGAATTCCATAATCATTGGAGTGCGCTCTGTTATCACATGGAACGGGACTCAGCCTTTTTACCTTCGTGGAAGCTCTGCAACGATCGCCAGATATTTTACTGTGTCAGCGAGAAGGTTTTTTTCCTCGTTGACTCAAATGTAGGGGTAAGAAATGGTTGTTTCGGGATCCATCTCATCGAAAGGGATACGAGCAAGGACATTTCTGTAGAAGGGCGGCGAGCGACTCAGAAACTGATTAATTTCGTGCTTCATTTTGGGTGGCAAATTGTCATCTGAGGTTACTTGATTTATGGTGAAGTTTAGCTGCACTGTACGGCGAATAAAAGAGGGAGAGATAAATCCATTTCTTCGCCGACTGTCCTATTGCCGTCTTATTTTTCTGTTCCCGTCGACGTTGCAAGTCCAATCTGATGGGAGGTTATTTACTGCGAGCCTTCCCTTCGGAAAACGAGGAGGTAAGTTGCTCAAAACAGGAGCCAGCAACTCCTTGAAGACTGGATCTGGCGCCGCTCCCTTTAACCGATGCAAAACAAAGTCGTTTACTAAACCATTTTCGCAACAAAGATGAAATGCCCTTCCTATTTGGACACTTTTTAATGCGTGCGCCACACGAAGGCGTCCACATGCCTGAATAAACCATCCGTATGTAAGTGAGCTGGGATGAACGCTTTTAGACTCCAGCATTTCGTCTAACAGCTTTACTGCGATTGTGAATGCTTCAGCTTCGAGATCCTCGCCGGCATTACTGAAGGCGCAAGCATTAATGACAAAAGAATAAGCGGCTTCATCAATTCGGACAAACGGATTGCCGGTCCGTTGCTGCTCTTGCATACGACGTAGAGTCAGCAACGCACGCTTCGCTTTGTCGCTGCTTTCTGACTTTGCCCACGCCGACAGCACCATTTCGTAGCTTCGCGAGTCCGGTCGAAAAGAGATGGTTCCTTGGTCAAAACTGTCTTCCATTTCCAACAGATGACCTTCCGCGCGATGACCGGAATCTTCGCTGCCACAGCTCGACCACGCAAACAGCACGCTGTTCATAAATGAAGTATCACGCTCAAGTCTAGTAATGCCATGCTTTTCCCTCAATTCTCGAATCAGATTTAAAAAGCGCTCGGCGTTACGACCAGCGTCGGGATGTTTCGCGTGAGAGTAACTGTCCACAACAGTTTTGATGGCAAACAGGTTCGGGGCTAAATCTTTGTTGCCGTCTTTACACAATGATACCATGCGATTTAAAACGTACTCGGCTCGATATGGGGCATCCAACTCACGGCTTCGACCATAATGAGCAATAATGTGGGTAAATGATCGCGTGTCGGGACGGATCGATTGATTTTCTTCTTCGTGGTATTCCAAAAAACGGTCCAGAATTGACTCGGCCCTCCGACCGGCGCCCTTTCGTCGAGATTTAGAGAACGCGTGAATGATGCAATTGAACGTGAAGGCATCGGGCTCGGCATCATGATCTCCGTCTCGATACAATTTTAACATATGAAACAGCAATTGCTCAGCACGGTCTTCCGCGCCAGCGCGCGCAAGACAATCCAACACGGCATTGTATGTTCGGACTATAGTAGCGCAAAAACACATTATGAGTCACATGAGGAAAGCTATGATGGCAACACAGAGTATACTAACCGTTTGGTTTCACGTTGGGATAGCCTAGGCGATGCCGTTCCACCATGTGTGCTAGAATCTGCAAACAGCGTTGAGGGGCAATCTTTTGGCCCGACCTAGCCCAGGCTCCACAGAGAATTGTATAGCTGCGGTTTTTGAAGTGAAAAGGAACAAAGCTTGTGTCAACATAGAGAAAAGAAGCACACAGATTTTCTATATCTTTCGACGTACTGATACACATCAGGCGGAGCGTCAATCTCATTTTGTTCGAACAAGGATTCCATTTCTCGAACCAAAGCATCGGCCTGGGCGACTGCTTCGGGATGGTCCCATTTTTGGAACGCGCTAAGCAATGCGGCGAACGAAAACGCGTCGGGCCGAATACCCAGATCAAGGCGCATGTGCTGGAGAAACTCAGCGGCCATTTGAGCATACGAGTTGGAAGCCGTTGAGTGAGGTGAAACCGCAATGGCCCGGGCGTACGCGTTCAAAACGGCATTCCAGGAACGCACGTTCGGACGCAAATGCTCCTGTCCTTGCTCGGCGTATTCCTCCATGCGTTTCACAATTTCTAAGGTCCGTGTCGGCGGTATGTTTTTACGCCTGGACAAGGCGGTGAGCACAACGTTAAAACATTCAATGTCGAGTGTAACAGTAGGTGGCGCCGCGCTGGAGATCTGTTGCCGTTTGGCGGCTTCCATAATGGCCCGACTTTCCATGCGCCGTAAATTGGCCTCGGCCTTCGGCACGCCGAATGTTTCGTCAGGACAGCGAGCACAGGCTAGTATGCACATGGCGTAGGATAGACGATCGGGTTCGACATCATAACCGCCTTGTATCAAGGGCAACTCCATGCTATGCAGCAAGTCGTCGGCGAGTTGAGCGCTGGCTTTGCTCGGGGTTCGCGAACATGCGTTGAGAACGGCGTTGTAATTTAAAGTATTGGGTTTGGCAAAGACGTCTCCATTTTCGTACAATTTGAGCATCTGCTGTAGAATATTCATGGTTTGCTCCGCCGCGTTCGGAATCCGAGATCTTGCCACAACATTTTGTAGCGCAGAAAAGGTGTATACGTTCCGCTTGACGTCCAGCTCGTCCATAACCTGAAACAATTCGTAGCAGCGTGCTACAGCGTTGGGTTTATTGGATTTCGAGTAAGCATCCAATATCGTTGAAAATGTAACCGCATCCGGTTTTAACGCTTCGTTGCCGTTTCGGTATGCCTGTATCATTTCTTCCAACACAGCTTCAGCTTTAGCGGGTGCATCGTCGTGATTTGATTTCGCCCAGGCATTGACGACTGTGTTGAAGGACATAACAGATGGTGCCAAAAGTGGATCGTTGGTACTTTGATAGTGCTGCACCAATGTATCGTGAATTTGGGCGGCACGCTCGCAAGAGCCTTCGACGCCACTCTTCGCCCAGGCGTCAATCGCACAGGAATACATTCGGGTCGTAACATGCACGCGCTGATTCCCCTCTTTCAAATCGTCGACAACTCGTTTTAGTAACCTCTCGACTGTAAGTGCAGCGGTGACGGACTTTCGCCGAGCCCAAGCTGCCATGAGACCGGCAATCGATTCGACATCGTCGTCAGTGAGTTTGCCCAGGGGGTACACATCCAGATCGAGTAATTCGCCCGTAACGGATTCTAGCCAGTCTTCGTTACGCGAAAAAGATGACGGCGGCGGTCGAGGTGCCCGTGGATGTTCGTCGTCCTCATAGATTTGGGATAATGGCGAATCCGTATGACGGGCATCGCTACTTGCCGATGAAGTTGGAGAGTTCGTGTTGATAAATGAAGTCGCGGGTGATGATGATGATAATGACTCAGTTGGAGGTGAACTTGCATTCGTATTAACCTGCCGATGAGGAGCAGCTTCTAGCCAGCTACTTTTCCCCGATCGTAAAGTTGCTCTCGTTGTTGAGGACGGCGAAGTTAGGAAGCTCCACTTTGAGTGACGCCTCTTTTTCCGCGTCAAGGACGGAGCTGAAGTCACTCCCAACAAGCCGTCAATGGGAGTCGCAAAGAGGAGAAAGCATCCGAGAATCTTTCTCTTCCGTCGGTTTGATACCATTTCGTTTCCGCAGTTAACACCACAGATACTTGTTGTCCAAGAAACAGTGGGAAGTCTTCGCACGAGGTTTCTTCGTTGATGATTGACTGTGACGAAGGAAATTTGGTGCGTTATGAGAAATGTCGCGGAGACAAGCAAGGAATCCC
>Ga0163101_100281_pt1 | contig 11344 bp, 3 predicted proteins | sample TAMARWmetagpilot_2_FD_111548 | JGI IMG/M metagenome (GOLD analysis project Ga0163101, IMG submission 111548) | Phycosphere-associated microbial communities from TAMU algal ponds, Corpus Christi, Texas, USA - TAMU ARW1 11/11 metagenome pilot | ecosystem: Engineered > Artificial ecosystem >...
CGTGAACATGGCAAGCTCCGTCGCCATTTTTGCCCTGCAAGCCAGTGGTGTTGGCGCGTACATGGCACAGGCCTGTGGCCCGCGCAAAACCCTAGCATTGATGCCCTTGATTCGTCTGCTGGGCGTCCTGGCACTGGCATGGTGGCACCACACCTCCAACGGTCAACCACCCAACTTGCTGGTCTTCCTCGTCGTTGACGAATGCACGAAAATTATGAATTTGGCCGTGGCCAAGCCAGTGCGCGAATCATTGTGGCATGGTTTGTCCAACGAGGCCCGGTACGAAGCCAAACCGATTGTTGATACGCTGGCGAATCGATGGGGCGGTGGCAGTGCGGCCTTTTTGGTTTCCTTTATCAACAAAATGCTGGATTTGCTCGGGGTCGAGCCAGACGGCGAAGGCGGTTGCATGATTTTTGGCTTTCCGCCCATTCTGTTTCTCTGCATGCTGATCGCTACATGGTGGACGGTTGTGAGTGCCGATCTGGGAACAATTCGACGACGAATTGATGCCGAACTTAAGAAACGGCAGTAGAAAACTTTGGGCCGAACGACACTGGCCGTCGTTGGCATCGTGTGCTCCCCCCGTGAGCATTCTTGCATCCCTTTATTGTTCACACATTCATTTCTATAGAGACTTTCTTCTTGCATAACAATCATATCTGTTTTTTCACATTCATCCTGCTGGATTTGGGCGTGACCGTGGGTGTTTTCCCATGTGTAGTTGATAGGTGTACCTTTTGTTCTATCTTTCTTTCTCTAGCTAGAGAGAGATGAAGGTATTATTCTAGCTTGTGACGGTACTTTCATTTCAAAGTGCTTACTGTTAGTGGTTTGACCGTAAAACCCCGTATTTGAAAGTGTGGCGAATCAGGAAGTCCCGACTGACGTCAATCCTGGCGATGGTTGAAGTTGCTTCGATGAGTTCAGTCAAGCGAGAAATTTGAGGCCATCACGATGAGAGACGAATCGTCATATTCTTCAAAATCTGTATTAGTTCAGGACCATTTTATTTCAACCCAAAACAATCATATTCATCAGTCATCATGAGCAATTCGGATGTGAATTCCATGGCGGCTGCACGGAATCCGTCCCGGACGGCGCCTCCCACGCCCCGTCGCGATGGTTTCCACCTCATCTCCAACGTTCCCATTGATTGGGACAAGCCTGTTCCGCGGCTCGGAACCTACGCTTTCCGAGATATCACCTACAGCAAGTCATCAGTGGATGCGGCGGCACGTATAGCTTTTGATCGCGCCCAAGTCCTGCACGCCTTTACCCCTACGACGATTCGCGAAATACAAATGGCTTTAGAAGATGCCACGGATGATCCGTACGTGGGGGTCGTTATCCTCACTTCCAACATTGATGCCGAGCAGTATACTCCCGCCTTTTGTGCCGGAGGCGATCAAACCGTCCGCGGGGACGGAGGCTATCAAGATGGAACCGAAATCGCACCGAAACTTCGAGTGCTAGACCTGCAAATACAAATGCGCCGGTGTCCCAAGCCTATAGTTGCTCAAGTCCGCGGGTATGCCATTGGCGGAGGACATATTCTGCACATGGTCAGTGACTTAACGTTGGCTAGTACGAATGCCGTCTTTGGACAAACGGGGCCGCGCATGGGTTCCTTCGACGCCGGCTACGGCTGCACCACGGCGGCGGCCCTGATGGGCCAAAAACGCGCTCGTGAATTGTGGTTTTTGTGTAAATTCTATTCCGCCCACGAAGCACAGGCAATGGGAATGGTGAATGCCGTATACAAAGATGACGAGCTGGATGGCGAAACGGCCCGATGGGTCCGGCGGATGATCAGCAACTCCCCCACGGCCCTCGCCGGATGCAAGGCGGCGCTGAATGCGGCCCAGGACGGCGCTGCCGGGATATCCCAAATGGGTGGCGAAATTACGAGGCTTTTCTACCTTTCCGACGAATCTCGTGAAGGAAGAGACGCCTTTTTGGAAAAACGAGCGCCCAATTTTCGAAGTAAACTATGACAAAAAAGTGGACGAGTGTTAGGCTATCGTTTAATAATATACGTTACGGAAATGCATTTTCTTAGGCAAGAAAGGCTCTGCAGCGTACTTGGAAAGAGCAAAAGAAAGCAAGTATCTGGCACATACGATAGTAGAGATAAAACACGTGAACGTGGTTAGGTACCAGAACGTAGGGTATAGATCGAACAGTGCCGAGATGCGTGGTACAAGAAATACAGAGAGAATATCACGCCCCCTTCTATGATATTGTGGAACAAAATACAAATTTACTGCTACATCTCACTCTTCTCTATACTGCTTTCACCATCGGCTATGAACGGATGAGAGAATCGTGACTGTGTCGGAAAGGTCATGGTTCATCGCTTGATACGAAAGCGGATTCTGGATTTTGTCGTAAATTTCATCGCAATTCGTTGACGGGACTTCGATACGAATTCGAACGTTTACTTCGTCGAAAACAACGTTCTTCATTGCGGGCCTTGGCGCTTTGGATTTCTGCATCAATAAAAGCTGTTTCCAGATTAAGGTCGTCGTCGATGTCTCGAGATGACAATGTCATTCGGGACTTGGGTAGGCGGTGATTAACAGGCCACGCGGCAAAAAGTGAGATTTTATCTTGAAATTGTGGCTGAGAGCTGCAACCGACAGTGCATGTCAAGGACCTTACCGCACTCGTATGGCATTGTGCCGCTAATGCCCGATTCGTCCTGTGATCGCGTTTTGAAATAGCATCTGAAAAATAAATCCTTTGAAGAGCATCTTGACAATCTCTACCTCGGCGATTCAGATCAAATTGGTTCTTGGGACGAACGGAACTCAAGCCAGCAATGGCGCGGTCTTTGGCTTTACGGCATTCCTCGCCAGCATAACCCCTTACCCTGTGAGCTACTTCATTGGCGAGGGCACTTTCGTTGATTGTTGTGGACCAAACTTTTTCAAGAATGTCATTGTCAAGATCCTCGCCTATCTTCTTACTCAAGTAATACTTTCGTCGTGCCTTCCGTCGCCGTCGCTTTCTACACACCATCCTGTCTACTTCGGCCTTGACCATCAAGAAAAATCTTTGAATTGTCTGAGCGGCTTTGACCCGTTGATGCTCTTCGGCAACGAACTCGTCATCGTCCTTAGTTTGAAGTCTGCAGTTTCTGTCAAATGCAATCGCATTATTTTTCTCGGCGCTGCAGGCCTGGGCAGATCTGACAAATAATTGAATTACCCGACGTCGTTTACACTCAGATCGCGCTCGACACCCCCGGTATAAGGACTGGATAACAATCAATGAATCAACCGTGTTAACGAAATGTTGTGACGACAGGTAGCACCGAGCAAAAGCCTGGACTTGAATTACTGATCCCACTGCATGCCGGAAACGAGACTTGGCTGAATAACCTCGCCAGACTCTTTGAATTTCCTCCGCCGCAATGTTATGGATCTGGAGCGTCTCCACCCATCGCGTATATTTGTGGCCGTTGACCTCACGAGTCACGTATCCGCGCCAGATCTTCTGAAGCTCTGTCGCGCCAATGAAGGGCGCAGCTAAGCGTAGAGCCCTCAAGTCTAGCAACCTACGACGATCGCGTCGCTGTCGGTATACTGTTTGGATCTTAATTGATGATTGATAGGTAACGTATTTCTGTCGCACGGTAAAAGAATGGAACGCCCCTTGTATAGTTTGGGCAGCTCTGAACTCATTGTAGACCCGATACATTGAGTAGCCTCTCCAGGTCTTCTGCACCTTTGTCGCGGCGCGATAAGTTTGGTGAGCCTTGAGAGATGACAATCCTCTCCAAATGCGCTGAAGGTTCACGGCTGCGCCATACAAACGAATAGCACGGCAAGTTTCTCTTGTCACCTTACGATATTGACCGTCTCTCCAGCATCTCTGAATCGTGTCAGCGGCACGGCATCGTCTTAGCCTTGCTCTCGTAAGGCAACGTCTCCAAAATTTCTGGAGGTTGAGAGCTGAGTAATACACTTTGTAGGCTCCAAATGCTTGTTTGCAACGCCAAATTGCTTGGATTTTGCGTGCGCTGATGTACGCTGTATACTTCGACCGTATGGAAGCACATCTCCACGCTGCCTGTACCTTTCGAATAGACTGGTACAGCTTGACTGCATTCCTGGTCTGTGAGCCCCTAAGTACTCTCTGAATTGCATTCGCTGACGACTCTTCTTCATGTCTGAATCCCTGAGCGTGTTGAAGCAGAAATATCACTGCTTTGGCATTTCGAACAATTCTTTTCGCCACGAACGCTCGGTATTTGACCTGAATGAGCAAAACGCTACCGATTTCGTGCTTGAAGGCTTTCGTTGCCGCCAATGTACGAAAAGTCGATTGGATACGAATAACACTATCTAGCGAAATGATGAAGATGGACTGGAACCAGAATCGTCGCCAGCTGGACTGAATAGATGTTGCTGCTTGGTCTTCTAATAGTCGGATCTTGAATTTCGTCTTTACTGCAAATCTTCGCCAATACCGTTGAATTGTCAGCGTAGATATGTTGATTTGACCTTGGCGGCGCTGTTGGAAGACCCTCTGCGCTATCCGTTTCCGAACCACTGTCTGCACAATTACAATATCCGAGATTGTGAACATGAAATCTGCATAGCAAACAAAACCCCTCCAGCATTTTTGAATCTTCCTTGCGGCTTTCATGACGCGAATAGCAGTCTTTTTTCGTTGTTCTTTGCGGACAAGCCACCTTCGAAGAGCATCCTGGACAATTAGTATATCCGCTAGGTACTGCAAAAAGTTCATTGTACAGTCAAAGGATCTCCAGTGTGATTGAATCATTGTTGCAGCCCTATGCTGTTTGATGCACCGAAGATAGCCTGCCTTTAGTTTCGCTTGCCGCCTCCTCCAGAAACTTTGAACCTGAATGATATCCAGCAACTCCAGCTGGTAGCTGAAGCGACAAGAAAAGGCTCTCCAGGTTTTTTGAACAACCAGCGCTGCCTCATTAATCTTGTCCAGCTGCTTTTGCCTAAGGAATCTCCGTACAATCGATTGTAATTGAATAACGAAAACCATGCGATCCGTAGCTCTGATGACTGCTTGCCTTCGTCTCACAACACTCTGTACCACGGTGATTTGGTAAATACTTTCATACACTGACAACGTTCCTAAGAAGCCTCGAACGATGCGCTGGATTTCCATCGCACTACAGTGTTGCAGTAGGATCTGCTTCCGTATTATGTATACCCGAAACACTCCTTGAATTGAGGTTGCTGCGTGCCGTTGCTCCTTCAAATACGCGAGTACCAACCATCTTCGGGCCAAACTTTGAACAACAATTCCAGACCACATTAGGATCAGAGCTCGACGAATCGCTAAGTGTCGGCGAATCATCGACTGAATCGGGACCACAGCAGCGGACAAGAGACGCAGCCCAGCACGCTGCATCGGATCTATAATCTTATTTTCATCGTACACAGCAAATGCCGACTCGAGGGGCTCAACGTATCGCACTGACTTAGACTGTTGGTTCAAGCGTGACCGTTCGAGAATGCATCGAAGTCTTTCTACATCGGATCCCACGGAAGTCACCAATTTTCTTACTTTTTGTGTCCGTAAAGGTTTTCCATCCTTTGTAGAGGCTTTCACCTCGATGTCATCGGAAACATCCTTTTGTTTCCATGCTATTCTGCTAGGGGACGTTCCAGAGAGTGCAGATATCCTCACGCTTGTCCTAGGCTCAAGTTTCGACCCCGCCAATGTATGTGAGCGTATATGCGAAGTACCTCGGATCGCTGGGGGATCCAGTGGAGGCGGGGGAGGAGGTACTTTAGCGGTTGCAGTCAGTCTTGGAGGTTTGGCCCTTGTTGCTGTAGATTGGAGCGAGACCACTGGTTTGAGTAACGACGTCTTCGCCGACATTGATGAGCGCACGATGAGTTTGCTTGCTACTCCCACAGATCGCCGTTGAGAGGCTTGTTTCAATCCCGTTGCCGATGGTCTGCTAGCTGTCAAGGAAATGAAGGCGTCTGACCCAGGATCATGGTAGCGCAAAGGGCTAAAGTGAGTGCCTTTCGAAGCAAGGCTACTTTTCGTTTTCTTGGCCTTTGTTTGGATCACTTTTGCTTGCTTCCTGGATTCCACTTCGCAGGGAGCACCTGCTTTCTGTTCCGTTTGCGTCAGACCCGATCTTTTTTCACCTTCACGTCTCTTGGTAGATTGAGTGCCTATCTGGAATTTTGTATTGGGCCTTCTTTCAACCTGTGTACTTTCTTTCGGCATAACAACTACGGCCTTGCCTCGTAAGTTGTCCCTTCCGGTAAATTTCCCTCCGTGCTCATGATTCAGCTTTGGATCTTGTTCAATACAACCAAACTCCTCAGTATTCGTGTTTGTTATCGGAGTGAAAGGATCACTAAACTCGTCGCTGAACACCATGGATATATTGGTATTGCTGATGTCGGCAGTCCCATTTGGGGACACGCCATCAAATACGAAAGCGTGACGTGGAGAAGGAAAGTCATTGCATGAATCGTCTATTGAAATATCGTCTCGGTTCCCCCCATTTTCTTTCCGCGTAGATTTGCCTCGAATTGGAGTGACATCCAATTGGCCCGAGGAGATGGATGTGACTATAGAAGTGCGTTTGTGAATTGAAGTCCTTCGTGTGCCCGGCGCGTCCGCTATCATGTTTGGTGCTTGTCCATTATTAGCCGCGCCAATTAAACGCAAAACCTTTTTTGTCGTTGAGGGCCTCATCTCTGCGGCTGTGTTACTTTCCAGGCTTGTGCGTCGGGTCAGAATGTCCCGATCGCGTGACTGTTCCTGCAATTCTTCTAGTTTACATCGGGCCCGGTGCAACAGATCCTGTTCGCGACATTCCAATATATCGTCGCTACCAGGGGCGTTAGCCATGAAAGTTTCGTTTTGCGAAGAAAAAGATTCTTCGTTGTCCCCCTCCTGAAAAATGAAAATGGGTTGCTCAGGTGATCCGAGCCCAAAGCTAGTTGTTGCGACGGCCGTCACTGTTTCCGGCATGGTCGCGGCCATCGATGTGGGAAACGAATTGCCACTATTCGGTTTTAACAGAACATGTGACCAAACTTCATTGTTCGAATTAATATTCCAGGTATCACCGTCACCAATAAATGGGTGTTCAGTATGACGTACGTTCGGTGCAATGTCACACCATCCAATGTCCGAAGCTGTTTGCTTCTGAGTGTTGGTCTTGGCAGCGCTATTCGTCTGTCCAAACCAAGGAGTGGAATTGTCTGCCCAAGGATCACAGCTTTTGGTGAACTGTTTTCCGGGTGATGCTCGAGTTGCGAAATTCGTTGTCGTCTTGGTAGGACACCGATGTTTCCGATCTTTGTAAGTATTGGGTGTGAAACTTGATCCGGATGCACCCAAGCTAGCGTTTCTTTCCGCGGCTCTAATGATGGTTTTCTCATCGGCCACAGATTTGCTCGGACTCGACATGGAGGTCATAGTTCCACCAGATCCTCGCCAGTTCTCGGGAGATGGTCGTCCGGATCGTTTGCTGTGAGGGGACGCATTGGAAGCATTCGTCACTGTAGTTATCGACGCAACAGAATATGGCTTATGATCGGTCCACGAGTGTCTGCCAACCTTTTCACCTTCATTGCTCTTGAGAATATCTTTGCTGCTATCGATAGCAGAGTTGTTGGTAGCATCCACTATTTCCAGGGCTTTCCAAGAAGGACTAGTTTTCAACACGCTTCCTCGGATTGAAGTGGGATCAGCTCTATCTCGATGATATTTACTGCAGTCTGTGGCGATAATTGCTTTGTCGGATAGCGCCAAAGATTCCTTACGGCCATCCAGCGGAGTCCTCATGAAGGAGTTTGGTGTGTACCGTTGGGTAGTGCGCCAAGGCAGCTCGCAGTGTGATTTCTTCTAGTTTGGTTCGTCCCCAAGTTATGATCCTAGCGCCTCACTTTGTTGTTCCTTTCTTCCTGTTTGGCCTACAGAAAGACGCAGACGAACGGTTCGTCAAAGCTCTCCTTGACTCGCTGTTCTCTTACAGTTAATGCTCTTTTTGTTGCCGTCGTCTGCATTTGCGTTATTGTCTTGCTCTCATCTTCCGAACCGTACCAATTCCACCAGCGAAGAGGTGCACTAACGGGAGGTTTTCCTATGATATACTGCTACATATTGAGTCTCGGGATCTTTTCTTATATTTGTTCAACGTCGGACGTTAAATTATAAAAAATGAGCCAATGAAAATACGCTTGCGCCGGTCGGGCTGTCGTTGGCGATTGTGGCAACCACGACCTAACAAATGGCAAGACTCGTTATTCGCTCACAAAAGACTCCAAAGTTTGATTGCCAAAAAATGCACTTCCCTCTAGCCTTTTCCAGGTAGAGCAAATGGAAAAAATAATGACTGTGAACGGATCGACAATCCTTAATGTAACTACATACGCAATCCAATAACTTAGACAGCTTCTTGTGTAGGAACGTGGCGCAATGGGGTCGGCGTCGCTGTGGAGGATGATGACGACGACGACGTCACGGTGGATAGCAAGGCTTGTGATTGTCGAACCGTCTCGTGCGATTCCGGTACCGTATACGATGCCGCACTCGGATGAAACCGATCCTGAATGTTGTGCCACCAGGAAATGTTCCACGGATTACGGTACACCGTTTTCGTCTTACCACTGACGTAGGCCCGGGTTTCCCACAAGTAGGGATACTTGCGCAAGTTCAAATGCTCGTTGGTCGTCAAGTTCCCAAACAGCAATTGTGTATGGTAGAACCACATACCCGCCGTCATAAAGACGTGCGCAGCCAAGTACAAGCCCAGCACTACTTGCCACAAAGGGACCCGTAAAGACCGGACAAAATACATTCCCAAGGCAATGGAAAAGCCAAGAAAGTATAACGTCATGAACAAAAGCATCAGGTAGAACCACTTGTAGTTGTACAACCCAATCGTTGCCTGGACGAGTAGAAAAGAAATTGAGTTTGTGGATTAGAAAAAGTGCTAACATTGCAGGTACCAGTGAAAAATCAATTTCCGAAAAACGTACCCCCACAAATGGACAGTGATGATCAAACTGCAATACGCAAGTTTTGGTAAACCGGTCGTGCTTGGATCGCGGTGGGCGAGCAATGTGACAGGAGTGACAGAGTTGAACCTGTGAAGCAGCTACGGCATGGTTGGGACCATCATCATCGTCGTGCGCGTAGGCTTCCAACGTAACTTCGTACAAACGGCGCAATGGTTGAATATCAACTTGAGTAGTGCCGGTTCCGTTCAAATTGCCGGGATCCGTCGTTTGGGTTCTCACCAAGCAGTAAAAGGACGCCACAGAGCAGAGTACGTTCCAGATATGCAAAGTCATGCAATCCCAAAGCAAACCTTTCTCAACGTTGCCGAGGGGTAGGAGAACCGCACCGTAGAAAAATACGTTGACGCAATAGTTCGAGAGAACGTAATAATACGGCAAAACGGGCGAGTCGTCATCGGCGACCGACGAGCCTATTCCTAACCAAGACTGCCAAGCTTGTACCGAGACAATCGTTTTCGTGCATTGCCAGCACGCCAGCGGTAGCGTCCGCATCCAAAACGACGGGGACTTCCAGGCCAGCACTTGTCGGAAGCGTTGTCGCGGTGGGGCGAGTCGATTCTGACAAGACTGCAAGACGGCTACGACGGCGTCCTTTTGTTTGTGCGCGGCCAACGCCTCGGCGGTTCTCCCGTTCTTGTCCGTCATGGTCAGCAACCGACGGGCTTCGTCTTTGGAGGGCAATCGGTGGATCATGTAGCGACAGGCGGATGCGTGACCCCGGAGCGCGGCTAAATGCAGGGGTGTTTGTCCGTATACGTCTGGTGCGGTCAAGGGTCGGACGTCGTAGTACAATAGCAAGCCGAGTACGGTGGGACTACCCTTATAGGCGGCCCAGTGTGTGGCGGTATCGTGGGAATCGTCCTTGGCCGCTTTGTTGGCTCCCTTTTGGATGAGGTAGGCTACGGTTTCGACTTGTCCGTACTGTGCGGCGATGAGTAGAGGGGTGCATCCGGTGGAATCGCGTGCTTCGAGCAATCGTTCCGGGGCGTATGAGGGGGTCTTGAGTGTGAATGCGTTCAATAGACGGCGAATGACGGGCAAGGCGTGCGGTTCCGTACAGGCCCAGTGCAAGGGAGTCATGTGCGTGGCGTCTCGAGTGGGTTGGGTCACAAGGTTGGGAACGAGAGTGGGATCTTTGCCGTTGGCCACGTGCTCGAGGAGGAGTGTTAGAAAACGAACGTCTTCGGTGCGTTTGGACGCCCAATGCACGAGACCGTGTCCTTCTTCATTGAGTACCACGAGTTCGTCGGACACGGGCGTACTGGCAATCACGGGTGGCTGGTTCGTCAACGTCGCGGTAGTGTTGTTGTAGTGATGCTGTTGAGTGTCAGTGTTGGTTTGTTGCCACGCTTGTAGTACTTCGGCAAAGAGTTCGTAGGTTCCCATGCGGAGTATCGTTTGGAGGGCCTTGCGTATCTGTGGCGGTTCCTGGGCGACGAGTTCGGTCACCGGCACTTGGAGTTGTACCGAGGGTCGGGCTGGCGCAGTGCCGCAGCCGCAGTGGTCGTGATCGTGCGCCGCCCCGTCACGATGGTGTGCGCCAACGGGAAGACGCGTCGTTGTCGTTGTCAATTCCACGTCGTCCGCCGACGACGTGGTCGGGCCGGTGTGGTTGTGCAGGAACAAGGGATCGACTGCCGGACTACCGGGTCCGTCGTGATTGGAAAGTAGAGTTGCTCCGGTCAAAGTAAGTTCTTGCATGGTGACTGTTTGGCTTCGTTTTTCAACAAATCTATCTGCCTACCGTGATGAATGCACCAATGGACTCTTGCGGTATGGGGAACAGTCGGGAAATTGCCTCGGTACGGGTCCGTGCGTACGATGGTGACCTTGTTCGATACGTTGTTGCGAACAATAACTTACACGAGTTTACCACCCCGAGAGGTAGACGGGCAGTAGGTCTTGTGTGATAGAATGGAAACCGAAACCGTACCAACCAAGAGACGTTCCTTGCTTTGGGCGACCGAAGCGTGTGTTGCTCACGGTCAATACCCACTCCCTTGCATGATACCCCAAGTGTCTGTCGCAGCCGGAGCGAGATCGATCTCCACGGGGGGGGACTCGACAGCGCCTACTCTCCCCCCCGGCCGTTCCGCACAGTAGGACACCGTGGTCATGTTAGGGCTGGGGTTTCCCTCGAATGCCCCAATTTCACTGTCACAGTCCGTAAGAATAGAAAACTGCAACGATAACCGACTAGAATCGCACTAGAATAGCACAAGATCACTAGTGTAGTTACGAAACAGAGCAAAACACAAATTATACCATTATCTGCCTGAGCAGACCAGTCTTAG
>Ga0163101_100282_pt1 | contig 11339 bp, 14 predicted proteins | sample TAMARWmetagpilot_2_FD_111548 | JGI IMG/M metagenome (GOLD analysis project Ga0163101, IMG submission 111548) | Phycosphere-associated microbial communities from TAMU algal ponds, Corpus Christi, Texas, USA - TAMU ARW1 11/11 metagenome pilot | ecosystem: Engineered > Artificial ecosystem >...
AGGCGCAAGTATACTACTAATTACTGATCTTGTTGCATAATTGTAACGTCTGTTTTGCGGGGGGATGGACTCTGCTTCCAGCATGGTAATAGAAAATCGATGGATTCGCTTAGCGACCGTTGTGTTGCTCACCTCATCTATGAGTTGTGATGCATTTCACCCGATATCCTATCCATCTTCTGCTGTCTACCGAAGGATTGTGAGAACACACCAGGCTAGCGTTATAGAGAATCCAAGAGGGTTCTTGTCGGACCAAATGGACGATGACGAGAGTAAGCTTGGCAATTCCAACAACGAGGCTCATGTCGAGATTACATCCTTCAATGAAGCCCTGGTCCGCCCTATTGCGCCGAAAACGAAAAAGAAGCGCGCGTTTAAAAAGAAGAACCCGGCAATGGGTGACACTGCATTTCTACGCAAACGAACGGCTAATCTGTTGAGTATAACGAAGCAAAATTCCGACAACAAGGAAGGTGCCCTTGGGGGAGGTATGAAAGTTGATCGGAAGACCTTCCACTTCCTCATGGATGCTTGGGCATTTTCCGGAGAAATTGATGCTGTTGAACAAGCGAGTGGACTGCTGTCCCGTATGGAGGAATTGGCATCTTGGGGAAATTTCAATATCGAACCTGACGTTCGTTCGTATACCAAAATGATCAACGCCATCAGCCGTTCGACAGCCCCTTCTGCAGGGGACGAAGCCGACGCAATCTTTGCAAAAATGGAAGAGCTCTATCAAACAGGGAGCAACCGCGCGGCTCGTCCGAATACATATACCTATACTGCCGTAATAGAAGCTCATGCCCATTCCGGCGCACGGGGCAGTGCTAAACGAGCCGCAGAATGGTGCGAACGAATGATTGATGCGTACGAACCATCACCGCATAACGAGAACAAAGAATCAAGTGTCCGCCCAACTGCTCGTGCTTTTAACGCTGCAATTTCGGCATACGCCAAGTCAGGAGAAGAAGGAGCAGCGGCTCGAGCAGAACGCTTGTTTGATCGAATGGAAGAATTGTACGAGACGGGAGTTGAAGAAGCAAAACCCAACGCTTTCAATTTTAACTCGCTCATTACAGCATGGGCTAACTGCTGCGAGGAAGGTTCAGCACAGCGCGCGGAGGAAATTCTAGAGCGCATGGAGTATTTGTACAAGCAAGGAGATGAGAAATGTAAGCCGACAACAATATCATTCAACGCTGTTATTGACGCGTACGCGAAATCGGGTGATGAATATGCAGCGCAAAAAGCTGAAGAAGTTTTACGGCATATGGAAGATCTTTATGGATCGGGACAAAATCTTGACGCTCGTCCGAATGTAAGATCGTTCAATTCAGTCATCAATGCTTGGGCAAAAAGTCGAAACGAAGAGGCGGCTTGGAAAGCGCAGGATATGCTGGATTTGATGGAGAAGCTCTACGCTAAAGGTAACAAAGAAGTGCGACCAGATGTACACAGCTTCTGCACGGTAATTAATGGTAAGGGACACACAGATTGAAAAATACACGTCTGGCACCGGCTCCACTCACACTAAGTTTCTGTATAACAGCTTGGGCCCGGAGTCAACAGCACGGTAAAGCTGAGCGAGCCCTGAATTTGTTTCGTGAAATGAAGCAGCTTCATGAGGCTGGTAACAAGCACTTGAGACCGAACACGGTGGCAGCGAATGCGGTAATGAACGCGTGCGCGTATACGTCCGGAGATGTTCATGAACAGAACCGAGCGGTAGAAATCGCTCACACTATTTTAAAGGAACTGGAACAATCTCCTTATGGAAAACCGGACCAGGTGACCTACGGGACTTTTCTGAAAGTATGTGCAAATCAAATGCCAGACTGCAGCACACGCAATCAAGTTATTTCCGTCGTTTTCAAAAAGTGTCAGAAGACGGGGCAGGTGGGGAATTTTATTCTACAGCAGCTCAAAGCCATGGCGTCAGAAGAAATATATATGATGTTGTTGGGTCGAGGGATCCACGAAGACATCCAGATAGCGGACCTCCCCTCCGAGTGGTGGTGTAATGTTGTCGAGAACCGGTGGAGGCGTCGTGGAAACTAAGCTACCAGTACATGTTACCCCTTGTTGAACGGGTCTTCCGGCAAGGGCCAGCTCATATGTGAATTGCTCATGGCGAGACCAAATCCCAAAGTATAGACTTTCCGCAACTTCAATCATACTCTTAATTTACATGAAGTCTATCTGCAAATTAGTTGATCCCTTTCCCTTTCTCACCATAATAGGATTTCGGTACGTTGGTCGTCGGTTGTGCTCCAATTTCCGGATCGTTATCTCGTATCGACGTTACAGTTAACGTGTAATTCCTTCCAATTGCGCTGTCAGTCAGTTCCAGCGTATGATCGACCCGTATCGAACACAATGGATTTTTCCAAATATCCGCGCCGTTCCTTGCATATTTGGATCAAATATCTCTTGATAGTGAGGAGCATATCAGCAAATCTTCTTGTGAGCATTTCAACAGAAACAGATTGGCATGAGTAACGTACACGGTCTCTTCAGCGGGAAAAAAGACGATTCGGATTCGGATGACGATGCCAACAATCGCTTCGTGGGAGGTATTGGGGACCGAGGAGGGGGTAGGTAGGTTCTGTACGGGAGGATTCTGTTGCACCAAATATAAAGGTAACAAGTTCGCCTTGTTGCAATGTTCTTACTGAATTGTTCTTTAGTGGTTTAGCAGTTCAGCCAAATATGGATGAAGGACCGGATCGTGACGCTGTTTTCGGTTTGGCCGAAAACGCCACGGCCGAAGACAGTGGGCAGTCCAGACGAACAATTACTATGGTGAGGATTCCATAGCATCGTTCATACCAACAGAAAGGAGGGAGAATACCATGAGCTAATTCTACTTTATTTTTCCTCCGTTTTTAGTATCGAGATGGATTTGTGGTTGATGACGGTCCCTACCGGCGTCTGGAGGATCCTGAAAATGCCGAGTTTTTGCGACACTTGGCCATGGGTCGTACGCCTCGTGAACTTGTCGACGATGCGGGGGAAAATGTAACAGTTGGACTCATCGACAAACGCAGCGAGGAATACGTTGAGGAGTTTCGTTCGTTTTCCGGCCAAGGTACTTCCCTAGGGACTAGTACTTCTGTTTCGGAGGACGGTAGGTTTGACCCTGCCAGTCTCGTAGAGCCGCCAGCTCTGGATGAAAATCGCCCAACAACTTCCATTGCTGTACGATTACTCAACGGAAGCCGACGCGTTGTAAAGATCAATACAACGGGCACGGTTGCGAATCTAGCGTCAAGTTTGCGGGACTCGTCCGACGAACCCTTCCGTCTCGTGTCTGGATTCCCGCCGAAGCCGTTGCAGGATGGATCTGTTACAATTGAAGACGCCGGCCTGAAAGGGGCTCAGGTTTCTATGCAAAAGGCGTAGCTCGCCAGCTTGCTCGTGTCGGCTAAATTCATAGATTACCAATACATCATTAAGGCTGCCGAAATGGCGTCTCGAGTAGAGATATGTACTACTTCCTTCGAGCAGTGCCCGCTCACGTTGGCGCATCCTTATTGAAAGGAAAGGTATACTGAGACCGTCACCAGTATACAGACTAGAATCGTTGATTGTAACGATGTTCTAACGTTTTGGGGAGCTAGCTGTTTACGTTTCTTTCTACTACTCTGCTGTAGTTAGCTATTGGCAAGTACAAAATTGGCGGGAATCTTCAGAACCCGCGCCAGACTGTCTCGAAAGAAGGCGCGACCTCGAAAACCCGGAGTTGGCCATGGTTTTGCCTCAGGAGTAGCGCGAGCCAAGATGCTCACAGTAGGCAACAAACAGTGAGCTGGACGCGTCGCGGGAAATTCTCCTTTTGACTGTCAGTTCCTATTGGAAATGAATGGCTATTCCTCGGATAACAACAAAGCTATCAAGAGTCTTGCATCTTACATCCACACGTTTACCGCTGGATCGAGTAAGTGATAGGGAAGTATTCACGTGCTAAAGGGGACTTTAGCGAACGAAGTAGGGACGACTTTCAAGGTAAGCAGAGCAAATGGAACTGGAATTCAAACGAGGCGGCAGCCTCCAATGCGTTCTATCTCTCGTCTACATCTCTCGACGGCGCTGCATTTCCCATTTCAAATCCATTCCGATAGGCGCAGTTCTTTCTGGATGATTCGGTTAGCTGTCTGCGTTGACGTCTCCTCAGTCGCTTCAGACACTCTCGATTTGGCTTACCAAGTGTCTCATAGTCCGCCGTGGCGACTTGAGTGGCTCACTCCTTGGATACAAAATGTCGAGTCTCTCCGAGGTGTCAACAAATACCCGCAAATACGTGTATCCGCATTACTTCTCACAATTTGGTGTTTGGTTGTACGGACGCTTGTTTCATAGGAAGTCAATTTCCGTTTAGAGCATCATGTTCTATTCCCAAATTATCTTGGCCAAGAAAGGCCCCCTCGGGAAGGTCTGGATGGCAGCACATTGGGGGGACAAGAAATTGGGTCGTCCGCAGATATTTGCGACCGACATTTCGGCTTCGGTCGACAGCATTGTCCATCCGCAAGTGCCTCTGGCGTTGCGTGTTTCGGGACACTTGCTGCTTGGCGTAGTTCGCATCTATTCACGCAAGGTGAAGTACCTTATGCACGATTGCCACGAAGCGATGGTCAAGATCAAAATGGCATTTCGCCCTAGCCAGGAAAAGAACGCCGCGATTGATTTGCCAAGCAACCTCAAAGAAAGTTCCAATATGAACGTGGCAAACTTTGGGGAATACCACGAAGTAGTCTTTGAAATCACGGATGCACCGACCGGGTTCCAACTGCCTTTCGAAATCAACGACGATGCGGCCGCGGAAGACTGGGTACCGGCTGATTTGGATGAAACGCATGAAATTGTCACAGGCTTGCAGGCTGAGCTCGGGGAATACGGCTCACCGCGGGATGCCGCCGCCGCAGCCGTCAATAACACTTTGAATGATTCCGAACTCACCGACATGCTCAATCGTGGACAAGATGAAGCCTGGACCGCGTGGAATGTAGACGAAGAGGGAGAGGAAGTACCCTTTCAAGATGATAGTCATGTCTCGGATATCGAAATTACACGAGCGGCAAATGATTCGATTTCGTCTGAAGCTCAGGTTAGTACACTTCTTCTATTCACTACAGTAGTTTTCCGAGGACTACTTCGAGCTAACGTTCTCGCTTTCCTTCGATTCAGATTGGTCGAGCCTCTATTTTGGACAAGCCAGTCAACAGTTCTTTGGACAGTAGCAAGATGAATCTCACAGCCGGTGGTCTCACGGATCAAAACGAGTTTCCTATTGCGGACGACACCGAGATGATACCATTTGACGATGAAGACGACACTCGTCATGATATTCGCAACGCAAGTCTCAACCTTTCTGTATCCCGAGACGGTAGTGCCGGAAATGCCACTGTCGCTATTGGTGGCCTAGACGATTCGCAAGATTCGGCAGTGAAGGGCTCTGTGGGTAACAAGCGAGCATCGGTAGCCCCGAAACGCCGGACTCGCAAGCGCCGCAAGGTTGTGGTGGACAACGACGATACAGAGCTGCCGAATAAACACATCAAGGATATGCTGGCGGACACGAGTGATATCGTTCTGCAAAACGTCGTTCATCCGGCTACTTGGGTTCCTGGTCAGGACAAGGCAAGCCACAAACGCTCCGCTCGGGACTTACTATTTGTACATCTCTCGTACGAAAAAATCTTGGCGCGACCCGCTCTGGGAGACGATGGGCAGCTTGCTCCCGAACTTCTTGCTCTATGGGCGAAGAATACAGCACCCGTCGTTGGAAAACCTTTTCCTTATGAGCTTCGCGTTGGCGCGAACGAGGAAGATGAAAGTGACGAGGATGAATCAATAGAAGAAACGCGACGGCGTCAGAGCCACGAAGCGGACCCCGACCGTCTTCTCGAAACGCGACAGGTGCAGCTGCAAGATATGCACGAATCTGGTTCTATAGTGAATGACGACGAGCCTACGCCATGGGACGATCAGGACGAACTTCCTGGTCCTATGGATGACAGCCGCGATGAAGAGCACCTAATGAATATGAGTGAGTACAGGTCCCTTTTGCAATATCTAACTTTTCGGTGTAGATACTGATTCAATATATTGTCTGATTTCAGGTGGAGACGGCAGCGATCAACCACTTATCTTCTTGGGTCACACGAATGCGGCCCTTGATGTAGAAATTGAGGATGAGGAAGACACGCCTCGGCAAGGAGGTGGAGACTCTCTTGTTTCAAGCAATTCCAAGTGGCACAAACACACAATCTCGGTCTTCAACATGCTGAAGAAAAATATTGCTTCCGAAAATGTTGACGACCAAAATAGTGTTGGCGAGCCGAAAACCACCGAGCTCTCATATACAAAATTGAGTAGGGGTGTAGATCGCCGCACAGCCGCTGGTGTATTCTTGGAACTTTTACAGCTTAAAACGTGGGACTACATTGAGCTGAACCAGAATGAGAGCTACGGGGATATTAGAATCTCGGCTGGTATCAAATTTTCTGAGAACCCTCCTTCCAATTGAGGCTTGACTGTGAGTTGCGGCGGAGTTGAACTTCGTTCGCAGTGCAATGGTGGTGAGCAAGAGTAGTGCTCTTGGATGCGGCCTCTGGCCACGGATGGGATCACTTTACCTAGACTCCATTGATAATCAAAATTCTCCATAGCTTGACACTCTCTGTTAGCCGAACGTACTTTTTCAACACATACATATACTCGATAATTTGAAGGATATTCTCCAGCGCATAGCTTTTGAATACGGTGTGCAAATATTTCGAGAAAATAGCTCGCTTGTCCGAATAGATGGCGATCTGGTTCTCTTTTGAAGGAAACTTGGTCCGCTCGACGAGCAGACAAACAATCTTACAGTTAGATTACCTTTCCTCGGCGGTACGGACATGCGATGGTGCAGGACAAATTCGACAGCCAAGAGACGACACGCAACAATCCGTGCCGACCCAGCACGTACAATAACATAAATCACTGTCAGTCCTCCTGTTTGGGGATCTTGTAACGACAAAAACTGAAAAAATGTCGTGGAAGGCTGGTCTTTCGCGCTATTTGCCGTGCGTGAGATTCTTCGCTTGCCCCGATAGTCCCTCATCTCGCGGCGTTATGTAAGTCGAATGGATCTTGGCAAGCGGCGGTCCTTCGTTTTGGAGAAGTATGTTAATGACACTGACGCTTATTCTTATCGCTCTCTATAACAACAGGACGTATTACGCTCGCAACTACGATCATTTGAAAATTTTAAACCCGAATCTGCCTCTCATGATACGTACGGTTGAAAACGCCATGCCGGCCGTCACCACCGAGCTGGAATGGACTATTCAAGATTTGCTGCGCTTTATGATTCAGACTGGCCGTTTTCGAGATACTAACGGATCCATCAGTGAAGCACGCGTAGAAGCCGCTAAAGCATACTTATCGACGGATTGGGACAAGCTGTCGATCGAGCGCTGGAAGTCGCCGGGATTCGATCCTGAAAGGCCGGGTTTGGACGAAGACGAGCCTGCATGGAAGGAGAACCCGCAGATTCAAGCCAATCTAGGAACGTTCTTTTCAATGAAAAACGCGATGAGTGAACAACTGGAAGTCATTAAGAGCGGTCCCGACAATGAGTATACTCGTGCGGAAAATGCTCTTCTCATGTGCCAGCGAGTTGATTTGTGGTGTGCTGGAGAGAAGGAAGTCGAACAGGCCGTGATCCATCTTTATAAGCTTGGGCGCAAGTTGAACGAGCGTGAGGTTGAGTTACCTTCCTTCATTGCCGAGTATTATCCCGGAGTTAGTGATATGCGGACTTAGGTTGACACGATTCTTTGGCAGAAATGTGGGAAATCATCTTCTGCCGACCCAATGAACTCTTTAAAACACTATGCTTGAAAGATTTTAACAGACATCGTCCAGTTTTCTTGCTTGAAACTTTATTTGCTACACATAGCCACACAAGGCCCAGTTTTGTAGGAAGCATAATCCGATACCAACCGCAAATAGAATGCAGAGATGCAAGCCCTTACCCGCTACCACCGATGAGGGTGAGGTGATGGTGGAATGTGCAGAATTGAAGTGAAGTGTAATGTAACTCACAGTCACAGATGTACGCGTTCGGCAACGCGTGCAGAGACGTCCGAGCAAGTACACCGTATAATATTTGTAGCTTCCGTGATGGAACCCTAAACGCCTGTCCTGTTAGGTTTGAAATAAAATTCGGAAATGAGAAAATAGGATCGCGTGCTCAATGTCCCTGTCAATCTCGCGCGACATCGTGGACAATGCAAGAAGCGCTATCCAGTATTAACAGTATTCAAGCCAATGGTATTTCTGTCCCGCGATTTCAGATTGTTTTAGGGCCAGAAACAGCAAATAACAACGCCTCTCTCTAGAGCTGGGAGCACCTTTTTCTTCCGAAGTCGACTCAAAATGCCTGTCTCTCATTTCTCTCGCACTTTCTTTGCTCTGGGAATAGTTGCAGTTGTTGCGGCCAGCGTTGCGGATGATTGGTTCAAGACTCTGGACTCGAATCAAGATGGTTTCCTTGATAAGACTGAATACGACGAAGGTCTTGTCAAAATGCATGCATTTTTGCATCAACCTCTTGCTATCTCAGGCTCCCCTTCCTTTCTTTCTCTACCGGAATTTTCTTTTGGGGGCTTCTGGAATGCGTTCACTTCCTCGGTTGCTATGATTATTGCCACTGAAATTGGCGACAAGACATTCTTCATTGCCGCGGTGCTCTCAATGAAACACAGTCGATCGGCGGTCTTTTTCGGGGCGATATTGGCGTTGATTGTCATGACTGTTTTGTCGACCGCAATGGGTATGATGCTTCCCAATTTTATCCCTAAGGAATACACACATTTGCTTGGCGGACTCCTGTTCCTTTACTTCGGCTGCAAATTGATCTATGATAGTCGTCAAATGGAGGCAGGTAAGACATCTGAAGAATTAGAAGAGGTAGAGGAAGAGCTGTTGCAGCAAGGGAAGAAAAAGGCTGATTTAGAAGAAGGGTCCCGCTCAAACCGACCTCCTTCAAAAAAACAAATGGGATGGAACCACGTTGTCATTCAATCATTGACGCTAACTTTCGTTGCCGAATGGGGCGATCGCTCCCAGATAGCTACAATTGCTTTAGCAGCATCTAAAAACCCTATTGGCGTCACGATTGGCGGCTGCGTTGGACATTCTTTGTGCACTGGATTAGCGGTAGTTGGTGGACGTATGCTGGCCGCTCGCATTTCTGAAAAGACGGTGAGCCTACTCGGAGGTCTAATCTTCTTGATCTTTGGAATCCACTCTTTTTTCTTTGAGAGCTGAATCGAGCAATTTGGTATTTAGCAAAACAAACTTTGAATCCGTCTACCTGACACAAATAGGTGTTCTCCTCAGTACATTTACTGAGAATGCTTCTAACATTACTACAGCTTAGTGGAAATAATTTCGAAGGACTTGAGCGATTTCAATGCTATTGCTTTGGTGAGGAAGCTACAAATCGGCGTTCTCGACGTAGCGTTTCTTGTAGTTACTGTTAAATTTATCGTAGCTTCTTTTGAGCGTCCTTTTGTTACCTTGTTAGCTGACTGTGAAATAGCTTTCGGCGTCGTCTGCCCGCCGTCGAGGCCTTCGTGTTTTTCGGCGTAACGCAATATTACCACTCAGTCAATGTCGATTTTTCTCTTAACACTTTTTCATTTTTGGTTTGCAGCGTGCAAGACTCTCCATTTGCGTAAATTAGATCACAAGACTACATTTTGGATTAACAGCTGCAATTTTTTAGCATGCCGAAGGCATTGAAAAAGCGGGGTCAGACCCATATTGCATCTGCTGCGTCGAAACCGTACCAGAAAGCTTCACCAGCATCGACCAACTCGGCTAGCACCAATCTTATTTCACCGAACACTTCTCTGGGGCAGCATTTTCTCAAGAACCCTGCTGTAATAAGTTCGATTATAGACAAGGCTGGATTAAAGGCAACGGATGTTGTGCTTGAGATCGGACCAGGAACAGGAAACATGACTGTTCCGATGTTGCAACGGGCCAAGAAGGTTGTCGCCCTGGAGTTCGATTCTAGAATGGTTCGCGAGGTTCTGAAAAGAACCGAGGGCACGGATTTGGCACATAAACTTCAGGTTATACAGGGTGACGCTATGAAGACAGCTTGGCCATTTTTTGATTGTATGATTGCAAACTTGCCCTATCAGATTAGTTCTCAAGTCGTCTTTAAACTTCTTTCTCATCGGCCCATGTTTCGTTGTGCCGTTCTCATGTTTCAAGAGGAGTTCGCTTTGCGTCTCTCTGCTCGCCCCGGGGAGGCACTGTACTGCCGCCTTTCTGTGAATACGCAGCTACTGGCAAAGGTAGATCAGCTATTGAAAGTTGGGTAAGACTCTTCTGGATTAGTGTTTGTAGATTGGAGCAGTTCTCTAACGTCGTGACCACATGCACTTTATCAGGAAACAAAATTTTCGCCCGCCACCGAAGGTAGAGTCCCGTGTTGTGCGTATTGAGCTAAAAAATCCTCCTCCTCCTGTGAATTTTACTGAATGGGACGGAATGGTACGTTCGAATGTATTCAAGCAGTGGCCAACTGGTCTAGCAGATTGAAATTCCTAATTGCGTTGGACTTGCTTCTACAGATTCGATTGCTATTTAATCGAAAAAACAAAACGCTTCGCTCGGTTCTAAATACAAAGTCAGTTATGAAATTGCTGGAGGATAATCGGAGAACAGTTCAGTCACTTCATCCCGAAAAGATGGTCGACGGTCGACCCGCTCAAGTTATCGTGGAAGAGATTTTGGAAAGAGATTCATGGAAAGGACAGCGTGCAGCAAAACTTGATCTAGACGACTTCTTACAGCTGCTTGCTGAGTTCAACGAGGCTGGAATTCATTTTAATTGATTTGGAGTTTTTCGCAAACGTATTCTCAACAAAAGGAAGTAGACGCAGATGTCCGATTTATATAAAACAGCAGTCGCAGTCAAATGGACATTTCTCAGTTCGACCAGCATTTGGCTTTTGCATTACGTGGGCTTTAAAAACTTTGATGCCATCTTCTCTCCTACCTGTGAATCCTTCGTCGTCGTACTTCCCGCCAAGGCCATCATCGACCCATTGTCCCTTCTCAATGCCTTTGGTGTTGGATTTTTTAGATTCTTGTCCTTTCTGATTCCAACACTTCCCTACTGTTTGTTCCTTTCTGGAAATTGCGGCCATTTTCTTCCCCTTTTTCTTGTCGAACAAGCTTTCGATCTCGTCCCATCCGCGTTTCTTCCCGGCCGACTCGTCTGAAACACCATTGTTCTTACTTCTGGTATCATCTTTCCTTTTTACTGA
>Ga0163101_100292_pt1 | contig 11099 bp, 10 predicted proteins | sample TAMARWmetagpilot_2_FD_111548 | JGI IMG/M metagenome (GOLD analysis project Ga0163101, IMG submission 111548) | Phycosphere-associated microbial communities from TAMU algal ponds, Corpus Christi, Texas, USA - TAMU ARW1 11/11 metagenome pilot | ecosystem: Engineered > Artificial ecosystem >...
CGTGGTCAGGCATTTACACTGTCTATTCATTTCCACATTCTTCCCGAGAATGTATGTATTATCCTTACCTAGTTATGTCGCTCCTTTTCAATTTTCCTTCCACAGTATTTGCGTCGCTCTTGTTCTCTTTCTTATCTATAGAAAGCGAAGCCTTGTATTCCTTTCTCTCTTTCCTATTCAAACCTTTCACATAATATCCGATGTCCACAGCTTTGCCCGCCCAGAATGGTTTCCAACGAAGGCCCACATCTCTATAACCCTCCTCTTGGTACAAATTTAACGCCGCTGCGTTGTCCTTGTCGACGTGTAAATATATTCGGCTATAGCCCCATTTTGTCTTTGAAATATCTTCGACACACCGTACCAACGCTCGGCCTATACCTCTTCCACGGTATCTTTCGGCCACGCACAGATTTCCTAAGTAAGGCTGCAAATCCCGTGCATGATTCTTGCCGAGACCTATCCATGAGGCGGCAGTACGTTCAATCCGGTCCAGCCATGGGAGGGAGAAAGGGATCTTGGCATCACAAAGTTGCAATCTTAGCTCGACCGAAGCAATCACGTCTATGTGCCAATCATTTCCCGCGTGCCGTCTTCCAAGTACTAACACAATAGAGTCGTTGGTGGCCTCAGATATTTGCTCTGTGCGGGAACGTCCCTTGAGTTCAGGCAATGAAAGGTCGGAGCCGTTGGCTATCCTTGTTTTTAGTCTACTCCGTAGGCCTGCTAAAACTTCGGCGAAGGCGACAATACCGGAATAGCCATTGACGAGTTCAACAGCAGGACGCATGAGCATTCCTTCGAATGTGCTCATATCCTGACTGACCCGAATTGCGTCGGCGCCAAAACTAGTGACAATGAAGCGGGAAACATCAGGAAGGTCCGTTTCTTCAGCCAGGGCAAGTTCAAAGACATCACCTTTTTGGGGTCGAAACTCTCCTTGGCGGTTTATACAACAGCGCTCGTCGTCGGTTTTATCAAAAAAGGTGATTTCATCACGAAAATTGACCAAAGATATCAGGTCAAGGCGTGTAGGGGGGCTACACAATGCTTTGTTCGGTGCAAACCGTTTAAGAGTGTTGTGGGAGAGAGCGAAGCCATGGCTGGTGACAGACAACCATGAAAGTGACAGTAGGCAAAGATACCGAACATGTGGGCTAAAGCTTATCAAGGTCACATACTGAGAAGCCGTCATTCTGAACAATTGTGTCTGCACGAGCTAGTTTGCATCTGTAATGTGATGATGTCAACAGCAATACTGTTTTCTGTGATGGGTGGGTCCAAGTCACCAACTGTTGCGAGATGGTTTCGACAGAGCCAATCCGAAGGCTTTCATTAATGTGAAATTCGGCGCTTCGCACCCGGAAAGCTTGCGTCAAATCACGAGAGCTAGCCAAATCCGGTGAAGAGTGGACAGAAAATAGTACTCCTAGTTATCAATAGTATACCTATGTATTGCAATCTACTAGTTTTCGTGAAGCAGTGTTTCGTATTCATCTCTTGAGATCTTCCCCTTGCGAAGCTTCTTAAACAGTCGCTCCTCTTTGGCCAAATCATCCCAATCGTCCACAATACGCGCATGCTTGCCCCGCTTCTTGTCCGGGTTCCGCCCTTTATCAACGGCAGCTTGTCGCCGATCTTCGACCCGACGCTCCTTGTCGGCTTTTCGCTGTTCAGCCTTCAGCAGTTTCGCGTTTTTCCCCCCAGGGGCCGTTTCCTGCTCTAATCGCTTCTGACGGGCATTCTCACGTGCCTTCTCTTTAAACGGAATGGCATAAATGTCCACATCGTGACTGGCTGGCGTAAATCGCGGAAGTTTGCCCTTATTTTTGGTAATCACAACCTTGAGCTCTGGCATTTTTGGGAGTCGGAGCAGGCAGAAGGAGGTCGCTAGTAAACCGAGATCCAAGGATGCAAACCTGCGAGGGCAATTAGAACACTTCTGGTAAGTAAAGGTGCATTAGAGATGTTTGAGCACTGGGTTACCGCCATATCCTGGTAAGTTGTCGATTGGCAGGGAATTACGGTCTGGAGAAAGGCACGACTGATGATCATTGCACGATCTCCGCTCGCTATTGCATTCGACAGGACAATCTGACCACTTTATTGACTTTTCCATTTTGGATGTGAGCCTGAAATGAGCCAGTTACGCCTGCCCATTGCTTGCAAAAGTAAGCGAGCACGACGGATCACGTACCGAAAGATAAAGGCGCAGTGATGCTCCTTGTAGGCCCGAATACATGATGTAAAAGCTTTAGTCCCTTTTTCCAATAGATCTCTATCTTTGAGAATCAGATCTTTGATTTCAAGAAGAACGTCAGCCAAGAGAACAGTTGGGTCGCTTGCGCTACGGATATGTCTTTCACCAGTTTCAGTCCGATCGGCTCTAGTCTTGGGCTTTTTGTCTGCAGAATCGCTTTCGTCTTCGTCTTCTTCGGGTGGGCAACAACGTTCTGTCGCACCCAACGGTGTCAATGGCACCTTCCGCATCTGCAGCAAATCCACGTATGGTTCTTCTTTTCGGGTCAAAAACAAGAGACTGGCACCCTTTCGCCCAGCACGGGCTGACCGTCCCACACGATGAACAAAAAAGGCCGGATCTTGTGGCGCGTCAAACTGCACGACCCAATCTACGTCTGAAACATCCAATCCGCGTGCTGCGACATCTGTACAAAACAATGCGCCACCCTGAAGTGCATTTAAATCACTCGCAACGGGAGCTTCAGTTCCCCGGCAGGCTCGAAAACGTTCCATGGACTTTTCGCGGCGCTTTTGAACCATCCGGCCATGCAACAGCTCAATGTAATTCTCGGGCAAAAGCTTTTCCAAGGCTGAACCGTAAAAGTCGACACAAGCACAAGTCAGAAAGAAGACAATGATCTTTTCGTCCTTGTGTTGTTGCAAAAAGACAACGAGTCTTGAAAGTTGCTCATCAATTGGACAGACCAAGTAGTAGTTCGTCAACGATGATGGCGTCGCTTGGTTTTCTGGTATTGATGTGGCTGGTTCATTCTTGGCTAGCGCTTCTTGTTGCGCTTTGGAGGCGACCGTGACATCGATCCAAACCGGATTGCGCATCCCTGCACGCTGCATCCATTCTTGCAAACTGCTACTAGTCGATGTGGAGGTTGTCGCGCTGAACAAACCAGTCCGTCGCATTTTGGGAATACGGGAAAGAATGTTTTGTAGCGACTGCGCAAAACCCATGTTCAGTAGCACGTCGGCTTCATCGAGAATCAGCGATTCAAGTTCGGAACAATCAATTACTGCGTACCGTGAGAGCACGTCTTCCACGCGTCCACAGGTCCCAATTACAATGCTGCTTCCCATTTTCTGGAAGTTCTTCAAGTCTTCCGTCACGGGACGATGATTGACGCTTCCTCCTCCAGACGAAGACCCTCCGACCAATAAAAGTGGCTCTGGAATGTTACAAGCAGCACACAATCCTTGTGCGACCCTGTGTGTTTGTTGTGCCAATTCCCGAGTCGGTGACAAGATGAGCGCTCCTATCTGCGTTTTGAGAAATTTCTTTGGCAACAAAAACTCGACCACTGGAATGAGGAAAGCTAGAGTCTTTCCCGACCCTGTTACCGCCTGGACTGCCACATCCTTGCGTGACAAGAAGAGAGGAATGGTAGCCGCCTGAACCGGCGTCAAGTAGGCAAACTTTTGCTGCTCTACATATTGGAGGACTCCGGAAGAAAGCTTTGGTTCCAGCTCTTCGAATGTGAGCGGTTTGTTGATATTTTTTCTGTCGTTTTTGGTCCTCGTGCTGCTGGGGCTGGTAGTTGTCGGCTTTTCACGTTTCGCCATGGTCGCACAGTCCCTGCCGAAAAGTGCATATCGTTCTCTCGATAGTGTGAAATCTGTACAATGAAAGGAGCGTCGCAATGTATTTGTTTGCTTGGTGCTGGTGACGGAGCGTCTGTACGTCGCTATTCCGGAGACGACATCGAGGTAAAAGTTAAGGGTAGGGGAGGAACACAGAAGACAAAGCCGAGGTCGAGAGTGACCATGATTTCCTTATCCACCAAAAGTGATTTGACTGTAAGATCTACAACCATCTTCCGCTCGAAGCTGAACGGCTAGGATGCAATCCCTGTTCATTCTTTCACCCACGGGAGAAGTATTGATTGAACGCCACTTTCGTGGCGTTGTGACTTCTCGATCTGTTTGCGAAACCTTTTGGGAGCGGGCGTCCGAGTCGGTCAATCACCACGGCGGGCTTTCCTCCGCGACGAGCCTGCTGACGTCGCTGCACTACGATAGCGTACCTCCCGTAATGGAGGTTCCAGAATCTGACCAAGGAACACTCTACGTTATATCCATTCTACGCGAAGGCCTCAGCTATTTGGCCGTCTGTCCAGCCGAAGTCAGTCCGCTTCTTATTATTGAATTCTTGCAACGAATCGCCAATATCTTTGTCGAGTACTTTGGACCTCCGGCGGACGAATCCGCCATAAAAGACAATTTTTCTACCGTTTATCAGCTAATCGAAGAGATGGTTGACTTTGGATGGCCGTTAACAACGGAACCCAACGCGCTCAAGGCCATGATTCGTCCACCCACGGTGATGAGCAAACTGTTGCAATCATCGACGACCGTCAGTGACGAATTGCCGTCGGGAACGATTAGTAACATTCCCTGGCGCGCCGCAAACGTACACTACACACAAAACGAAATTTATATGGACATTGTGGAGGAGGTTGACGCGATTGTAAACGCTTCTGGCGCGGTTGTGTCGTCGGACGTTAGCGGGTCGATTCAATGTCAATCACACCTGTCCGGTGTTCCGGATCTGTTGCTAACGTTCAAAGAGCCGGATCTGATTGACGACTGCAGCTTTCATCCTTGTGTACGCTACGCTCGATTCGAAAACGACAAAGTGGTTTCCTTCGTCCCGCCGGACGGTAATTTCGAGCTCATGCGATACCGCATACATCCGGAGCGAGCACGCAATTTTAGTCCTCCGGTATACTGCCATCCGCAATGGTCATATAGCTCCTCAACGGATGCGTCACAAAGCATAACATCTGAGCGACCTACCAAAAACGGCCGTATAGCGCTACAAGTTGGTGTCACAACTTTGAGCAGTTTGGTGTTTTCGGCGTCAAGAAAGGGCCCCCTGCAGGTTGAAGAAGTGGCTGTACTGATTCCGTTTCCTAAACAGACACGAACGACTGCTGGGTTTCAGGTCAATATTGGTTCGGTCATGTATGATGAAGCCGCCAAAGTTGCCCGCTGGACGCTCGGCAAGATGGATGCGTCTAGAAAAGCGACCTTGTCGTGTACTTTTACAGCCCTGACAAGCAACGACGAAGAAATCACATCCTCCATACCCAATGTATCGCTCACTTGGAAGATTCCGCTAGCATCCGTATCGGGATTGTCCGTCAGTGGTCTCTCCGTCACTGGAGAGTCCTACAGACCATACAAAGGTGTACGGAACGTTACCAAGTCGGGCCTATTTCAAGTGCGGTGTAGCTGAGACATGACGGATCACGCCGCAAGGATAGTTTCGATCGGATATCTTTGCGGCAGAGGCTAGACGCTTATCTAGCCAAAGCGAAATTGCTGGTGCCAAAAGACGCTGTTGAAAAACAAACACTTCTCACTTTGAAGGGGTCTCCTCGGCAAAACAAATGGTCTTCTCGGTAACAACTTTCTTTGCCGAAACTGTAGTCCCCTCCCGGTCTTGCAATCGATAACGTAGGTACCGCTTTGTATTTCGTCATTCGTGATTCAATCCTAGACAGCGACTTGTGAAACATCAAACGCTCTTTTGTGTAAACTTTCTAGAAACACGTGGTATTGTCTTTTTGGACGCTTAGAGCTCACATCCACTAGCAGAGCAAATCTCAAGCCATAGCTTCTGTCAAATTGGAATGCTGTTACCATTCGGAAAGCAGCGATAATACTTCCGTTCAACATCATTGTTCCGAAGAGTTGTTGGAATCTTTTGTTTCATCACCACGCTCAGATGATTCCTGGCGGTTGCTATACGTTGTCGACGGCGTTGACGGTGTTGGCTGTTTTTACTCGCAGCGCCACTCCAACTATAGCGTGGGTTGCTGCTGGGCCAATTCACCAACGCCACATGAATGCTCTTAGTGGTAAAAGATTATGTATACCCTCGTCCTCCTGTACACAACTGATGGCATTGACTGACCGCCAAATGCAGTTTTGGGAAGATGTAGAAGATGGTCTCGATGATATCGAAGATTTTTACAACAAGCAAGGAGCCAATATCGATAGGATACGGCAATTCGGTCGAAGGTATGCAAAAAAGCTTGCTTTTGTAGTTTCATGGGTTGTTCGAGCGAATCGAGTAGCTGATTTGTGTTCTTTGCGTTCGCTTCTTGCCAATGGGTTGACAAAATAGTGCACGTGGGGAAGTTCCCTCTCCAGGTGGATCAGCTCCTGGACACGAACCTTCCGAAGAACACATCGATGGTTTGACAGCACAGCCGTTCTGGGATGTGGCCAGCATGCCCGAACTCTTTCCGTGGGCCCCGGAATTAGAGGCTAAATCGCACATTATCCTAGAAGAATTCGAAGCCAAATTAGCCGAATCGGACCAATTCGCTTCAGATTCGGTGTGGCAAAACCAAGTAATGGGAACCGGCTGGAGTGCTATTCGTTTGCAGCGACTAGGAGTCTGGAATACAGCCAACTGTCGTCAATTTCCCCAAAGTTACGAATTGCTTCGTTTGTTAAACATCCCATTGGCCGTTCGAGGAGTTTGCTTTGCTAAACAATCGCCAGGATCCGGTGTGCAACCTCATAGCGATGGGCGAAACTTTATTCTTACGTCACATTTGGGCTTAAAGGTTCCACAAGCATGTTGGATTCAAGTTGGCGAGGAGCGGCAGGGATGGAAAGAAGGGAAATTGACGACTTTGGATACTTCGTTCTCTCATTCCACCGGTAACCCCTCCGATTCCGATCGACACGTACTGATCATTGATTTCTGGCATCCCGAACTTAGTGAGGCGGAACGCTCGTCTTTGGAATTCGTCTACGATTTGCGCAATAAGTTCGAGTCGGGGCAGATACCCTTCCGGAAGCCGAAATCAATGGAGGAAGAAGGAGGGCTAGGAAAATGGTGGGAGTCGCTTACAGGAGGCAAAAAGTAAAAGCCAAGGTAGAAACCCAAACAAACTAGGTATTTGTTAGCTTGCTGCGTACTTAGAATAGCTTGTTTACGACTTGGAGTCGATTACGTTCAAAAAACGGATATCGCTTTCGTTTACGTGTCGCGTCTTGCTTCCCCAAAAATGCACTCATTTGCGTTTGCTGTTGCTTCTTTCCAATACAGTATTCTCCTTCCTCGTCTTCGTCGATTATGTCGGCCTGAAATAGGACCGAAGCCGCGTTCCTTTCTAACGCTTTTTTCGCCGGGTTCCAACTGAATCGCACAACGTCTGGATATCCAAATACCTTACAATTTTGGTTGTTTTCCATCCAGTCTTTGCACACAGGATCTGAGGGATAGCCAGAGCCAAATTTCGGGTCGCGTTTCAGACTCATCTCCGAATACTGAAAACTCTCCATCATGCGATCACGAACATTTTTAGCCACTGCGATACGAGATGTAATGGTTAGCAGTATGTGAATGCAAATAAGCAAATCCTTTCAAAACACGCGGTCTAATCGCACAAACACACGCACCGACAGATCCAGCGGAACAAGGTGGATATTTGGCGTCAGCCTTGGATTCTACAGTAAAGTCAATGCCTGGAAATTCTTGCTGCAGCCTTCGTTTGTAGTGATCCGCATTTCCGACCGTATCGATGAAACAAGCCCCGATTTGAACTCCCGCTTCCAGAAGATGTTCAATGATACCAGCCGCCGCGTCGTGTGACATTTGGTTCAGGTTGTATGATTCGGTGCGAAGCATGTTTCGGGAAATTTCACTGGCGTGTAAGACGCGCACGGCAAATCCCATCTCGGGAGTGTCGTACATAATTTTGTGCAGCAACATAGCACGCTTGTCTTCCGAAAGCTGTTTGGAATCATTGAAATCGTTCGGAATGCGGTCCTCATCGCACGGGTTCCAGAAGGCGGCACCGTAAACCATGGGTCCGAGGATGCTGCCTCGTCCTGCTTCGTCTATTCCTACAACGACGCCCTGTTTATTTCTACATGAATCTGGTATATCAGAGATCAGCAGAAGCCCGGCGCCATGTACGTTTGACAGTTGAGGACGCTGGGGACGTGGTGCCGAAGATGTACCGTCGTTGCAGCCATCGACTGCTTGCTCTTGACCCATTAGCACTTTCATAAAGGCTACAGTTTCGGACCGATCTTGTAAAGGTTTTCCCGCCTTTGCGAACAAAAGATTAGTCGTCGTCATACCGCCATGGAATGAATGAGGCTTCGATGCTGCTCCTCTCGCCGAAGCAATTTTACTGTCATTTCTGGTCAAGTTGATTGTGATAGTTTTCTTGCTTGTTTTCATGGGGCTTCTTTCACTCTTCACAGTTAGCTCTACCGCTAATAGGGACAGTGCTCTTTCGCTGCCAAACAAACGGATAATGCTAATGCTAATGTCTAATAGGTTGGTTAGAGTTGATGGATCCGTCGTCTTTCTCATAGACAGTGGTTAATGTGAGAACGCAAGTTAGCTGGTCTATACATAGGAGCGGACTGCGCTTACCCTTCACTAGCCAGAGTCAAAATCCCGGAAGAAGACACCCAAATCTTCTCGATTACGGCAAGCCAGCGGGAACCACTCCGGGAAAGAACGATGGTTAACAAACAACAAACATTCAAACATTATCAATCACAGTGCAATACGACGGATAGCAAACCTGACAATAAGAGTTGTGGTCTCAAAGGATCGCTCTGTTAGACATAACATGTTGGAGTTTGGCATTGGTCTCGCGAACTCTATCGCTGGCTGTCAAGAAATCCATTGGCTCGACAGCTTCTGTGTGCAGTGCGATTGGGACCAGAGTGTTCTTGAATATCTGATAAAACGGGTTTGGCGTTGTTCATGCAGATATAAGGAGGCTCTTGGTGCAAATATGTCGCCGCTTAACGACTCAGAAAAATTGCATTTGCTTCTCAGTGGTCATTTTTGCGTTCTCTATGTCATTAACTGACTCGTTCAACTCATTGTGTTTATTTTGAAAGGACACGTGCATTAGGTACCAGCTTATTCAATTAGGCATGCATGTTAGTTGCTAGACTGGTGGCCATTTCCCTCAACCTTGATTGCTTGTCCGACGATGGCACGACGTGCTCCATGTACTGCGGATTTGGTGTGCTACACTCTAGACAGTCTAACGCTTGGTCTACGTAGTCAACCAGCTGGCTTTCAGTATCAGGATCAATGAGAGAAATTTGAGTGGTGGACGAGGCTTCTCCGATCAAATGAATGGCTTCCGCGTAGCGAAACAAGATGCCACATTGGGGTTGTTGGCTCAGCGACTTGGGCAATTCCTTCGCCATGAGAAGGAACATTTGGGAACCCGCACTACCAAAAAGGCTTTGCGAAGCGCTTTTCGTATGTCCGTGTTGAGGTGCAGTCTGGAGGAGTAATGCAAGCTCTCTTTCCTGTAAGTTCCGTAGCAAGGAGTACACCAATACTTCCATTGTTTGATACTGATCAAAACCGTTTTCTAGTCCATTCTTGACCGTAATTGGCAGACCAAAAAGCAAGCTTGCGTCGATAGAAGAAAGTGGCACGGTCTGAACAACTTCAACGGATGAATTTGAAAGGACATCCAGGTCATTGAGGATCGAAGTCGCTCTGGGCCCATTCACTGGAAAAGGCAAGACTTCGTAGCTCATATCAAATGAGATGGCGCATTGTGTACCCTCCAGAGTCTCTGGTAAGTTGAACTGCAGGCGCTTCCGAGCGGCGTGGGCCAGGACGGATTGCCTTGCCCATTGACGAGCAAGAAAGTGATATCCAACAGGCGAGCTGTCAATTGATGAGAGACCAATATCTATCGGTGGCCCGGTCGTCTCCGAGTTGCTGGATTTAGAATACTCTTCGTATCGCCCCGCAAAAGCAAGCTGTATAGAATGAATGCATCTCATGATGCCAATTTCGTGCTGACGAGCCATCGTGCTTGGTTGCCGCACCCTGTTGATCGTATCGTCGTCATTTTCGCTTTCTGTGGGAGGAATTTGAAGCGCCAGCATTCCCGTTTTCGCGATTACGATTTGTATCGATGAGATTTCTGAGTTTTGGAAATACGGAATCGCAGAATCCCAAAAAGTCAAGGCTGCCTGGCCGTGTGCATTTTCGTTTAGATCCGCAAAAAAAGAAATATCGCTTGTAAGAAGAGTGACATCTATGGGAAGGCCGGTACCAGGTTTGTCGCTTATCTGAGATGCTATAGATTCAGCTATTCAATAAGACGAGACAGCGTGAGATGCATCTTCTTGCAACGATGGAACGATTTGCAACGCGTTCTTACTCATTCCCAACAAGAGCTTCCAAGACCATTTGGCGTTCATCCCCTTTGGGACATGAAAGGAGTTGCTTCCGAATTTAGATGCTTTTACCGCAAAGGAAACTTGGGAAAGCCGCACAGTCTTTTCCTTTACCATGGCTTCGAGGTCGGATCCCGGCGTGGACTTCACGACGATTTGGCTGCCTGTGGCTTCGGACGCTGTGGTCGTAGCGAAGAAAGATGGCGTAATACCACGAGCCACAAGAACGCCTAAGAAGGCTTCCTGATCCTTACGAATTTTAGAACTTATGAGGAGCGCCTCCTTCGTGTCAAAAGTGCGAGTATCAATCGCCAAAGCTCGGTTGACCGCGTGAGTTATCGATCCTAAGTTGGATTTTGACCCGAAATTCAATGACGAGTCATTCGCTGGAGATTCGGCGCGTACGGGAGATATTAGACTTTTTACCTCGCCCTGCCATTCCAGTAGCTCGTGACCAATGAATGAAGTAGAATTTGCAGACGGAGAAGAGCTGTGAGTGGATTTCGGATCGGAATCGCTGCTGGTACTTTTCTTGCGACTTCGTCTTTGCTTCATCCTTTTCACTGTGGCAGCAGTAAAGGAATGTTTTCCTTTCTTCTCGTTGTGGTCGAGCGAAGTGCTGAAAATACGAGGCATTTTAAAACAAATAG
>Ga0163101_100293_pt1 | contig 11090 bp, 10 predicted proteins | sample TAMARWmetagpilot_2_FD_111548 | JGI IMG/M metagenome (GOLD analysis project Ga0163101, IMG submission 111548) | Phycosphere-associated microbial communities from TAMU algal ponds, Corpus Christi, Texas, USA - TAMU ARW1 11/11 metagenome pilot | ecosystem: Engineered > Artificial ecosystem >...
GATGATGGCACTATCGTTTCTGAGCTGAAGGAAGCGAAATCAGAGGAGAACTTGAGACGAATCGACTACCACGACGGAATAGCTCATCTCACGGCTGATGGTCAGGTCGAGGAGGCGGGAACCTTTCTCACTGTAAAGATTCCTGAAAAGACAAACCTGATTTGCGAATTGCCGAATGGTGGCTCGATTACCATTGCGGGTAAAGTTGAAGGCGATGTCAAATTGTACACAGCAGATGGGGATATTATCGTGAAGAAGCTGCGCGGTCACGAAATAGACTTGGAGACCGACGGTTCAGGGAGCATCATCTACGCTGCGGATGTTCTTGAGGCACAAAAACTCACGCTGCGTACATCTGGTAGGATACGAGCCAAGCAAATTCATGGCAATCAGATTGACATTAGGGTCAATTCGTCAGCCAAGAGACAGGAAGAATCGGTTACCAAGTTGTGGGAATCCGACGACGAAGGATCGCTAGTCGACATTAGCTCGCTGTACGTGTCGGGTAATGGTGGAGCGAATGTATCTGTTGTCGGCCCACGGCGACCACAGCGACGAGCCATTCGTATCAAATCACATCATGGACCTATTCGAACCGAAACGAGCAACCTTTCCGTACCGATAGAAGATAACCCAATGAATGGACAAATCTATCCCTTAGTCGAACTAGGAGGGGTCAACGGCAATTGCGAAGTGTCAATTGAGGATACGCTCCATGAAAAGAAAGAAAATAAAAATTGGAACACGTGCATGGTGCACGTGGACAGCTTATCGCCGGACTCCGTAAGTCTCATTACAGTGGACTCCGGTGGCGTTGCCGTGACGCTGGACCGCAAAGCTGAAGCCGATCTACGCCTCTTGTCTTGTTCGAGTGCCGAATGCTTAATTGAGACCGGCGCAATGCTTGCCGAAGAGGAAGATCCCAATTTGCTGTTACAGATAGTGCAAAACTTGCCGAAAGGCCCCGCATTGACAACGGCTGGGCAACAACGTATTTCGGTGGAGACAAGCGCGTTCACCGCTAGACCAGTCGGTTTCGCTACCGCGCACGTAGAGTACGTCGATGGTTGGACCGAAAACAAAAGTACCGAGCCAGATAGTAGATTTGAGCGCAAAAGCAATGGCGCTACCGGCTCGGTTGGAAAGATTCGTATGGATGGCGCGGCTGAGCAAGCACTACACGGATTTTCCTCAAGTAAAGCGGAAACTGGCCAACCAATTTATCAGCGCCCTCTGATTGCTGTTGCCGGTACTGGGATTGTCAAAGTGGAAACTGTTTCGTGGCTGGGTGCCATTGCTCGAAGGTATGGCTTGGATGAGGATCACCGTGAAGCGGGGCGTACAGCTTCACGCCGTGGACGATCACTGGCTCCCCAGGAATAAGAGATCTATTTTTCCAAATCGGTGCAGTTTGTTTTTAATTAAAAACCTAAAATAGTTGACACTCTAAAGCGATACTGGACTACAACATTCGTACTCCTAGGAAATACCTTAGAATTCATCGTACATGCCATCCATATCCATGTCCATCATATCTCCCATATCGCCCATATCCATGTCGCCCATATCCATGTCATCCTGCGGGGTTAAAGATCAAAACAACAACGGTAATCAGATCGTGCATGAAAATTGGTGTTTTATCAGTAAGAAAGAGTCTCGCCACTTACCATATCGGGCATCTCCGGCTGTCGTTCAGCTTGAATCTTGTCGTACATTTCCTTCTCTCCATCCTTCTTCTTAAAGAAGGTTTCTTGCGCAAATGCGTGTGCTTCTTCTAAGCTATCGGTCACAATGATATCGTCGAACAGAGTTCCAGTTTTGACTTGCCAGAGCTCGAATCCTACGTGTGTGCATGTGTCCTTGCAGACCATGAACATTTCGTCGTCGTCCTTGTAGTCCGGGTTGGGAACCATGGGATGAACCCAAGGTCCCTTGTAGTCCGGGTTCTCGATCATCTTTGGCTTCCACGGTCCCTTGTATTCCGGATTATCAATCATGGGTGCTTCCCACTCGCCATCATCCTCGTCGTCCCAGTCGTCCGGTTTGACTGCGTCCGGGTCGGGGAGTTCTTGGGGGATGTCGTCGTAGCCCTCCGGCTTTTTGTCTTCGGGGTCGGCGATCTTGGCCTTATCCACCCAGTCTTCCGGTTTTTGGGCGTCGGGATCCTTAATTTCTTTGGGCTCCAGGAAATCGAATTCGTCCGCCAGATTTCCACTCCGAACCGACTTGTTGTCCACAAAGACTTCAAAGGTGTTGTCGGGACGGACCACCAGAGTATACAGGTGGGTAACGCTATCGGATTCACACATGACTTGCTTGTTGATCAGCAAGTTTTCGTCCTTTTGGTTGGAGTGCAGAATAACGTGAGTTTTCTTGTTGGAGCTTCCGCAAATATCCGGTCCGAACATGACGGCGTAGGGTGATTCACCCCCAAAGGCCGCTGGCTGGAAGGACTTTCCGCCCGGCAAGAGCTTAATGTAGGCCCCACCGCAGTCCAAATCCTGTTCGTGTTTGACGCTGTATTGAATGACCAAGTCCTTGTCTTTGGAAGAGGTGTACGGTTTATCGAGAGGCGCCGAAATGCCGAAAAAGCGTGCGTCCACCGACGTCTGAATACCCTTGTCGGCTTCGTCGCTGTACCATTCACCGGCGGTGTGCTTCCAGGTACCCATATCGCTTTCCGGCTTCCAGTCCTTGGATTCCGTCCAACGGGATGTCCATGCCTGACAATGTCACAGCAGCAGAAGGAGTACGAGTGTCAGAGACGGTACGGGTGTGGTCTAGAGTAGGGATTCGTTGGAAATAACGACCGTTGGGAACGTCGATACGGATGACCGGATCTTGTCCCGACCCCTAAGGCATGGTCATCGATCGCGTACCCCCAAAGACTTACCTCGTCGTTGAACTGTTCCTTCAGATAAACTTCGGCAGTGACGGGAACGGCAACTGCAGCCGCCAGAACGGTCAGCAAGGTAAACTTCATGGTGGCGATTACAAATGTGTTTGGCGGTCACTTGCGTGTTATGTTACACTTCGTTCAAAACAGTAGTGTGTGTGACTGTCGGAAAAGATTGGTAGGAACCAGGCCCCGGAGCGAAACGCTCGGTGCGGTCGGAATCTGACCGGGACGAACTGCGGAGGAAAGAGCAATGCCGCATTTGCGGCACCAAGCGCGACCGGTTGACCGCGTCTGCCGGATCTTTGCGAACGTCGGCTACGACAAAATCATGTCCGAGGGTTCGTAGAAGTAACGTCTCACCCAAGCCACGTCACTATATACACGTGGAAGTACGAAACACCCAACCGTACGGGATTCGGTCCACGTCTGGCTTTGCTACCACCGTTTACCGTCTCACCACACTTACTAAAACTAGTCGTCCACTCGGTCGCTCAGTCCGCCTTGAGGGTTTTCCCGACCTGCGACACCCCCATCGCTTTTGCGCTACCCGACGGACACCCCCGCCCCGTTTCATCCCCACCCGCCATCCACCGTTGCCATCTTGTCGCACGCGGTAAGTTTCGTGGTAACCGTGGGATCCCACGGCCCAGAGCAATTCGGATATTAACTTGCAACTCTTGCATTGAATCAATGCAAGGAATGTGAAACAGCAATCTCTTGTTGAGTGGCGCTCTCCGATTGCTTGTGATTCTGGGACGCGCCGCGTTGCCGCTTGGTGCAAAATCAGTTTTCCAGCACTTTAGTACCATTGCTAGTCTTTCCTCTGACCTTTTCTTCCTCTTAATCCGTATTCACAGATCTAAGGTATCTATCACAAATTAAGAAGAATCCAACATGGGTGAGAAAGGACAACGTGGACGCGCTCTGGCTTCCGGTATCAAGCATAGGGTTTCCGCCGGTTTGCCAGTGGCTGCCGTTGTTAACTGCGCCGACAACTCGGGTGCCAAGAACTTGCGAATCATTGCGGTTTGCAACATTGGAGGCCGATTGAATCGTTACCCCAAGGCCTCCAGTGGCGATATGGTCATGTGCGCCGTCAAAAAAGGAAAGCCGGAATTGCGTAAAAAGGTCATGCCCGCTGTGATTGTCCGACAACGCAAGGCCTTTCGCCGGAAGGAAGGAGTCTTTATTCATTTCGAAGATAGTGCCGGAGTTATTGTCAATAATAAGGGTGAAATGAAAGGGTCGGCCGTGTCTGGCCCGGTCGCCAAAGAATGTGCGGAACTCTGGCCCCGTATTGCCGCCAACGCTGGTTCCATCTTGTAAAGAATGAATCCTTAACCTAGAAGATGACCCAGTTACACATACTTTGTGACGGAAATGCTATGGTTGGTGATTGCAAAGCGTGCTACACCTAAAATGACGAGCAACCTCGCCAATTCCACTTTGTTTTCAAATCTAGATTCGCAAGACTGTACGGTGGTTTTGCTTCTGCAAGCAATGAAACAATAGTGATGTTGCTAGCAAGTAGTGAAGGATTGGCGTTCTTGTCCTCGCGTCTAGTTAGACTTTCGGCAACTGCCCGTGATCGCTTGTTTATAGTTAGAGCCTTTCATCGTCCGGCATTTTTACAGAAGAATACCTATGAACCGAAGGACAGCTTGCAACGCCCCAATTACGGCACGGCGACTCCCCTCAAGCAAAGCTCCGGTGGCTCCTAGCTCTTCCAACTCTACCGCTGCTTTGCCCAAGCCACCTTGGGAAGTTTCGTCGAGTGAAAATTTCGCCGCTGCCGCACTAATACTAGCCACGACGGCATCAACCGCTCCCCCCGTTGAAGTTTCGCCGACAACATCTGCTGGTAATGAATCTATCAAGGAAGCCTCCCCGCCTAGATTTGATGCCGTAAATCCAACTATTGAAATCAACGCTAGGCCGAGCAAGATGCGTTTTTCAACGGAGGGGGATCGGGTGTTGGCTTCGGGATCGAGACATGCTTCCATGGTGCTGACGTGATCCAGCTCATCTGCCTTAATGGCTTGGAACACCTCGTACAAGCTCAGCATGGACTCACCAGGCCGCCGCAGCTATGAAAGCACAAGACGAAGCTCAGTTAGCCCTAGTACGCAAGTATAATCCTGGCAGGCGATTGTCATGAAAGTCGGACCTTACCGGTTGACCCTGGGACATGGCGGTAGTTTGGAATTCCGCGTAGAATGGATCGGAGGAACCAAATGCGTAGTATTCGATAGCGGGAAGTGGCGGTGGCAGCTTTTTGAGAGCTTCCTCGTTTTCGTCCAAGAATTGTCCGTAGGTGCTCACGGCATGGGTTTCGAGCAGCTCCGAAAAGCGATATGAAAGTGATGGTGATATACCCCATAAAAGGCATAGTGCGACGTAATATACGATTGCTGAATGCTGAGCCAAAAACCGTACCCACCAAGCTTGGTCGCCCCCCAAACTTTCCATTATAAGCAGGTGGTGAAATTCGTTGAGTTCTTCCGCAAAATGTATCCTCTTCATGCCCGCTGATCGTCTCCAGAAACCTAGAGTTTCGTACAAGTGTAACATTGTGATGTACGAAAAATAAGGCATGCGCGCAACTGTTTCCAATAAAAAGAAACGCGATGGAATGTACTTGCCATCAAATACCTCATCAAGCATATAGCAGAGCCCAAAGTACGGTATCTTGATCACGAGTGGGGCCTCAATTGGCCCATTCTGCATTTCTCTGTCCCAAATTCCGGTGGCGTTGAGCGTCAAGGCGTCTAGCTGAGCGTGCAATTCTTTCTGCGAGTCCGTTAGAGCGAAGTCGGTCTCGTCCGCGTACTCACCTTTCATGGCGTTGAGATTACGCATAAACTGCTGCGTCCCCAGTTTCCACAAATTCGAGGGTGGTCCGTAGCCTTCAAATGCAGGCGATCCGCCATTGAGGTCGGAAAAACTTGCGCCTTCACTCCGACTTTGAAATCCGTAATCGACTCCGGCTAGAATGGAGGCAGCCGCTTTGTTTGTGCTCGATATATTGGTAGGGCTGTGACTACTAACCTCGACTTGCCGGATTTGCTGCAAAAGACGATCGGTTTCTGCCAGTTCTTCCATTTGCCTCTCTCGCAAATTTTCAAGAGATCGTGTGGCTGCTTCAGCACGAGCGCTGCGACTGTTCTCGGTCTTTGAGAAGAGCTGAGATTGGTGTTGGGTACGGCGCGATGAAATAGTTCCGAAAGATACCCTGCGAAAAGAGAATGCCGAGATAGTGGCTATTTGAAAGAACAGCTGACAAGCTACCATCATATCAAGCAACTTCATTCCGACTATCTATTTCGTATCTGACTGTAAACGACACTGTTGCTTCGAGAACAGAAAGCGATGTTGTAGCAGCTGAAGCTTTTTCAGATCTGATAAGGTCTCGGTCTGGTTTTTTATGGGAGGAAACATGACTGTGAGTCGTGGCCAACACTCCTCTTGCTAGAAACATTGATACGCAGACCAGTCTATCGTGTTTGCATCAAATCGTCGCGAAAGAGGTCTAAAGCCGTGAACATCATTGGACAGACGATGACTTTTTCAGACATCGTTCGCGCTGACAATGACACTCATTTATGAAAAAAATGTGTTTTACATTAGAAATGTCGTAGAGTGGACTTATTGCCTTGTCTCCCGGAGGTTCGCGATTGGAAAGGAGTTCAACAGTGAGAGAAAGGTGATCTCTTTTTCGGCCCTCAACCCTACCATATATTTTGCCTGACATAGAGATAGTACCATATACGATTCTGCGAGTCACTTCGATTGGTGTTTTCAATTGTAAGTCATCCTTGTTGGCAAAGCAAAGCGGCAAACGTTGACATTTTCGAAGGCAAAGAAAGCTTCGCCGCACTCGTTCCTTTTGCTATTCCTGGTTTAATCTGACAACATGGCCACGGGTGCCCTAGCATTACCGACCATGTCTTTGAATTCGAAGCGAAAGGCTGGCGAGCATGGTCTTCGACAAGGCGACTCGACGACAGCACGGCTGTTCCTCGCCTTCGCGTGTTTTTGGCCATTAATGATTATGGCCTTGTTTGCGGCCTCTTCACCTCGGGTAAAAACATCTATTCCCGGGAACGCTTCGGTGCCTGCTTCGAATAATTTGCGCATGGAGATTCGCAACGCTCTGGATCGCGTCGATATCATGGGGTACGGCCCTACGCACCCTCGCGTTGCCGTAGTTGTCGTCGGTCGCGATCGGCAAAACCTTATCGCTTCCGTCGAATCAGTCTTTTCCAAAACAGACATGGATCGTATCTTTGTGGTAACCGTCGTCGTCGACGGCATGGCGGAAGACTTGACCTTGGTCCAGGACTTGCAAAAGATTGACGGTGGCACTATTCCTCACTGGCATGGCCAAACACCCGACTTGCACAATGCCGGTGCGACACAGCCCAAGGAAGAGGAAGCGCATGGCCGCAAGGTACACGTTATTTTCAACGCCAGGCAAAGGGGTGTAACGGCGTCGCGTGCGGATGGTGTCGAATTTATTCGTTTGTTATCCGAGAAGCACGAACAAGCGGCCTTAAAATCTCCGCAAGAAGATTTGTTGCTCTTGTTGATGGAGGGCGGTACTCAGCTGGAATCACGGCGATGGTTGTTACCCGTCACACAAGCTCTCATTGTTCCTCCGCCTCTTTTGGGTAAGGAAGATTCTACCGTGGCAATGAAGTTGGCCAACGCAGTCTCTTTTAACCTTGAGGGACCCGGTAAGCGAACGTCTTTTGATGAAACGTTGGCGGCGGTCATTTCCGAGTCCAGTGCGGAAGACATGAATCAGAACAACGGCGACTCTTATCCAACACCGGCATTAAACGGGGCAGCTATTGCTTTGCGACTCGATACGTATTTGAACCTACCAATTCACGATGAATCGCTTCAAGAAGCCTGGCCTGCGAATCTGGATCTAGCCATGAACCTCTGGTTGTGCGCTGATGGAATCGACATGCTGGAGGACGCAAAAGTTACAAGCATAGACGCGTCGCCTCCTGCGGCATCCTTGCTTCCTCAACAGGCGGCTCGTTTTGCAGCAGCGTGGATGGACGAAACGCTTGCAAAAAAGTTTTTCAACGCCTACACCAAGACAGCCAATCCAGATATGACGTATCTCGAATGGGAAACCTTCCAATCCGCTGCGAGGCAAGAACCAGGATTCACAGCCATGACGTCCAGATGCCGTGACTTTAAGTGGTTTATCGACCGCGTCAATCCAGAGCTAGGAAACGTCTTACAAGCATCGGAGGAACTGCCTAAAGGGAAACCTATGGCAGCAAATAGCGAAACAAGCGCGAAGTCGGCTGATGCCGTAGAAGGTAATGCAAACACGGCCGAACGTGCTAACGAAAAGACACCAGTTGTACCAGGCAAAACACCATTGCATGGTGAACGTAATGACAAGGAAAGGCAAGAGGTGGATGGGAGTGAGGAGGAGTTTGTCATTCCAGAAAGGCACGACCAAAAAAAGCCTACCAAACCTCTCTGCAAAGAGTGCCTTGAAATCGTCCAACGAGCGAGGCCTGTAGAGATTGCATATGTGGATATGTCAAACGGTCACCGCGAAGACCCTCACAGGGGGGCTCGAGACACTGACGGTAACTTTGGGTATACACACGATGAGACAGCTTTGCGCAAAAACCCACCTGCAATCAATTTCATGGGAGATGATCTGGCACGAGCCTGTAGCAAACGAGACAACAACTACCGCATGCTGCATGAAAAAGTAAAAGTCGATTTTAAGGCGCACGCTGAAGCCGAAAAGTCTCTACAAAAGCGTGACAAAATATTTTGCGGAATTTACTCGATCGAGAGTGCACACCCTCGAATCCAGAGGATTGCCGAGACGTGGGGGTAAGATCATATGTGATTTAAGTGCTTGAATGGAACTGCTGAGTCCTCATCTCTATCCTTTTCATAGACAAAAATGTGATGGCTTTATTGTTGCATCCAACAAAACTGATGCCACACTGAATACTGTCGACATTCCGCACGAAGGCCCAGAGGACTACAGTAATATGTGGCAGAAAATACGGAGTATGTTAAGCTACATCTATGACAATTACTACGAAAAGTACGACTGGTTCCATATGGGCGGCGATGACCTGTATATCTTGGTCGAGAACCTACGTCTGTATCTTGAAAGCGAGGAGATCAAGACCGCAGCGAATGGTGGAATATACTTACCCGATGGTACAGAAACGACGCAAGTTCCTCTTTTTTTGGGTCGACGCTTCGCTTACATGGGAGATATGAACGACATTTTCAACTCTGGTGGTTCCGGTTATACCATGAATAAGGCGGCGCTCAAAACGTTGGTAGTCGACGGCTTTCCCAATCTTTTCTCTCACGCCCACACCTTTTCAGAGGACACAATGGTGGCGAGGACGTTTAGACACTATAACATATTCCCATACGAGACGAAGGACGAAAATGGTGGGGAGCGATATATGCCGTTTATGCCAGGTCACCACTACGGTTACCGTTTCCCGACCGACAAGAGCACAGACTGGTACGCCAAATACTCCATCAACATCAAAGAAGGTTTGGACCATTGCGCAGCACACAGTGTGGCATTTCACTACGTTAAAGATGAAGCGATGTATCGATTGCATGCGCTTCTATATGGTCTCTGTCCTGCGGAACCTGCACTAGAGTCGTAAATTGGATTACATTACTTTGTACTGCCCATTTCTTATTTCCAAACTGAAAGTCTTCAAGATGCGTCAGAAAAGTCCGAAGAACTTCTTCTTCGGAGTTTTCTGCTCTGACTTCGAAATAGACTGCGGACCACGCACAGGGGTATTGCCCGACCATCCAATACCTCCCTGATCCGCGTTCTGATTGTACTTCTGGTCCGATCCTCTCCACTGTTTTTTCTTCGCGTTCTGCACGTCACTGTTGTCCCACGCACCAAGACGCTGCATATAGGGGATATCCTCCTTCTTGATCTTGCCCGATTTTAGTTTTTCCTTTGCATTAAAAACTGGCATTAAGTGACCGCCTTTGCCTTCCTCTAAATCCTTCTGGAAGGCCTGCATGGATCGAGACTTGAAAGTTTGTGGTCCGAAAGCACCGAAGCGCTTGTTTTTCACTTTATCTTGTTCCTTTTGACGAAGCTTACGATATTCCTCAGGTGACATTCCATCAGGCACGTATCCCACTAGAGAGACGAAGACCGCAAAAATGAGAGAATAGCTGACAACGTCATCACCTTCGTCGTGACAAGACAATCCAATTCCAATTTGCAAGATATGACATCCTTTTCTGTCAATGACACTCACTGTTCTTCGACGATATGAACGACTGGGTTCGTCTTTGAGGGGCAAACGCCGCGGCAGCCGATAAAAAGAGGAGAAAAGCAGCACTCTTCATGCTTACGAAGATTCCGATGTAAGGCAAAGAAAGCAAACGAATCAAACTATGTCTCTGATGTTATGGTATGACAAGAGTGCAGCTCCGGTCTCAAGTGGGTTGAATTAGGTATGTGTTTCACAGATAGTTTAGCTATCCTAAGCGGCAACAGAAAATCTTTTATACCTTTTTATGATACACACGAACAATTTCTTTTTCATAAAATGACGCTAAGGAGTGCTAAAGGTATCTTTTTTGCGATCGCTGGCGGACGAAGAAGATGAAAATTTACAGTTAGAAAGAGCAAACACGACTAAACTTACGTGGAGAGGTGTGATGTCGATCTTGGGGTCTAGCTAGTAGCCTCCGTTTTTGTATATTTTGAACTATATTTATTTTTAACTTTGAAAACACTGAACTGGGCTCAGATTTCACTTCACATCAGACGTATAGGTAGGTTACTTTGGGGGAAACAAAGCGTCCGTCAAGCCCACTGATATTTTCGGGACGAAGTACGATGGTCGGCAATTGGAGAGTGAAGCGATCAACGAAAAAGTATAGACGGAAACAGCTGTACCGAGAAGCTGCCGATTAATGGAGTATGGGAAAATCCAATAAGAAGGGAAACGATGTCAAGACGGCGTTGGCGACAGCACCTAAGTGTACTTGCGATCATCCTTTTACTTGTACTTGTGGAAATCGACCTCCCCGACCCTCCAAGGGTCACAAGTGGGATCCCGAGAGCCAGACGTGGGGTGGAAAAGGGCACAAGCAGAAGGGTGCATCTGGACAGATAGCCTTGAAGAGTCAGGAAGCC
>Ga0163101_100295_pt1 | contig 11083 bp, 9 predicted proteins | sample TAMARWmetagpilot_2_FD_111548 | JGI IMG/M metagenome (GOLD analysis project Ga0163101, IMG submission 111548) | Phycosphere-associated microbial communities from TAMU algal ponds, Corpus Christi, Texas, USA - TAMU ARW1 11/11 metagenome pilot | ecosystem: Engineered > Artificial ecosystem >...
GAGATCGACGGCGCGACCGAGCTGGCGTAGCTGAAACTCCAGTTTTTGTCCTTGCGAATAAAACTCGATCGGATCTTGAATGTGGAATGTCGCGCTCATCGAGGCCGCCAGGACTCCGCGATCTGCGGACCGACAGGCCTGTTTGAACAAAGCAAAGATTTTCGCATCACCTGTATACGTCCAAGCAGACAACAGAATCGATGTGAGATCATCTGATGAGTCTGAACTTTCGCTCCATGCCAGCAAATTGGCATAGAGGTCATCCGCCTGTTCGAGCGAGGCCAGGTACTCGAGCAATAGCTGCCGATAGCAAAACCCGTTGGGCTCGAGGCGTTGCAGCTGTTCCAGGACACCGACGACGTCATCATACAATTCATGGACGATAAATGCCTGCCCTCGCCGAAGCATCAGCTTTGGCGTGTTGTTCTGATCCAGTTCTTCGATTTGCGCGAGTGCGCCAAGCTCAGCTGATCTATTTCCCTCGGATCGTGCCTTGGCGGCCACGGCAATCAGGTGGTCTATCCTTGTCCCGTTTTCGGGTTGCGGTGTGGTCACATCATTCTCCAGCTCGAGACCTCACTGCGACACTCTTATGTGTTTGCAGGGTTTGTTCAACGTGGCCTCCGCAGGCGGCATGGTGCCCCGCTAGATCGGAGGCGCCATGCCGAGCGAAGACCGCAGTTTCGTGGGTCTGAACGGTCCAGCTATTCCAGATTGAGGACGTCGGTCAGGAAAACGGTCACGGCTTCGCGTTGGAAGTCGCGATTGGATTTCTTCCGGAAACCGTGGCCTTCATCCATCGCCATCAGGAACCAGGCTTCGACGTCGTTCTCTTTCACTGCCGTCAGGATCTGTTCGGACTCGGTATATGGGACTCGCGGGTCATTATAGCCTTGGATGATGAAGATCGGTTTGTTGATCTTGGCGGCGTTTCTGAGCGGGCTGATTTCTTCGAAGAATGCAGCGATTTCCGGATCGCGCTCGTCACCATACTCGACTCGGCGTAGGTCCCGTCGATAGCCTTTGGTGTTCAACAGGAATGTTTTGAAATCGGAAATCCCGACAATGTTGACACCGCCCGCAAGACGGTCGCCATAATCAATCATCGAGGCGAGCACCATGTAGCCACCATAGGAACCGCCATAGACGAGCACGCGATCCTTATCCAAGTTAGGTTGGGTTTCGATCCAGTCGAGCAGCGCACCGATATCCTCGACAGAACGTTTGCGATTCAAGCCATTGTCCATTGAAACGTAAGATTTGCCATAACCTGACGAGCCGCGAACGTTGGGAACGAGCACGGCGACTCCGAGCTCGGATGCCCAGTATTGATAGGTGGACGAGAAGCCGGGCCGGGACTGCCCCTCCGGTCCGCCGTGGATCTGGATGATCACCGGATGTGGACCATCGCCCTCCGGCACATATTTGAAGGCCGGAATATCCATGCCTGCATCGTTCGGATAGGTGAACAGGGTCGGCGTGACGAATCCGTCCGCGTTGAGGCCGCCGACTTCCGCTTCCGTCCAGCGGGTGAGAGCGAGACTGTCGACATCAAACGACCAGGCATCAGCGGGGCTGGTGGCGCCATTGAACGTAAACCCGACCTGACGACCATCCGGGCTGAAGGTCGTGCCGCTGGCAATACCGACGGGCAAAGCAGGACCATCGCGCAAAGTGCCGGTCGCGAGATCCAGCATCTTGATCGTCCCAAGGCCGCCCTCGTTCAATGTGAACACAACGGTGGATTCATCGGCCGAGACGTCCCAGCCAGATACGCCCCATTCAATGTCCGAGGTGTAATTGATCACGTCGCCGGTCGCTGCATCAAAGCGGACGAGATTGGCGAATTCAGACTCCTTGTCGGTCACGGTCAGGATATCGCCATCGGCGAGCAGCGCGGCCCCTGAATAGGCGACGTCTTCGTCAGGGTTGAACTCGGTGAATGAGCCATCGGCGAGATCGAGCGTGAAGATACGACTCTTGGTGACAGAGATGTATTGCTGGATCAGCAATTTCGATCCGTCTGATGACCAGTCGACCGGAAACAGCGCGCCTTCACCTTCATGCGCGACGCGGACACTACCCGAATCGTTCGGGTCTGCGATCATGATGTCCCAGTTTGGATCGCCCGAAGTCGAGCGATACCAAGCGACCTGGCCACCATCATCGCGCCAGGCCAAACCGCCATTGCGAGTGCCCGGTTCGGTAAATTGGGTGACTTTGCCATCGGCCATGTTGAACAGATAGCCTTGAAAGAACTCGTCGCCGCCGGTGTCCTTGCCGAAGACGAAGCTGCCGCCCGCCGGGCTGACATCACCGCCACCGACCGGTTCGTCATAAAACGTCACTTGCTTGCGCGCTCCGCCAGGCGATTCAACAAGGTGAACCTGACTGGTTTCGCCGAACCGGGTGGAGACGAGAATGCCGTCGCCGGCCCAGTCAGAGAATCCGTGACCGCGAACGTTCTGGTACTGACGCAAGCGCTCGCGAACGGACGCTGGAATTTCGGGAATGCTCTCCATGACGAGATTGCCTTCGGTGATCCGCGCAGACTCCGCCGCCGCCTCAGGCGCACCCTCCGTGTTTGCTGCAGGCACGTCTGCCGCCGGCTGCGGGGCGTCTCTCAACGCCTCGGTCTGGGCGCATCCTGCAAAGACAAGCGACAAGCTCGCTCCCGCAATCAATTTCAGTCGCAACATCGCTGCACTCCTCATTTATCAAGATTTCCCCGCACCAGAATGGTGGTTGGTTGTAGATGTAACTGAATACCGACGAGGGTCCACCGAAAAAGAACCCGGGGCGCGTGCGCAATTGTCACGAAAACGTCCCTTGCGTTCTCGCCTATGGTGCGCCATATCCGCCGTGGGCCAGCCCTCCCCAACGAGGGCCAGCCTATCTGTAAGGATAGGAGTACAAACAGATGACTGACGTCGCCAAGCCGGACGTGCGCCCTGCATGCCCGCACTTTTCTTCCGGACCGACCGCTAAGCGCCCCGGATTCTCGCTCGAAAAATTGCAAACGGCAGCGCTCGGACGCTCGCATCGCTCAGCTGCGGCCAAAGCCAAGCTGAAGCAGGCCATCGAACGCACGAAGGATATCCTCGACTTGCCGGAGGATTATCGCGTCGCGATTGTGCCGGCATCTGACACCGGCGCGGTTGAGATGTGCATGTGGTCGATGCTCGGGCAGCGCGCCGTCGACGTGTTCGCCTGGGAAAGCTTCGGCAAGGACTGGGTCACCGACGCGGTCAACGAACTCAAGCTGGCTGATTGCAATATCCACGTTGGTGACTTTGGCGTGTTGCCGCCATTCGAGGAGGCTCGAGACGATGCTGATATCGTCTTCACCTGGAATGGGACGACGTCTGGGGTTCGCGTCCCCAATGCCGATTGGATCAAACCCAACCCCGATCGCGTCGTGATCTGCGATGCGACGTCCGCCGTGTTCGCGCAAGACATGGAGTGGGAAAAGCTCGATGTCGTGACCTATAGCTGGCAGAAAATCCTCGGCGGCGAAGCAGCCCATGGAATGCTGATCCTGTCGCCAAACGCCGTGCGACGCCTCGAGAGTTACAAGCCGGAACGGGCGCTGCCCAAGATCTTTCGCATGACCAAAGGCGGCAAGCTCAACGAGGCGCTGTTCGAAGGCAACACGATCAACACACCGTCTCTGCTGTGTACTGAAGACTATCTTCAGGCGCTCGACTGGGCCGAAGAGTGCGGAGGCTATGAAGGCCTGAAAGCGCGCTCGGATCAATCGCTTCAGATTCTCACCGATTGGGTCGAAAAGACCGACTGGATCGAGTTTCTCTGTGCTGATCAAGCCGTGCGATCCAATTCTGGCGTGACCTTCTCCATCGTGCATCCGACCTTCGCCAAAATGGACGAAGCGACGCAGCGCGATTTCATCAAACGCATGATGAAGCGCCTCGAGGATGAGGACGCCTGCTTCGATGCCAATGGCTATGCCAAGGCGCCTCCCGGATTGCGAATCTGGTGCGGTGCGACGGTGGAGCCGGACGATGTTGCAAAACTGACTCCGTGGCTCGACTGGACCTTCGCGCAAGAGCTCGCCGCTCTGTAAGATGACGCGGGCTGCGGCCGTGACGCTCAACCTTCGACTAGCCACGACAGCGGACGTGCCACATCTGCAAAGATGGGACCGTCAACCGCATGTGATCGCTGCCACCAGCGATGATCCGGACGCCGATGTCGCGTTCGAAGGTGCAGTGTGGATCGAAGAGATAAACGGCTCGGATCCGGCCAGCGCCTATTTCATCGCCGAACTGGACGGTCGCCCCATCGGTGCCATGCAAATTATCGATCCAGCCCTGGAGCGAACGCATTATTGGGGGGAGGATTGCCCGCCCAATTTGCGTGCCATGGACATCTGGATTGGTGAGGTCGATTGCCTCGGCCAGGGTTATGGCACTGAGATGATGACGATCGCCGTCAATCGCGCCTTCGCGGACCCGGACGTCGAAGCCGTAATAATTGATCCGCTGAATTCCAACACGGACGCCCACCGCTTCTATCAGCGCCTGGGCTTCCGACCGACCGGTCGCCGTCTGTTTGATGACGACGATGACTGCCTTGTTCACAGACTAGATCGCGCCGATTGGCGCTTTGGAGAAACAGATGCCTAAAGTTCTGATTGCAGATAAACTCGCCCCCGCGGCAGTGGAGATCTTCCACAATCGCGGCCTGGATACCGAAACGGCCGTTGGCCTCAGCAAGGATGAGCTGATTGCCAAGATCCCGGAATTTGACGGCCTCGTCGTCCGTTCGGCGTGTAAGCCGGATGCGGACGTCATCGCCGCTGCAGACAATCTGAAAGTCATCGGTCGCGCGGGTATTGGCGTCGACAATATCGACATCAAGGCCGCGACGAGCAAAGGCGTCGTCGTCATGAACACGCCGTTCGGCAACGCCGTGACCACTGCCGAGCACGCGATTGCCATGATGTTCGCCGCAGCGCGCCAGATCCCTGCAGCGAATGCCGGCACCCAGGCTGGCGATTGGCCCAAGAAAGCTTTCATGGGCACCGAGCTTTCCTACAAGACGCTTGGCATGATCGGATGCGGCAATATTGGCGCGCGCGTCGCCGAGCGCGCCAAGGGACTGCAGATGAAAGTCCTCGCTTATGATCCGTTCCTGACCGAAGAACGGGCAATGGAGCTCGGCGTGGAAAAAGCTGAGGATCTCGACGCCATGCTGAGCCGTGCCGACGTGATTACGTTGCACACTCCGTTGACCGATCAAACGCGCAACATCCTGTCGGCTGCAGCGCTCGCCAAGACCAAACCTGGATTGATCCTGGTCAATTGTGCGCGCGGTGGCCTCGTCGATGAGGCGGCTCTTGCGGAGTTGCTGAAGTCAGGTCACATCGCCGCCGCTGCCTTTGATGTGTTCGCTGAAGAACCAGCTAAGGACAATGTCCTGTTTGGCGCCCCAAACTTCATTGCCACACCGCATCTTGGCGCAGCAACCAGCGAGGCACAGGAAAATGTTGCCCTGCAGGTGGCCGAGCAAATGAGCGATTATCTGCTGACCGGTGCGGTTACCAACGCGCTGAACATGCCGTCGATCACTGCAGATGAGGCGCCACGCCTCAAGCCGTTCGCGGCGCTGGCCGAGAATCTTGGTCTGTTTGCAGGCCAGATCAGCGATTACGGCTTCGAGGAAGTCATCATCGAATATGAAGGCGAAGTTGCAGACCTGAACCGTAAGCCGCTGACAGCGGCGGCGCTCGCCGGTCTGATGCGCGCATCACGTGGCGATGTGAATATGGTTTCGGCGCCTGCCATTCTTCACGAAAGCGGTGTCAAACTGGCTGAAACCAAGACAGAAGACAGTCCGATCTATGACAGCTTGATCCGGGTCAAGGTGCTGACCAAGCGGACAGAGAATGATCCCGAGCCTGGTTGGCGTTCACTCGCAGGGACGCTGATTGCTGGCCAGCCGCGCATCGTCGAGGTCAAGGGCATGGCGCTGGAGGGCGATTTCAGCCCAACGGTGCTGTACGTCAACAATCTCGACAAGCCCGGCTTCATCGGTTCGTTGGGGGCGTTGCTCGGTAAGGAAGAGATCAATATCGCGACCTTCCATCTCGGTCGGACAGATGCTGGCGGAGAGGCGATCGCCTTGATCGGCATCGACAGCGAGCCTTCGACCGATCTCGTCAAGCAGCTCAAATCCCTGCCACATGTGCGCTATGCGAAAGTCCTCAGTTTCTAAGGACCTTTCCGTATTGAGAGAGGGCATGCGATCGCACATGCCCTTTCGACTTCAGGAGTTTTCGCTCGATGACGTTTCGCGTTCGCAGTGCAGAAGACCGGCGGGCCGAAATTCAGGCACGCGCCGCAGCGATGGGAATCGATGAGGATTTCATCTCGACTCTGGTCGAGCGCTTCTACGGCCGCGTCCGCGCTGATGAGCGATTGGGCCCGATATTCGACGGCGCGATCGAGGACTGGGACGATCACCTGCCAAAGATGAAGGCATTCTGGTCATCCGTGGCGTTGAACTCAGGTCGATACTCTGGAAAGCCGGTGCCGGTGCATCAGAACCTGTCGGGCGTGGAAGAAGCTGACTTTGCCGTCTGGCTTGGCTTGTTTGAAGATACGGTCAGCGATCTTGCACCGTCACCAGACGTCACATCTTACTTCATGGAGCGGGCCCAGCGCATTGCTGAGAGCCTGAAACTCGCCATGTTTTCGCTGCCCAGTTTGAAGCGGTCGCCGAGCGTCTAAAATTTTTTTCTGGACTCTTTACGCGAGTCGCAAATCGGATTCTGATTCGCTTACCAAACGAAACGAGGTGAGCGAAAATGGCGATGACACAAAGACAGGCTCTGGATCTCTGGCGCTGTGCGTTGACGTCTTATGTTCGCTCGGATGAGTCCGATATGACGGCACGTCAGCAGGCTGTCTTGATGACCGTTGCGCTCGCGCCAGGGCCCCATACCGTGCGCGGCCTCTCTCAACATCTCAACATCGCAAAACCTGCAGTGACACGCGCACTCGATGTCCTCGAAAAGAACCACTTCATTCGCCGTATCCCGGACGAAAATGACCTGCGCAGTGTGCACATTGAGCGCACCACAGAGGGCATGAATTGGTTACGTGCCTTTGGCGGACGGATTCAGGCGGCAGAAGCCGGCGAGATGGTCAGCGAAGCGCCTGCCGAGTTCGGTCGCGCCGTCGCCTAAACTTTTCCTTGGTTTTCAGGCTATAGTCCTGGTCATGACGTGACCGGAGCAGGCGATGCTGGCTTTTGATGACAACCGACTGACGCTGCCTGATGGCGGTGAGCGAACGCGTTGCCAGATGGCTGGTGAAACGATTTCGATGCGCAAGGCGCCCGATCCAGGCGCGACGCAGATCAGTCAGGTTCTGTTCGGAGAGACGGTCATTGTACACCACCGTGAAGGCGACTTCGCGCTGGTTCAGAACCAGACAGATCGGTATGTTGGCTGGGTTGCGACCAGTACTTTCGCTGAACCCGTGCTGACACCGACGCACCGCATCCTCGCACCACGCGTCCACGCCTATTCTGAGCCGAGCGTCTTTGCTGCCGCAACATTGGTATTGGGACGCGGTGCCCTGTTAACGGCGACGGGCGAGCGCGACGGCGATTATCTCGAGTTTGAACGCGCGGGATGGATCGCTGCACATCTCGCGGCACCGATCTCGACCTGCGATATCGACCCTGCGTCCATCGCTGAGGAGTTTCTCCACACGCCCTATCTCTGGGGAGGACGGGATGGGTTCGGCCTGGATTGCTCAGGCCTTGTCCAAATCGCGTTCGGCGCTTGCGGAACAATCTGCCCCCGCGACAGTGACATGCAAATGCATTGGCTCGGCGAAGAAGTGCCTGATTGGACCAAACCCGCGAACCGTCGGCGCGGCGATCTGATCTTCTGGAAGGGCCATGTCGGCATTCTGCTCGACGCTGAGACGTTGTTGCACGCGAATGGGACGTTTATGACCACATTGCGCGAGCCGCTGGCCCCCGCGATTGAGCGGATTGCAAAAGAATACGGCGAACCCCTGGAGGTCCGCCGTATCGATGTTTCCAAAGCTGCCGGCCGGGTGCCGGCTTGGCTTACGGCTGAGGGGTGACCTCTTCCGCAGTTTCGGCGGCGTCGTCCGCTGCGTCAGCCACCGTTTCAACAACTTCTTCAGCTGCGACCGTTGCGTCAGCGATTGCGCCAGCACCATCACTTGCAGCGTCTTCGATGGCCTGATCAGCGGCGGCTTCAGCTTCGATGGCCACGTCCTCTGCGGATTCAGCCGCGGTTGCATCAGCACCGTCGACAACGGTTTCGTCCGTTTCGGCCAGATCGCCGGCCGCTTCTTCAGCGTCACCTTCTGCGGCAACTTCCGGCAGTGGCTCTGGCTGCGCCGGAGCATCCGGGCTGTATGACGCGAGATAGGCAAGCACGCTTGCACGTTCGTCGTCGCGCTTCAGGCCAGCAAATGCCATGCTGGTGCCGCGGGCATAGGCGCCGGGGTTTTCCAGCCAGGCATCCATGTTTTCCCAGGACCAGTCGCCTTCAGTGTTCGACAGGGCACCAGAATAGTTGAAGCTGCCATGGCTCTGCTTGGCGGAGCCGAGAGTTGCATACAGGTTCGGCCCCGTGCCGTCGCTGCCGCCTTGCTCAACCGTATGGCAGGAGGCGCATTTGGCTTTGAAGCTGCGCTCGCCACGGGCGAGATCTGCGCCGATCAGAAGCGCGCCGAGATCGTAAATCTCTTCCACAACTTCGCCGCTGCCGCCGGTTTCGGCGATGTCGACACGATAGCCGTGGAAGTTTTCTTCGGCCCACTTGTTCAGTGATTCGTATTCATGGTGGCCATGATGTCCGCCGCCGAAAACAATGGTCGACACTTCCTTCAGGCCCAGCACTACAAGGCCGACAGCCAATAGTGCTCCAAAAATCTTGTTCAGTCCGAGCTCGCCCATCAGGTGATCCCTCTAATATCAAGTCTTGCGCGCGCCTTCTGGCACGCTATTCCCTTGCAATCAATATACACAGATGTGGCAGATCGCGCGTACGGGTTTTTCAGCGGCGAAAGCGCGCAGTCTGCGTAACGGGATTTTCATTTCCAATTGGTTGTCACTACAGCGTGAACCGCAACAAAAAGGGCGCGAAACAAATGGCGCAAGGCAAGATCGCATATCAGGGTGAGCGTGGGTCGAATTCGCATATTGCTTGTCGAGAAGTGTACCCGCAATTTGACGCAGTGGCGTGCCGCACCTTTGAGGACGTGATTGCGTCGGTCGAAAGCGGCGATGCGCAGCTGGCCATGATTCCCGTGGAAAACACGATTGCCGGTCGGGTCGGAGACATTCACCACCTGCTGCCAGCGACCAGCCTGCACATGATTGGCGAGCATTTCATGCGGATCAAGTTCCAGCTTATGGGCCTGAAAGGCACGAAAGTGGACGATATCGAGCGTGCCTATAGCCATGTCATGGCGCTCGGACAGTGCCGGAACTATCTGCGGTCGCACAGCATCACCGCAGTCACCGCCGCTGACACCGCAGGCGCGGCGCGTCGTGTCGCCGAGAAGCAGGATGCCAAGATTGCGGCGATTGCCCCCGCATTGGCCGCCCAGGAATATGGCCTCGAAATCCTCGCCTGGGACATCGAGGATGCGAGTCACAACACAACCCGTTTCGTCATCATGTCACCGGAACCGCTGGACATCAGCCCGGAAGACGGCAAGGCCGTCACCGCCTTCATATTCCAGGTCCGCAACATTCCATCCGCTCTGTACAAGGCGCTTGGCGGCTTTGCGACCAATGGCGTCAACATGACGAAGCTGGAAAGCTATCAGATTGAAGGCTCGTTCAATGCCTCGCAATTCTATGCCGAGATTGAAGGCCATCCTGATGAGCGCTCGGTGCAACTGGCGCTCGAAGAGCTTGGTTTCTTCTCATCATCGCTGAAGATCCTGGGCATTTACCCGGCGCATCCAGCGCGGGAAGGCATACGCAACGCCTAAGCCCAACGCGCAATTCTCCCTGCGTGACCCTTGCCAAGCGGCACGGTTAAGCCATCCTGTCCGGTATAAAAAAACACCGGAGGAAACACGCCATGTCAGGCAAACATGTCGTTATCATCGGCGCAGGTCTTGGCGGGATCTGCGCGGCGATCAAACTGCAGGAAGCGGGTCACAGCTTCACCCTGTTGGAAAAGCTGGACCGGGTGGGTGGCACCTGGGCGCAGAACACCTATCCGGGTGTTGCCTGCGATGTGCCGGTGGCGCTGTACCAGTTCAGCTTCGCGCAGAGCGTCAATTGGAGCCGCGCTTATCCGCAAGGCGGCGAGATCCAGGCTTATGCGGAAGAGATTACCGACCGCTACCAGCTGCGACCGAACATTCACCTCGGCGATGAGGCGAAGGAGGCGGTCTGGGACGAAGCAGCGAAATCCTGGATCGTGACAACAGCAAGCGGCAGCACCTACAAGGGCGATGCGGTGATCGGCGCGCTCGGCCAGCTCAATCGCCCGAACTGGCCTGCCATTGACGGTAAGGACAGTTTCCAGGGCGCGATGACGCATTCGGCAGGCTGGGATCATTCGATCGCGCTGGACGGCAAGAAAGTCGGGATCATTGGCAGCGCCGCAAGCGCCGTGCAGATCATTCCTGAAGTCGCGGAAGTGGCCGAACATCTCACTGTGTTCCAGCGCAGCCCGAACTGGGTCATCCCGCGCAATGACGTTTCGATGAGCGCGGAAGAGGGCGCGCTTCTTGGGACAGATCCGGAGCTTGCCATGAAGATCGGCGCGATGAATCGCCAAATCATCTATGAGCAGGCGGATACGTTTTTCTGGCAGGCTTTCAAGTGGACGCCTGAAGGCCGCGCCGCCTACCATCGCATCGCGATGAACCAGCTCGAGGAACAGATCGAGGATCCAGAGCTGCGGGCGAGACTGACCCCGGACTATCCAATTGGCTGCCGCCGCATCCTGATCTCGGACGATTATTTTCCGGCCTTGACCCGAGACAATGTCACGCTTGAAACCGATCATGTCGCGGCCATCGATGCGACCGGGATCCAGACCAAGGCA
>Ga0163101_100296_pt1 | contig 11044 bp, 10 predicted proteins | sample TAMARWmetagpilot_2_FD_111548 | JGI IMG/M metagenome (GOLD analysis project Ga0163101, IMG submission 111548) | Phycosphere-associated microbial communities from TAMU algal ponds, Corpus Christi, Texas, USA - TAMU ARW1 11/11 metagenome pilot | ecosystem: Engineered > Artificial ecosystem >...
CCACTGCTCGATCCCAATGTGACGCCAAGCTCGCACGAAGAAAGTTCTCAGGGAACGCCTGATGAGGCTGTTGTCTCGGCGGAATCGCCCTGTCGCAACCCCGCTAGTCCTTCCGCTGAAGGCGGTGACGATCCGCAAGTAGACCCGTCCACCGGAAGAGACCCTTGGAAGAACCACAATGTACGGCTGTCGCTGGTCATGTGTGCGTGCTTTGGTGTGGCCGATTCCATTTGGGGATCGGTCGTCTTGTCCGGATTTTTGTACGCCTTGGGCGGCGCAATGGGCCAAGCATCCCGAGACAATACCTTGGTAGGTACTGCGGAAGCGGTGGAAGGTTTGACTCAATTGCTGACGGCAGTGCCGATTGGTATGGTCGCGGACAAGTTTGGTAAAGCCAAAGTCGTACGAGCCGGTGGAGTCCTTATGTTTGCCACGATTGGGATTACGGTCTGGGCCTTAATGATAGTAAAAGAGGATGCGGAAGAGTCTACAGAGGCCGCGAAGCAGTCGTATTATATTCTGGTGGCAGCATTAGGGCTTTGGGGGATTGTCAACGGAATTTCTTACGGACCTTCGCAAGCGCTTTTTTCCGATTCCATCCCGAAGGGTAGACGAAGTGAGCTTTTGACCTACCTGTATTCTTGTTACCTCCTGTCGTCGACTATTGGTCCAATCGTGGGCATTGTCTTGCTGTTGACCGTGTCCAAGAATCAGGATGATTGGTCGCTCAAGGAAATTTTTCCAGTGTTCTTGGTAGGCGTTTGTCTCGAGATTCCGGCAGCTGGTCTCATGTTTTTCTTCGACGACAAGCACGCCGTCCCCGAGAACGAAGAAGACGAAGCAGTACCAAGAACGCCACTGACGGCCACTGAAGGCTTTCCGTCGGATACCGTAGCGGATGTCAGGGAAGAGGCAGAGGTCGAGGTGCCGAGGAACCTTTCCAAGAAGATTGTACCGTATGTGCTCTTCTTGTCATCATTGATCGTTTCTTTAGGGAGCGGAGCAAGCGTCAAGTATTTCCCACTATTTTTTAAAGAACTCGGTTTGGGTAGTGCAGCGGTGCAAGGAATCTTTTTGGTCGTGCCCATTAGCATTTCGGGTCTCTCTTTTGTCAGTCAAAGTATCAGTAAACACCTAGGGCGTGTAGAAACGACAGTTTTGTTCAACATGGCTGGTGTGTCTCTCCTATTCTTCATGACGTGGCTAAGCAACCGTGTGGAGCAGGGGGATAGTAAGCGCATCGGAATCATTGTCGTGGTTTGTAAGTCTGTCTTTTCGGCTGTATTCTTGTGGATATCTGTCGGGGTGATCAGAATTTCTCATAGAGTTTAACCCTTTTTTGTGTTGCAGACTTGATTCGAACGGGGATAATGAACTGCACCTATCCTTTGCTCGAAAGCATTTTAATGGATAGTGTCAAGTCGAATGAAAGAGCAATGTGGAAAGGTTTAGAGAGTATATCATCGTTTGGGTGGACTGGGAGTGCCCTAATCGGTGGTGTTCTATCCGACAAACACTCTTACCAATTTACATTTGCCATTACGGCTATTATGCAACTTGTTGGAGGACTCCTGCTTCTCTTCATTCGACCCTTTGTTGATCCTGAAACGGAATCTAGCGACACTTCCGAAGCCTGTGAAAGTCAAAGCGCTTCACTGGTATACACCGACGAAGTGACCGATCAAGACAACGCCAACGGGTCGCTTCCCGAACCCCTACTTTCTTCACTATAGTGTGAATGTCTACCTAACTTTAACAGATCAATAAAATATTCTCAAGATAAATTCAAATCTAGATATCCTTAATACGAAGAAAGAGAACGCAATCATCAAGGAAGGCCAACACGGATTCGACATTCAGAATTAGTGGCGCTCAGTACTGGTTCAGTTTTTTCTTACCGAGCCTCATCTTGTCCGGTGGCAACGGCAACGGCAGCTTTCGCAATGTCAGCAAGATCATGCTCCAGGGCTTCCAGGCAGTCTTTTCTGAGGATTCTCTTGAAGCAGGCGAAATATATTTGAGACCACCACCGATGTGGAACGATACCATACGACAAGGACAATCGGCATGACCTTTCGTCTATGGTTGTCAGGGTATGAGTTGCCGTGCTGGTAGAACCCAGCGCGTCCGTCGCCACAGTGAACGACTTTGGGTCATCTTCCTCATTGTCTACAGCCGTGGTCGACACAAGCATCTTGTATGTGCGACCTTTGAACTGTCGAACCTCTACCCACTTGGACCCTGCTTTGACACTGCCTACGTTTTGTGATGCATTGCTGCTTCCCCTAGGATTTCTTCGATTGGTGGGATGGGGTTGATACACTCTTACACTCATGCAAGTAGAAAGGTGATTCGGATAAGAGTCTACATCAACAAGGAGGGCCCAAACAATAGAAGCAGACGCGCTGATATCCAGACTTTTGGAAATCCCTAGAGAATGGGGGAATGCCGACCGAGAATTAGACGACATCAAAAACACTACTTTGTGTGGATCGCGTGGGGACCATTTAGATGTTTACGAGCGTTAATGAAATCTGAGTGATTCCTGCGAATAGCGCGAAACCTGTCGAAATATCCGATTGTTGTATCCACCGGCAAATTGTGTGCGTGTATTTGGAATCATTCATGTTTTGCTTCTCCACCGTTGTAAACGACAATTATTTCATTTGATTCATCTCAGAAGTTCCTTCCTGTTCTCTTATCTTCGTTGCTATTCATTTACAGTCACTTTCAATCATCCAATCAAAAGCTCATTAGGAGAAATAGTAACTCTACAAATGTTCACCACATTACAGCCTCACGAAGAGTCATAAACTTACATATCAACTCAAATTAGATTGCACTGATAAATGAAATAATACACTTTCGTTAGCGATCATAGGGCATTCACAGTCAATGCAATAGCAATCGGCTAGAAACCCTACCTTCCAGAGCAACACAACAAGAAGTGAACTTTTTGCTTCGACTTGATAGTGACTAGAAAGGTAGCTGTAAATGGATTCTGCTTGCGATTGCAAATGGTGTGATACAATAATATGACGTAGATGGGGTTCGGTTCACAAACAACATACTATCAATTATAATTGTTTTGCTAGAGCTCTTTGAAGTTTATTTTGAGCCGTCCTCCTCGTCATCGTCATCATCGTTGTCCTCCTCCTCCGGCTTGCTTCTTTTCTTACTTGAGCCGCTGACTTTATCCAGCGTTCGTTTTCTTCCCGGTGAAGTGGCTCCAGGCGAACTAGAGGATCCCATTTTGTCTCCTTGGGTTCTTCCTCGAGCAAGGTCGTCTTTTAGCTGCGCAAGACGGCTTTCCATAACCTGATTTCCGCTTTGTCCCATGGAGCTAACACCTCCTTGTCCACCGCCACCCATACCGCCTTCCATTTGTTGCTGCATCAGCTGGAATTGTTGCTGCGAGTTATAGTTACCGCCGCCGCCTGTATTTCCGCCCCCCATTTGCGGACCTCCCAGACCCAAGGATGCACGCTGTTGTTGACTCAATTGGGCGGAACCAAACATCTGGTCGAGACCCTGCTGGTTAGAGGAACCACTATTTTGAAGCTGTTGCTGCATCATACCCAGTCCCGGATCACCGTTGTTGCCCATACCATCTGGTCCAGCCTGCTGCTGTAGCTGATGTTGCTGCTGCTGTAATTGCTGCTGTTGATAAAGATTCATCATCAAGGTTGTTTCCTGGATTTCATTGAGGAGGTTCATGTGGTGGAGCTTTAGCATTTCGTAATGTCTGAGAAGCCAACAAACGGTCAGGAAGGGCAAACGACAAAGCTCAGTGAGTTTCTGCAGACAAGACTTACTGATTAGGATTCACAGACATCCCCATATTGCCGAGGCCACCGCCCGTTAAGTTACCCAAGCCCAGGCTCGACGCACGACGTTGTTGCTCGGCGCTTTTCTGCGTATAGTGATCGTGACGGGAGGCTTCGTACGCCGCAGCCGCACCACCCCCCACAAAAGGGCGGTGCGGAGGCATCGAAGGGTCGCCATCCATACCCATGGTTTGGCCCAATGATCCTAAAGAGCCGCGTCGGTTCATTGTATCGCCCATCATTGACATTCCAATGGAGGAATTCCGTCTAGCCATCAAGGCGTTCAAGTCCATCTCGCCACCAAATCCCATGCTCGAATTTCTTTCAATAGGACCTCCGATGCTCATACCACCAGGATGACCGCCCTTTTTGGGGTCCATTGGATCGTCCTCCCCATCTTCACCCGCTTTGCGCCCGAGACGTCCACTTACCACCCTCACACCCAGACGTTCTAGTTCAACCATGACCCAGTCGCGACTAGGTTTTGGTCGCATGGTAGATCGCCATGCTCGAGTTAAAGCCTTCGCTCTGGCACATTTTTCGTCCGCTTCAGAAGCAGGGAAAGTCCCGAGCGCAATGGTTTTGCCGGCCCACTGTGCAAAAACGAGGGGGGGGGGACAAGAAATTGTGAGACGCCTGTTGTCGTCAGCAATGCCGAGACATATTTCAAAAAGTATCAAGTCTCAGCGCGCCGGTCATGTGACTGGCAAAAATTTCAGAATCGGAGACCTTTCAGAGTATGTGGAAAACGAGATTCTGTCATGAACGGTTCTATATCCTTAAAAGAATGTCGCATAGACAGGTCTTCCGATGGAAACGGCACCCAACTGAAAGGAATCGCGTTTATCACACATTTTTCAGCCGCACGCTTTTCCAAAACCGCCAGTACCGACCCTACGCACATGTTCCGTAGCAGCATCATCGAAAAGACTACCGAAACGAGGCACGATGACCGCCCTCCTGTCTAGAAACCTGTATTGATGATGTTGGCCTCTTCGCTTCCAATGACTTTGGGTCACATGACCACCACCAAGTCATCGAGCCCACAACAATCTCTTTGGAAGACACGAGAACGGTAACATCCTTTCTTTCTCACTTGATGGCCTACAGAAACAATGGCCATGCGTTTGTAGAAATCGCCACTGCCGTCGATGCTTGCGGTATGGGACATTTCTCTTTCATGGAACGTAGCGGGCCTTATCAAAATGGCACATCGCGCACAGTGCTACAAAGACAGGCACGCCGAGGGACTATTTGGCTAAACGAGCCAATACCAAACTCACCTTGACGTGAACCGCCTTCTTTCCGGCACCAGCCGCGTTGAAACCTGTTGTGCTCATGGCGATGTTGCAAAAGGTTGATTGCCCGGTTTCTTATGCGCAGTTTGTAGTGGCCGCTGCCGGTTTTTCGCGTTGAAAGTTCGCAAGATCCTCCTGCCATTAGAATTGAGGCCCCCGCTTGCACGTGTAGAACAACTGTAGAAACCAGTACCGGGAGCTCCGTACACACGGAGAACCACAGTTGTCCTTGCGATCCCAGCCCTGAGTCGCTAATTGGCCTTTTACGGTACTGGAATGCTGTAGTTTAAAACATCAACTGGCTTAAATCGTTAGGTAGCTTTTGGGATTCGGCGTCTCACAGTTAATTGAAATACGTACCATGAAGGGAATTTTTGAATACTGGGGAGTTCATAAATCCGGGTTTTCCAGGAGCACAAACTGTTTGGACCAATAGAAAATTTTCAGGAATTACAGTTGTAAGGGACTCTCACGCCCTCAATTGGTAGGGTATTATGTTAGATTAGTGTGGCATGCCTGCTTACACTTCTCGTTCGCCAAAGAAGCACGATCGTGTGTGTGAGTGCCCAGCCTGTCGTCAAGAGCCGGAGAACGACGGTACACGTGACACGTGGGACTCATCGATCACTCGTCGTGCGCTATCCACCAGCGGGCCTTGCCTGAGCATCTACTGTTGTCCATATCCATCCACTTAGACTTGCAAGCGTGCGCAGAAAAGAAAACAATTTGGCGGAAGTTCCTTTGATGGTATCATCCAACGAGTTCACTGGAGAAGTCGAGTCACAATCCGCCAGCGTATTTGTGTGTGCTACCGAATCGACTTTCTCCTGGCTTATGCCATCGCTCTTGTTGATCTATCGTCAAAAGAAGTAGTGCAGAATGGATCCTGCCAGCAACGGTGACCGAGACGACACGAGAACTCGAAAATCTCGCCGGGAACATCGCCGTCGCAAACCAAGACACAGTCGAAGCCGTTCGCGGTCTCCGGATCGTCAGCGGGCGTCTCCGCATCCATACAAGGAGGAAACACCTTCCAGGAGACGACTGGCGAGCAACACTCGCAAACAGCGCGACCGTTCCGGTCGTACTCCCTCGTCTCCACGCGCTCGTAGACGCGAGAATGATGCCGAAACTAAAGAACGGTCCCACCGTGTTTTGAAACGCAGTCGACGCCGTTCACGGTCACCGCGACGTCATCGTCGACGAAGCAATCATAGTGCTAGTCGAGATCGTTCACCCCGTCGACGTGCTCCCAGTGCCTCATCAAGATCTCCGCGCCCGCGACGTCGTCCGCGGTCCAAGTCACGACATAGTCGAACTCGGTCGCGTTCCTACCCGTCCTTGTCTCCGGCTCTCCGTGCTGGAATCGTCAGTAATGACGAGGAAGAAGAGAATCAGGGCATTCGTAAGTCCTCGGCTTACAGGAAACAGAGACAGTTGTTACGACAAGAGCAGTCACCAGTGAGCCATACTCGATCGCCTTCCAGGGACGACACGGTTGGACATTTTCGGGGAGACCCCGGTACGCTTCTCCTCGATCGATACAAAGTGTTGCGGCAGGTCGGTATTGGTACATTTGGTAAGGTTTTGGACTGTACCGATCTGCGACGGTCAGCGTCCGGACCAACGTCGGAAGTCGTTGCCATCAAGGTGGTTCGGGATGTATCTCGGTACTACGAATCGGCCCTGATTGAAGCCAAGATTGTGCGGCAAGTAAACCGCCGAGGTGGACGCGGCTTATCCCACTGTGTCAACTTGCATGACGCTTTTACTTTTCAAGGTCACTACTGTATAGTATTTGAGTCTTTGGGACCAAGTTTGTATGATTTTATGAAGCTACACAACTACAAATCCTTTCCCATGGAGTGCGTGCAAGATTTTGCGATTCAGTTGTTGGAAACATTGGAGTTCTTGCATTCGTTTCGCCTGATCCATACGGATCTGAAGATTGAAAATGTGTTACTCATGAATGCACGTGAAGTATCTTTTTCGCACGGTGATCGTCGACACCAGCAATATGTGCCGGCATCGACCCGCATCAAGGTTATTGACTTTGGAGGAGCCTGCTACGACGAGGAAAAGAAATCGACGGTGATCAATACCCGTCAGTACCGGGCTCCCGAAGTTATCCTGGGAACGGGCTGGAGTATGCCGTCTGACATATGGTCCACCGGGTGCATTCTAGCAGAACTGTACCAAGGAGAACTACTGTTTTCGACTCACGACAATTTAGAACACTTGGCCTTGATAGAACGTACGCTGGGACCTTTTCCTCGCCATTTGGTGGAACGCGCCAAAAAATTGGGAGGTAGTAGTGACAGCAGTCGACGATTTACTAGGGAAGCCTTCGACTCGAAAGGTCGGCATCGCATGGGACGTGTTTTGTCGTCCGAGAACGCCGCGTACGTTCAAAAAGCAATGCCGCTGGAACGACTCATTGCCTCGCACGACGATTGGTTCTTGGAATTATTACGACGTATGCTTGTGATAGACCCGCAAGAACGAGCCACGGCGCATGAGTGTTTGCAATATTTGACACGAGTTCGCCGGAACGTTCCGCGCTTCCTTTGACAGGATCGGTGTGTCCTGGTTCTTCGTTTATGTACATCGAGACGCATTCTAGAAATTGTTTAATGAAGGTCTTAATAATAGTTTTACAGGCTGCACATAGCGTTTCGAATGGCGAGGTGGTTTTTAGATTGTGACCACCACCACAACGAGGAAATCGCCCGACTTGCCAAAATGCTGTATTTTTTTATAGCCTTTGCGTCGTCGGTCCGTCTAGTAAGTAGTGCTTATGCTTTCACGAGAGGCCCTTTTTTCGAGAAAATGCGACGCGCTGTCAACACGTAAACGCATTTACTGTTAGTATAGACAAGAACCCTTTCTCCGCCCTCACAACGACTGTCTTTCCTTTGTTCGACTTGTGGCTTACCATGGCTTCACTGTTCTCTACCGAAATCTTGTTGTTTGCCGTGACAGCGGCTTTGATGACGCTGCAGAAAAAAGCGGGTGCGACGACGATGACGCCTGGTACATGTGACGCCCCCAAGGAACTGCGTAACGCCGCATTCGTCTTCGTTAAACCGCATGCGAATACGCTGGCAACCCAAAAGCTTGTCAGAGAAACGTTACTTTCCAAAGGTATTGAGATTTTGAGTGAAAAAGATATTGATGGCGTGACGATTGACGAGCATAAGTTGATTGATCAGCATTACTATGCAATCGGTACGTACGGCGTCGATGGCGCTCCTATGAGTGTAGATTGAGGGATGTTGGAGTTAATGCTGCACGTCAGTGTCTCTCACACATATTTCATCGTTTTCTGCGAACACATTGCAGCATCCAAGGCTACTATTTTGCCGGCCAAGGACATTCCTGTGCCGGCCGACAAGTTTGTCCAGGAATTCGGAGAACCCTGGGATCAAGTACTGAAGGAAGACCGGGCTTGCAATGCCATGGAGGCTTGCAAGCGTTTTAATGTGAACGCCGATGGTCTTGATGCACTCTGGCAAACGGCCACGAAGGTAGCCAAGTTTGGCGGTGGCTTTTATTGCGGATTGGTGCGCAAAGACAATCTCGAACTTTACGTTTTTAATGCATTCTTCATGTCTATGCGGAGCAAATTCGTCGGTAAGGACTGCAGCATTCACTGCTTTGAAGTACAATGGAGTCCAACGTCGTTATCTTGGGAAGATTTCCGGAACGTCGTTTTGGGACCAACTGATCCAGCTGAAGGTCCTCCGGGTAGTCTCCGGAAAACAATTCTGGAACGGTACCAGGCGCTGGGACTTAAAGATGAACCAAACAAAGGCGACAATGGTGTACATGCCTCCGCGAGCCCATTCGAAGGTTTGGCCGAAAGAATCAATTGGCTCGGGAAATCTATCGAGACGGATTCCTTCGGTAAAGCTTTGTTGGATGCCGGTCTTCCCGAATCAACGATTCAAGAATGGTCAGTCGATCCTCGCATACCTATGCCAGATGGTTCAATCGGGAGTGTCTTCGATGCTCTCGAAGATATGAATGTTGACGAGTGTTTAGCCAAGATGGTGGCATTGAACAGTTTAGGTGATGCCATTTGAGAAAGAATAGGACGCGAAGATTGCTGCATCACCTTAAATATCCGGGCTAACAAATACGATTGACAGTAAAGCGGTGGAGACCTTAATGGCCATGAGTAATTAAACAGCATACTTTATTGCCCTTTGTATGCATGATGCACATGATAGCCTTGATAGACGGCCTTGAACACTGCCTTCGCCTTCAAATCCATGAGACCCTTCAGTTGCTTCGTTTCGTATTTGGAGAGTGTATCCAAAAGACAGTATACGGCAGGTGTCATACTTTCCTTGACAGTCGGATTGGTGTCCTGTTGGAGGCAGTAGACAAAGTCAAGTAGCAAGCCCAGCACGTGCTTTTTAAAAACGTCTCGGTGCGCGTACACTTGCTCGTACAACCGTGTCAGCCGCTGCGCCCGGTCCGCAATATCCAGACCATTCTCGCCGGTTCTGTACAAAACATGTCGTTGTAACGAGCGCAGGACCTGTATCATCGACGGAACGCAACTGTACACTTGTTTGGAGTAGCGCAGAAAGATTGTCATGATTATTCGTCCGCAAGAGGCAAATATATGATCCGTCACATACTTCACTTTTCCATTTGGACGGAGCACATCCGTCAGCCGACACAACAAATGAGCCAAGTCCAGCTCCCGACAGGCAAATACGTCTCGTCTCAGAATCAATTCTACAACCAAGTTTACTGACTCCTCAAAATCATGTTGCCATGGAGCACCGGGAGTAAAACCGTAAATTGAATCCACGGCAACTCGAAATAGAGTTTGGCCGTACTTCGATGCCACTTCGATTTGGTCCGTTTCTTTCACACATTGCACAACGTATCGTGAAAGACGAAGATTCAGTGGCCTAGATCTTACCAACAATTGCTGGTCAGATACAAGACGTTCAAATATTTCCTCCAGAGCTTGCTCGTGAAGACTGCCGACCAACTGACAAAAACTAGTATCCAACAGCGGAAACGAAACCTGGCAATTAAGGATCTGGTCGAGAATTTGCCGGGCGACTGCAGGAGATGGTCTTGTCTCTACAAGACATGCCACTACGTACCGCCTGCAATGTAAGGCATCTTTAGAGAGAGACGCGTTGCAGAGCGAGGCTATGCAAACAGATTCAATAGCCCTTCTTGTTTCGGCAAAGGGACAGTTTTCCGAATCAGTGGTGAATCGAATGAGATCTCCAAACAAGAGATATCCATGACGGCTACATGTACTATCTTCGCATTCTAAGCAGAGTTCTGCAACCAATGGAAACAACAAACCGCGAATGTTCCTGAAAGTAGTCGAATCCGACGTCTCTTCATGAAAGAGTTGATTTGCTTTCATGCCTTTCAGGATGGAACGTCCTAGGCACGCAACTACACCAATCTCATGAACCCGTTCTGACTTGATTGAACTATCGATGCAGAATGCTGTTCTGATGAGTTGCTTAAATCTTTGTTTTGTCTGCTCCTCGAAAACTCCGGATACACGGACGAGCTGCTCCGTCAGTGCAGAAGATGCCGTCAAAATTTCTGCCATCACTTCCGACGGTGAAAGGGAGGTGTCAAGACACAAATGCTTTACTGACAGCACTATTGTCTTCAAGACCTCCGTGATTTCTTGAGAATTACCCAACACGTGAAAAAGAGACCCCGCGTCGATGCGAGTAAGGGTGCTGGCCACAGCAAACCTTAACACTTTCACTAGATGAAGAGCTTTTTGAGATATATCGGAACTCAACATCGCCATGGATCTACAGACTTGATCCAACCTCAACAACGAGTCGACGAAATCCATGGGATCCTCTAGGTGGCAATACAGTGAGGCTAAGCTGTTAACAAACATCAAAGGCCTTCCAG
>Ga0163101_100297_pt1 | contig 11042 bp, 5 predicted proteins | sample TAMARWmetagpilot_2_FD_111548 | JGI IMG/M metagenome (GOLD analysis project Ga0163101, IMG submission 111548) | Phycosphere-associated microbial communities from TAMU algal ponds, Corpus Christi, Texas, USA - TAMU ARW1 11/11 metagenome pilot | ecosystem: Engineered > Artificial ecosystem >...
CGCCCAATATATCGTATCGACTCTCCTCGGGTAGTGCTTTGTCTGAGTCTGGTAGCTTAGAGTGAGCGATGAGGCGCTGCTGTCTTGGAAAGTCATTGTCAGATCGATCCAACACCCAGAACCACCCCATTGACAATTTCAATATCGTTCCGCCATTCGAAAGGACAGAAGAGGAGAGAGAGACTGACACTAAATGAGCCTCTACACCATTTCCAGTATCCGTCAGCAGTTTAAATGATAACTGCTGAAGATTCACTGAAACAAACAAGATTAAAAATTGCTTCGATGCTCCCGCCCCGCGCATAGACGATGAAATAGTATCTCCCTGCCGCCGTGCCGTCTCCAATAGCCGGACCGCACCGGATGCCGACGATGTTGCCGACAGATCGTCTTCCAGACCATGTTCTGGTCCGCCGTCAGAAGAGAGATCGTTTGCAACCTCCGCCCACGTCTCGAACACAACAAGAATCCGAGAAAGTTGAGAAGGGGCAATTCCCACACTCACGGACGGAATGACTCCAAATACACAGACCCTGGGATGCTCTCCAACGTAACTCTCTATACCAAGATCAATCAAGATCGAAATCGGTTCAATCACCGCGTCGTTATCAACTTTAAACCCGCCTTCTTCATGTTTCCTTACCAGCCTTCTCCAGTAGTTTGCTTTTCCAACCATAAATGTGAGACTCGTTATCGAAAGGGAGCCGCAATCAATAACAGAATCAGAATCTCTATTGTCTTTCGGTCGAGGATGATTGCGAAACCACGCTTCCACCTGCTGTGCCATTCCCGCTCCAGTCTTGCCATATTTCATTTGGAGATGACCGAGGTCAAAGATAAGCACGTTTGCTCTAGAGTCGACGCAGTTTTCTGGAACAATGACTATTGGTGCTTGAATGTTGAAATCAACTGTCCACGACGCCTTTGTTTCAGTTTTTGTTTTCCAAGCATCAATCATAGCCACTGAGAAGTCAGAAACTACTTTAGAAGAACTCTCCACATTTTGATCACTCGAATCTAACTCGCTCGCTGCATTCGCATCCACCGCGTCATAGAAAAGATCGACCGAGCCCGATATGGACTCACGGAGCAACACATTTGGATTATTCGCTTTGGACCGAGGAATGTGTTGACTTTGCGTGATGAACCTTTTGAGCTCCCTGAGTAATATCGGCGATGCAACCGCTTCAAATGTATTCAGCCGTATTTTCAGGTCTTGATCGCCGCCCTTTGTTTTTGCAAGCCGCATCCCGAAAGCTTTGTCCATTTCCACGGTAACATCCGATCGGGTTTGATTCTGGAGGATGATCGGAAACAATGTGCCCACCGTAACCTTGTCGAGAACGGCAAGGCTACTCATCGAAAAATCGAAGTCAAATGAGCCGTCAGCACTTGCCTTAAACTTAGATGTCACGGTGCCCATTTCCAAGGAAGCCACAGGACTCAAGTTGTAGGATGTGAGGTGGATTTTGAAGGAACCCAAGGTGAATCCAACGTCGCATAGCTGGCTGTCGTCGGTAAGCTCAGCGTCGGCCACTTGATCCATAGTAACGATTTCCAATTCCTTCATTTCTTCAACAGTCAACTGAACGGGAGGCTCCTCTTCAGACGGGAAGACATCAGGGTTTCCCTTCGGCTTCGCATTCCCACCAAACAAGGAATGAAACAAACTTCCTTTTTTGCCTTCCGTCGTTAAGTCGCTCTTTTGTCTCTCTTTCTCAAACTGGGCGTCAGCAATGTTTCTCCATGTCATAAGTCCTTCCAGCGAAATGGAGCGATCTTCTTCAATGTTCTGAATAACTTCACTTTCAGCCACGGTTAAAGGTTTTAGCCACGAGCCATTTTTGTAATGTGCCTGTCTCTTGTATAGCGGGATGTATGCTTTCCGTCGCCGAAACGCCAAGATAAATTCGCTCCATGATCGACGCCCGTTCATCCGACCAATGCACCGGTATGCGTACCTCCACCACTCACGCGCCGTGTCTTTCGTCACGCGTTGAAGTGGTCGGTACTCCGGAAACAGCGGTACTGCCGCTTCTTCTGATGGTCGAATCTGCTCGACAATCTTGTGCCCGAGCTCGAGTTGTGTCTTGGACAAAAGTATGCTCAGCGAGTCCAGCTCACTCGCCAACATGTATTTTGGAAACTCAACACATGCATTGCTATCGGCTTGCCGCAGTGTAGCTTCAAACGAGAGGGGGGCCAGTACGTACGTGTGATCAGGCTCATCAGGTTCGTTATTTTCCTGGATTGCAAATAGCTGTTGTTTGTGTTTAGACAGGGAAGCGGAAGAGCGCATCTCATCCTCGTCCATATAAACGCCCAGACCGACAATACGCAGCGCTTTGTACAAAAACGAGTTCGCCTGGTTGATCGCTTTCTTGCCGGTCCGGTCCACAAATGCCACATTGCCATTTTCGTCCGTCGTAGTCAACACGAGAGATTCGAGTACAATTCCAGCCGAACTTTCCGAACCATGTAGCTGAATATGCACGTTTGAAATTTCCACCTGAATGTTCTCAATGATGCGTCGGACTAGGCGCGCACCAAATGAAGCGTTGCTGTTACTAGTAGCTGATGGCGAATTAGATCCCCCGTCCAAGTCTTCTGCGGCGAGTTGACGAAAGGCGTTCGCCTTGCGACGGTAATCGTCTTCATCAGCCATCGCTTTCTCGCGCATCTGTTGAACTTTGCTGGCGCGCTCTTCTTCGCTAGCATGAAGGGCGTGCAGGAAGTCCGCCTGTGCGGTCCGATCGTAAGGCTCCACCGTGACACTCAGGCCCTGGGCCCTTAGCACCACGGGACGACTCATGAGGTGCGCCCACGGTACGTCAACTTGGAAGCTTCGAAACTGTCCGCCCACGACTTTGAACGGAATAGCTAGATTGGGGGTTTCGGCTGCCTGTCGATCGAGGGCGAGATTGACCGCATCACAATTAAGTTCGAGCGCGTTGAGCTCGATTTTACCGCTCCATACCGCGACGTTGAGGGATTCGGCGTCGAGGTTCTTGACGTACTTGCCAATAGTCTGTTCGAGAACGTCGAGCAAGGCCTTTTTCGCCATGCTGTTGCTGATCGTGTATTTTAACGGAGTTCTTTGCGCGTTTTGTTCGTTTCCTTGCCATCGATAACTGGGCTGATTCGATTGGAGGTATCACGACTTACCAGCGACATCTTTTTTGCACGTGAGAACAGTCACGGACAACTCGGATCTCATTGTCGACTGCCTCCCGCGAGATCTCTTCGTTCCTCGGACCGCGCCTATCGAAATCCAAGAATTCTTGCCTACTGCTGATTGGAACCGTGACGTCCTCCCAAGATCAACACTGTGTCGAGGAAGTGTCCTTGATATCTTCTTCATAACAGAGCATGTCACTCACAGCCAGTATTCATGAATTCACATCACAGTGACAACTTTTCTATATAATGTTACAGTATGTCTTCGACCATACTTATCGTGTTTCTCCAACCGTCGACAGGACATGTATTTTTTCGTCTGTCCTGCGCAACACACTCTACCCCAGGAACCAAGCAAAGACGCGACACTCTCTGTCAAATTGAGGAAGGGACCATGACAGAGAAAGTCTACCTTACTGTTAATACCACATATTCTGCAAGCCACACTATTGGAATGCATTGTATCCTCATTGCTTGATCTATATCCACTTTAAACGCTTTGCGACCATCCAGACGCCAACCATGACGACGGTAATTACAACGGCTCGCACCACCACCAACGAGTTCAAGCCGTCGATTGAACTGCAAACCAAAAAGCCCACCACCAAAAGTATAACCTCAGCCTTACCGGGAGCCGTATCCGATTCGTCCGAGGCTCGCTACTGGTCCAATAAATTCGGATTAGGTGATGCCTCCGGTAGTATCCCACAATTCGCACATCCGCGTAAGCTGCTCCTCAAAGCCGGCTCGGCGGCGATGGTGCACAAAGTCCTGTTCGGACCAGCAGCCTTTACTTCGTTCAACCCGTTGGCCGTTGTCAGCGGACCTCGAGTACGTTTGTACGGAACAACACAACAGAGCACTTTTCATCGTCAGTTAACCCGTCATTCACGACGAGTCGCGAATGATATTGTCGCCGACCGACAAGTCCAAACGGGAGGACATTTGGCTCTGACGGCGGCCTACCGTCACGATGGACGCCTGATGGCGGTTGGTTTGGAAAACGGGCAAGTCCGGATTGCCGACGCCACCTCGCGGGCCACCTTGTGTACCTTCGAGTCCACCACGGCAAAGCTACCGATGAGGGTTTTACAGTGGTTTCGCGATGGACAACATCTACTTTCCGCCGGCGACGATGGTGTGGTGCGCGTATGGCAACTGTCGCAGGGAGCACTGGGTGCGCGGAATGCGCTTTTGGAATTGACAGGACATGGAGACGCCATACGATGTGCGGAATTGTGGCAGATGCCAGCGAAGGAGTCTCAAGGCAGCTGGCCGAATCGAGCCTTGGCCTTTACTGGCAGCTACGATCACACCATTCGTATTTGGAGCATGGACGATATTGTGTCTGCAAAGCAACAAGAAGATTCGAAAGAGATACCACAGGAGGACCGGTGTTTGTCAGTTTTGTCACACGGTGCTCCGGTTGAGGCAATTCTCCTGATGCCTTCGACGGATCCCAACGTGCCGGTTTGGCTCTTATCTGTGGGCGGAACCGCTGTCAAGGTGTGGAATCCACTTACGGGATTATGCGTCTCGACGACACTGGCCCAACATCGCAAAACGATCACGAGTTTGATCGCAGCACCCCGAGAAAATTCCGAAACCGGAGAAACCTACGTGCGGATTGTGACGGCTGGCTTGGATGGTCTCTTTCGTGTGCACACGTGGGACAGTCAGACAGGTCAAATAGCACATTTGCATGGCATCAAGTTACCAATGTCGATCACTTGCTTGGCCATGAACGAGGCTGCGGATCGGTTAGCGATTGGAACCATAGAGGGAACGGTTTTGGTCCGGCAAAAGGGACCTAGCCTTACACAGCATAAACGCCAGCGCGAGCCTAAGGCCGGAACGTATTCCTTCTTCACGAGAGGAATGAATGCGGACGTTGTTGAAGGAGACTATGTGGTAGAAGCAACAAGCAAGAAGCGAAAGCTACGAAATTTTGATATTGCGTTGAAGGAATTTCGTTACGGGGATGCGCTGGACGAAGCTCTAAAGACGCGCATTCCACAAGTGGTGGTGGCCGTATTGGAAGAGCTCGGAAAACGCAGAGGCCTGACGATTGCGCTATCAAACCGCGACGAAGAAAGCTTAGAGCCGCTGCTTTCCTTTACGGTACGCTACGTTGCTCGCCCTCGGTTTTCTGCATTATTGGTGGGTGTGGCGAACAAACTGATTGATATTTACAGCAACGTTTCTGGACAGTCCGAAGTAATCGACGAACTGTTCGATAAGCTGACCACACAGGTTTCCGGTGAATGCCGCGCTCAGAAGATGTTGCTCCGTGTCATGGGACAGTTAGACGCGATCATGTCCACGGCGGAAAGGGACGAAAGTAGATAACAACTAGCACTAAAACCAACCATGTCAAATCTTAGACATAAAATATACTTTGCCACAGAGGCTTGTTCAAATCTTTCGCTTCCCTTGCGGTGTGTTGCCGATAACAACCTTTTGCTATTTGTTATATGCCAACCCTGGTGCAATGCGCCAGAAGGCTGTGAGACTGCGACGAAGGACGGTGCCGACACGCGCACGCGGTACAAACAAAAACCTAATTTGCTCCCGTAATACTAGCATCCAAATTGAATGTCCGTGAATGACACAAATCCAGGACTGCACTTTGTTTCCTACCATTTTACGGAGAAGTGGGAAACTGCGACGATAAGGGTCTAGAATTGTGCCTGATGTAAGGAATCGCTGGATAGTAGATGCTTTCGTAAGGTGAACAGAGGCGTAAAACAGAATCTAAAAGACTTGTCTAGTAGACTCAGGGATATGAACCCCACACGAACGCTTGATGTAGGGGTTTTCTAGTCCCCTCACATCTAAACCAGAGAGCGCTACATGGAGAGATGTGTCCCCTCAAAACCACAACGGGAAAAAAGGGATCCAAAACTGTAAATAAAACTTTGACACTTCGTGCAATGACAAATAGAAATGCAAATGCACTTTATTCAACCTTGTACCTTGGATTTGCAACAAATATTCCGCAATATTTTAGAAATCATTGCAAATCTTCTTTAGATCTTTGATCTGAGTAGGAGCCGTAATGTCTTTTGCCAATCATTTGTCTTCTTTTTTGCGTTATGTAATCTCAATCATCAAGAAAATACGAGCCGCACTGAACTGCGTCGGATAAGGCCAAGCAGTGCGCTTGAGGTGACCAACATAAAACACCAACAAGATAAGACGCTCCTCTGCAGTGGGCAATATTGCGACACCAGTGCAAGGAATCACAGCCAGTGCTCCAGGCTAATCTGCGTCAGGATTGGGGAGTATCCCCGGGAGTTCGAATACTGACGTCTAAGGAAGCTACTTAGACCAAACACGTTCTGTCCCTTTTTGGAGGTTTTCCACTTTTTCCCATCCCCTTACATTAAGCGTATTTCTCAAAAATAAACTAGAGTAATGTAAGTATTTAGTTTTCTAGGGAAATATCGTCCAATGTACTTCAAGAAAATCAGTTCTCTCCCCAAGGTACTCTTTCTGCTTGATCGCACAGCGCCAAACTCAATGACTTGTCCAGTAGGCTTACAGCTAGGGGTATGAACCCCACATTGACGCTTGACGTAGGGGTTTCGAGAAGACAAGATCGCCTACATAGTAGGAAAGAGTATGCATCGCGTCGTCTAAGACTTGACTATGAAGCCTGGAAAGAACGCACTGGGAAAATAGTCCACGTCGTAGATTTCTAGTGATGTTCCAGGAGTCCTCCTGATCGTTACTTCTACAACTCCCAACGTTTTTCTTGAAGGTAGGGCAATCCTGTATATAATGAGTTGTTCAGCCTCTTTTCCGCTGCTAGTCGTTGTATCATTTCTATCGCTCGAGTCGCTGTGTTTTACACGTCCTTTGGTCGCCGCTCCAAAATCCAAACCTTGTTCGCAGTCAGCGTCGCTACCGGTTTTGTTTCGAGTAGCAGAACGGCATTATTCTAAAATCGTTTTCCGAGCGAGAAAAGATGACGATGTGGAGGATGATGACGATGACAGCGACACGGAGTTTGATTTGAAAGATCAAGATTGGCGAGCTTTTCGTGCCAAGCTGTTCATGGGAGAAGGCCTTCCTTCAGGCAAGTCAGACAGCAGCAGCAGCAGCAGTAGCAAAAGTAGTCGCACCAAGACTGCGACACCGGACGAGGACGATCTCGACGGTATCGGGACAGTGTTTGCGGACAGTTTGGCGACAGACCCAGACGCCCAAAACATGACGCCACTTGATCCTTCGCAATGGGCATACGACTCAGGGAAAATGATTGAACAAGGTGCGATTATTCTGGGTGGTGTCGAGCAAGAATATGGTTTTGGTTTGCGACAACAATATTTCCATAAGGCGGCCATTCTGGTACTGGATCACCAGGAAAGTTCTTTCACAAAAGGCATTATTTTGAACCGACCTTCGGATTTGACGCTCGATGATGAGCTTAATCCTGGTGTCAAATGGCGAGTATGGAATGGCGGTGACGTCCAAGGCCTCAACTCAATGAATCCTGATATTGTGTGTTTACATTCACTCCAAAATACGCAAGTGAGTAAGGCCAGCGTTCCTATCATGAAGGATATGCAATGGACAACTTTTGACAACGCCAAACGGTTGGTCCAGGCTGGAGCGGCCAAACCGACAGACTTTTGGGTCTTCTGCGGATACGCCGGGTATGTTTGTAGCTTGCTGTGTACCTCTTAAATACGAGATCGTGCATTATTTTGGAACACTCATTGATGAACCTTGCTTTAAAATATAGTTGGGGGCCAGGACAACTCATGGGAGAGCTCGACCGCAAGTCGTGGTACATGGTCGCGACTGATTCACAAACGCTACTTAAGGAGCTTGCTCGGCAATCGGCTGGAGCCGATCCTCGCGATGCCGGACTAGAAACGTGGACCTTGCTGATGAACATGATTGGACGCGGCGAAACAGCAGAAGAGTATTCGGGCCATTTTGACGATATGATGCTGAAAGAATGGGCACGGAAAAATTTGCTTTCGGCAGAAGCCGGGGGCGGTGCAGGGGATAAACAAAGGGCACAGGATGGTGTTGCTTCGACGCGAGAACTGATGCAAGCCGAGCCAATCGACCGGTTAATTGATCGTGTTTCAGCTGCGGCTCGTGGCGAGGATGTGACAGCCGGGTCCTTGGTACGAGCATCGAGCGCTGAACGATCTCCCTTTCTCCTCGATAATCAGGAGTTACACAAGTCTTTAGTACTGATATTAAGTGACGACGACAACATCAGTCTCGGGGTAATGCTGAATCGACCGTCCTCTAAGGGACTTGATATTTCCATCACAGAAAAGGACAGTGGAAAGTCAAGGACTGTTTCCTTGCCACTCCGTTTCGGGGGACAGTACGCAGTCAAAGGCAGTGAACCACTATTGTGGCTTCATTCCAACCGCGTTCTACGAGCTGCAAAAGTCGGCAGTCCAGTTGGGATGGATGAAGGTGGAATCTGGAAGTGCTCTTCGAATGATGTTACAGCGGCAGTTGGAAAAGGACTTGCAAATATCGAAGAATTCATGGTGGTTTCCGGCGTCTCAATCTGGACTAAAGGAGAAAAAGGCCTTGCAAGAGGGATTCAAGGTGAAATCCGCGCAGAGAGATTTGAAGTTGTGCCACAGTCGCAAGCAGCGGCGATTTGGAGCGAATTGTCGAAACAAGAGGTTTTGACTCCGACCAATATGATTTCAAGTTTGGCCATCGCAGATCGAGCTTGGCAGTATGGAGCCGTGAAAAACAACGTATCTTCCAAGACTAAATCGGATAAGATGCCAATTAGTGGTCTCGGTGAAGGCTTTGATGAGGAGGACGACAGCCTCGTTTTTAAAAGCGACGTAAGAGTGTCGCAACTTTCAGACGATGCTTTGCGAAGTTGGGTAGCAACCTTTCTTCTCAATACACCGTCTCTCGGGGCCTGAAATCCTTTCCGTAGAATATAGATCCGTTATGCAACAGTGTAGACAATTAAGGCCATGTCGGTATGTACACAAACGCCTCAATTAGTCAACATGAATCAAATTATGCTTTTTTTTGAAAATGAATCAGAATGCTTTTGCTGGATTTCGCTGCGTTCTTGTTGACAGAAAGTTTTGCTCTTTTGGAAGAAGAGCTACTGGACGAGAGGGAGCGGGCGAATATGCCTTTTCGCTGTAGATTTCCCGACAATGCATCAATTGAATCTCTTTCAGGAATTCTCGGTCCTGACCGGGGACCCGCTGCAAAGAAAGATGCTATCGTTTTTTGCAGCTTGTGAGGCTGCGCCTTGCGAGTCGCCGCGTCGAACTCGTCTACGACCAGGTCTTTGCAGAGGAGTGAGTCGCACATTGACAAAGAAACGCCGATATGGTCGCTAAAAGACGGCGGCGTATAAACCATACCGGTATGCGCGGGCCCAAACTGAGTATCTAGCGTGTCTTGTGCGGCCTCATTAATCCCGCCGCCCTCAAAGGACACTGGCTGAAATCTACCATTGGCTGTTGCCGCACTGAGGGCAGCCTCCTCTGTGAAAACTTGTTTACCCCACATGGCAGCCCCACCACAGCGTAGACTACCGCTTTCGCTATCAGCAACGCGGTTCATCAAACACCGGTCGACAATTGTATAATCGATACGAGAACCATCATTGAAATATCTGCGATTTAGTGATTGATTCCAGCATGTAAAGCGGGCCTCTGCTGATGGAAAGTGATACCTGAATACATCCACCATGTCGTCGTCTTGAAGAACTGTGGACAACCACTTTCTTGTAGGCGAGAGTCTCCGTACCGAGCCGTCGGTAGCAACGATGGATCTTAGGATTGGCTCATCCCATTGAACACCAACAATCTTGGACATTAACTCCGCAAGTACACCAACGCCTACGGCGTTTGCTTCTTGTGCTGGGAGTTCTTCATTGGTTTCCGGATCCCGATACGAATACGGAGAAAAATCGTAGCGATGAGTGCAGTACTCCGCCGACACTTCGTGCCCACCCAGATAAACGCGGCGACCGTCCACAGCTACCGCCAGTCGAAACTTGTCGTACTTTTCGCCGGTCATGGAGTTCGAAGTTTGTTTAGGTACAACCTCCTTGCTCTCCAAGACTTGCTCGATCTTGGGCCAATGCTCGGCTAATTCAACCTTCCAACGCGGGAGGTCGCATCCGCTCTCCGCAACAACGTCGAGCACTTCATCGACATGAACTACACGATCTTTCCAGAAAATGTCTTTTTCAGTGTGCGCAATATTTAAGTCTCCTACTAAGACGACAGGCTTTTGTTTTTCTTGCCGTTGCTTTCGCATAGATCGCCGCAGAGCATTCAAGAATTTCATTTTAAACGCCAACGGTTGTCCCCCCGACGCCGGAACATAAACGTTAAAGAGAACGAAGGTACCGTGGTCAGTCATGACGCACCTACCTTGTGCGTCAAGGTCAGGCGATCCCAAAGGTGCCGCATCCGCCCTCAGAACTGACCCTTGCTTGGCGTACGTAACAACCCCGTTCAGGCCTTTCTTGTTGTTGTCTACACAACACGACCAGAACGATTCATAGCCGGTGACGTTCGAACAGTGACGTGGCTCTGATTTCGAGGACAATTGCTGCTTCGGTATTTTGTGCTCTTGCAAACACGCAATGTCGGCACCATGAAGTTCCAAGAAACGAGCAAGTGCAGCCGAAGTCGGTTGTCTTTTTGTTCCTTTTGGAGCGGGGCTGTCGTAGGAAGAATGGATACGATTCACTGTTGTACTCAGTCCGGCAACATTCCAGCTCAGAATCAGCATGATGCCTCAATTACGTACAAGAATACCGGCTAGAAGCCTCTTATTTTGAACTGCGTTGACGGTAGACCCGACGACCATCTCCACATCTCATGGTTTTGAAA